>Ga0172370_10009801_pt1 | contig 11123 bp, 11 predicted proteins | sample LakKiv5m_FD_114538 | JGI IMG/M metagenome (GOLD analysis project Ga0172370, IMG submission 114538) | Freshwater microbial communities from Kabuno Bay, South-Kivu, Congo - kab_022012_11.5m | ecosystem: Environmental > Aquatic > Freshwater > Lake | place: Democratic Republic of the Congo...
ATTGTTGACACTCGTTTTAATGGCGGAGGCTGGCTGCACAACGATCTGGCTATTCTTTTGAGTGGGAAAAAATACGTTGAACTTTGGCCAAACGGTAAATATTTTGGCTTTGAACCCCAAAACCAGTGGACAAAACCATCGGTAGTGCTGATGAACGAAAGCAACTATTCCGACGCACATTTCTTCCCCTACACTTATACTACCCTGAAAATAGGGAAAACGGTGGGAATGCCGGTTGCCGGCACCGCCACTGCCGTTTGGTGGGAAACATTGCAGGATCCGACACTCTATTTTGGCATACCCCAGGTTGGAACAAAAGATGCCAACGGCAATTATTTGGAAAACCAGCAACTGGAACCCGACATCAAACAAACCAACGATTACGACATCGTAATTACCGGCCGCGACCAACAGTTGGAAAAAGCGGTTGAAACGTTGCTAAAGGAGTTGGAGGAAAAGAAATAAAGGTGGATTTGTTTGTTAGTATTTGCAGAAATCAGTAGCCCGGTGCTTTAGCGCCGGGCTGCAAATGTCGAATGGCAATCTTACTTCAGGTCGTTTACGACCTTCATTCGAATAGGGTCACTTAACAAACTAAAGGGCGTAAACGCCCTTATAGATTTGTTTCATTTCTTTCGTAAGCCTCAAACCTAAAGGTTTGGGCTATGGAATTCCGCTTCCTAAATGTTCAACCCGACTGTATTACGAATCTTTGGGATGCTATCGGTAAAAGTTTTAGGATAAAAGATGTGAAACAAAAGAAAACCCCCGGATTTTCTTGAAAATCCGGGGGTTTTTTAAAAATTTTATATCAGGATATTAATTCCTGTTATTGCAGTTCAGTTCGTTAAAAGCCTGTTCGAGGCGTTTTATCATCGAAGTTTCCGATTCGCGCAGCCATTTGCGCGGGTCGTAGTATTTTTTGTTGGGTTTGTCTTCGCCTTCCGGGTTGCCAATCTGTCCCTGGAGGTAGCCTTCGTACTTTTTATAATAATTCATCACACCTTCCCACGATGCCCACTGGGTGTCGGTGTCGATGTTCATTATTATAACGCCGTAACTGATGGCTTCCTGGATTTTTTCGGCAGGCGAGCCGGAACCGCCGTGGAATACGAAGTTTACAGGGTTGGATTGGGTGTTGTATTTTTCCTGAATATATTTTTGTGAATTGTGCAGAATGATCGGCTCCAGTTTCACATTTCCGGGTTTATACACACCGTGAACATTTCCAAATGAAGCGGCAATGGTAAAGCTATCGCTGATTTTCATCAGTTCGTGGTAAGCGTAAGCCACATCAGAGGGTTGTGTATAAAGTTTTGAACTGTCAACGCCGGTGTTGTCAACACCGTCTTCTTCGCCGCCTGTAATTCCGAGTTCTATTTCTAAGGTCATGCCCAGTTTACTCATGCGGGAAAGGTATTTTTTGCAGATTTCGATGTTTTCTTCCAGCGGTTCTTCCGAAAGGTCAAGCATGTGCGAGCTGAAAAGCGGTTTGCCATGTTGAGCGAAAAATTTTTCGCCAGCATCCAAAAGGCCGTCAATCCAGGGAAGGAGTTTTTTGGCAGCGTGGTCGGTGTGAATGATCACAGGAACGCCGTACATTTCAGCCAACAAATGGATATGTTGAGCACCCGAAACAGCACCAGCTATGGCTGCTCTTTCATTTTCATTCGAAAGACCTTTTCCGGCATAAAAGGCAGCACCACCATTCGAAAACTGAATTATCACGGGTGAATTTACTTTGCGGGCAGCTTCTAACACTGCATTCACAGAATCCGTTCCTACAACATTTACCGCCGGCAAAGCAAAACCGTTCTTACGGGCAATTTCAAAAACTTTTTTCACGTCATTTCCGGAGATCACTCCTGGCTTTACTGCATCCAATATTTTATCTGACATAATTTTCAATTTTAAAAACAATGATTTTTTTAACGGGCGCAAAAGTAAAATTTTTCGCCGCAAAATTGCCTTTAAGGAATTATTAAATAATCCGGACAGTGGTTTTACGCCGGTAACTTACTCATAATTAAAACTACTTTTCAGTTTGCCAGTATTTTTCAATCAGCCGGGGAACAGGGTATTTGTTAATCATCCCGGGTTTTACTGCAACATAAGCTTTATTACTTAAAGGTGTCTCGATTTCTGTTTCGATAAACCGGGCACTGATTTTCTGGTGTGTTAAAATGTGTGTGAATTTTCCGGATACTTTTTCAATCACCGGTTTTGTATTTAAAAAAATCTCCATCCACCGAGGATCATTGATCAAACAATCCATCGTAACTTCTTCTGCGGTCTCAATTAAGGGGAAATCGTACAAACCCCTCCAAATGTCTGATTCCGATCGTTTTCTCAGGTAAACAAGCCGGTTGTTTTCATCAATAAGATGAATATTAAGGTAATAAAAGTACCGGACTTTTTGCACGGATTTCTTCGCTTTTACAGGAAGTTTGTCAACAATTTTTGCTGAAAAGGCCATACATTCAGCAGCAAAAATGCAGTTTGGGCAATCGGGGTTTTGCGGTTTGCACCAGGTAGCGCCAAATTCCATTACGGCCTGGTTGAAAATTCCCGGTTTTTGTCTGTCAATAAGCAGTTGCAAAACCTGTTCAACCTTTTTCTTCCCGTTGCTTGAATCAATGGGTTCTTCGATGGCAAACAACCGGCTAATCACCCGAAGCACATTTCCATCAATAGCCGGAAGGGGTTCTCCAAAGACAATTGAAGAAATAGCTGCTGCCGTGTAATCTCCAATTCCCGGCAGGTTTTTTATCTGATCAACAATCCGGGGAAATTCTCCACCGAAGTCTTTTTGGATGATTTTGGCTGCTTTGTGAAGATTCCGGGCTCGTGAATAATAACCCAGACCCTGCCAAAGTTTCAGAACTTCGTCTTCACCAGCGTTTGCCAAATGATTTACAGAAGGATAGTTTTCAACAAATTTCAGGTAGTAATCCAGTCCCTGGTTAATGCGGGTTTGTTGCAAAATTACTTCCGAAAGCCAGATTTTGTAAGGGTCACGGGTGTTCCTCCAGGGAAGTTGGCGGTGATTTTTTTGGTACCAGGTAATGAGTTTTTGAGTAATGTCCATCGGAAAATTTGGTGTTTTGATTACTGTAACTTCTTGAATATTTGTTGATTGTGTTGTGTCGTTCAAAATTACTGTGCCCTGCAAAAAACGGAATTAATTTTCTCAAAACGGTTGTAAATCATTTTCTTAAAAATTTTTCGAATTTTTTCACAACTAAAAAAAAATTATATCTTTGCGCCCTTGATTACATATCTAATAATCAAAACTTTAAATTATAGATTATGACAAAAGCAGAAATTGTAACTGAAATTGCCAATAAAACAGGGATTGAAAAAGTAACCGTTCAGGCAACAGTAGAAGCATTCATGGAAGCTATTAAGAATTCCATGTCAAACGGAGAAAACGTTTATCTGAGAGGATTTGGAAGTTTTACTATTAAGAAAAGAGCTGAGAAAACCGGAAGAAACATTTCAAGGAACACCACCATCATTATTCCGGCTCATAACATTCCGGCTTTTAAACCTGCTAAAACCTTCGTTATTGAGGTTAAAGACAATGTTAAAGTTAAATAATTTGGAAAGGAATTAACGATGCCAAGCGGGAAAAAAAGAAAACGTCACAAGATGTCCACTCATAAACGCAAAAAACGTTTAAGAAAAAACAGGCATAAAAAGAAGTAGTTTTTGAAAAATTTAAAAGATTATTACATAGTGTCGGTTATCGGGCATTGTGTAATAATTTTTTTTTTCATAACTTTACATTTTTTGAAGTGACCGATATTCAGGTGATTACTTGCTTACTTAAAATTGATTTTGCGTGGACAGGGAATTAGTCATAGATTCGAATTCCTCCGGGGTTGAAATTGCTCTTTTAGAGGACAAAGTCCTTGTGGAGCTGAATAAAGAAAAGAACAATAAGCAATATTCTGTTGGCGATGTGTATTTGGGCAAGGTAAAAAAGCTGATGCCCGGATTAAATGCTGCATTTGTTTATGTTGGTCACGAAAAAGATGCGTTTTTACATTATCTCGACCTTGGCCCTCAGGTTAAATCACTCAACAAATTTACCAAGCTTGCCATTACGGGAAAAATTGCCAATATCCCGCTAAGTGACTTCAGGCTTGAGCCGGAGATAGAAAAAACCGGTAAAATTTCGGACGTATTGGTGGTAAACCAGCAAATACTGGTACAAATTGCCAAAGAGCCAATTTCAACAAAAGGCCCCCGGATTGCTTCCGAAATATCTTTTGCCGGCCGTTTTCTGGTGCTGGTGCCTTTCTCCGACCGGATTTCGGTTTCTCAAAAGATCAGGAGCCTCGACGAGCGCAAACGCCTGAAAAAAATCCTTAAAAGCATTAAACCCAATAATTTCGGAGTAATTATCCGCACAGCCTCCGAAAATAAAACCGTGGCCGAACTGGAGTCAGACCTGAAAGATCTTGTTGCCAAATGGGATCAGATTTCCAACAGGCTGCACAGAGCCGAAGCTCCACAAAAAATAGTCAGCGAATTAGACCGTACCTCGGCCATGCTGCGCGACATACTGAATGCCTCTTTCAACAGCATTCACGTAAATGACGCAAACCTGGCCGAAGAATTTAAAAGTTTCATCAAGACAATTGCCCCCGAAAAGTCAGGGATTGTAAAATATTACAATGGTTCACGGCCAATCTTCGACTATTTCGGGATTGACAAGCAGATAAAAAACTCTTTCGGCAAAATCATCACCATCAAAAGCGGGGTTTACCTTATTATTGAGCATACCGAAGCGCTTCATGCCATCGATGTAAATTCAGGTCACCGGGTGAACCGTGAGAAAAACCAGGAAAACAACTCGGTAGAAGTTAACCTTGAAGCGGCCGCCGAAATTGCCCGCCAGTTACGACTTCGCGATATGGGTGGAATCATTGTCATCGATTTCATCGACATGACCGAAGCCAAACACCGCCGGTTGCTTTTTCAAAAGTTAAAAGAAGAAATGGCCAAAGACAGGGCCAAACATGCAATCCTTCCTCCCAGCAAATTCGGACTTGTGCAAATCACCCGCCAGCGCGTTCGACCGGCCATGAACCTTCAAATACAGGAAAAATGCCCCGTTTGCAACGGAACCGGTGAGGCTAAACCCAGCGTTCTGATTATTGATGAAATCGAAAATAACCTTCGCTACCTTAATGAAGAACAAAACGAAAAGACATTAATAATACGTGTTCACCCCTTTGTTCATGCACACCTTACTGCCGGATTCCCCTCTCTCCGCCTGAAATGGATGTTCCGGTACAGATGTAACATAAAAATCAAATCATTGCCATCTTACCATTTCCTCGAATATCATTTCTTCAACAAAAACAACGATGAGTTGAAGATGTAAGGTGCAATTGGCTGAATAACTGCATTTTTTCTTACCAAAATTTATTTCATACTTTTGCAAAGCATTGCAAAGGTTAAATTCATTAATAAAAACACGCTGATATAACATGGAGACTGTAGTAAGTGGCATTAGACCAACAGGAAATCTGCACCTGGGAAATTATTTTGGAGCTATTAAAAATTTTTTGAAAATGCAGGAAGAAAATCACTGTTTTTTCTTCATTGCCGATTATCATTCGCTTACCACACACCCCACGCCGGAAGACCTTCACGGAAATGTAAAACAGGTTCTTGTTGAATATCTTGCCACAGGCATCGATCCCGAAAAAGCAACCTTGTACATCCAGAGCGACCTGCCCGAAACAGCCGAACTTTACCTGCTCCTCAACATGAACGCTTACCTTGGTGAGCTGGAACGGGTAACCACATTTAAGGAAAAAGCACGCAAACAGCCCAACAATATCAACGCCGGTTTGCTCACCTATCCCTCGCTGATGGCCGCCGATATTATCATTCACAAGGCTCATAAAGTACCGGTTGGAAAAGACCAGGAACAACACCTCGAAATGACGCGGACTTTTGCCCGCCGTTTTAACAGGATGTACAACCACGAATATTTTCCCGAACCAACTGCTTTCAATTTTGGCAACGACCTGGTTAAAATTCCGGGACTTGATGGTAGTGGGAAAATGGGAAAATCGGAAGGCGAAGGAAACGCTGTTTTTCTGGCTGATGATCCGAAAGAAATTAGGAAAAAAGTGATGCGTGCCGTTACTGACGCGGGTCCTACAGAACCCAACTCTCCAAAATCAGACCCGGTTGAAAACCTTTTTACATTAATGAAAGTAGTTTCGTCATCCGACACTGTATCATATTTCGAAGATCATTACAACGCCTGCACCATCCGGTATGGCGATTTGAAGAAGCAATTGGCCGAAGATATTGTTCGTTTCACAACTCCGCTTCGCGAAAAAATTATAGAGCTATCGGCAAATGAAGCATATTTAAGCAAGGTTGTAAAGATGGGCGCCGAAAAAGCTTACGAAAGTGGCGCAAAAACAGTGAAGGAAGTACGGGAAATAATTGGTTTCCGTAAGTTTTAAAACATGAAATATTCTCACTCTGGTAGTTTTTTTGATTGGCTGCTCCGCATTGGTATCATTGCATTTGTAGCATCCCTGTTGTATGAAATTCTGCAGGGAACTGAATATCAGAGCAATAACTGGCTTTGGTTTGCACGTATCATTTCCCTTGTCTTTTTTTTTATATTTTCAATCATTCTGTTGTTACTAAATAAAAAACGCTACCTGCTGTTTGGGTTTTTTTTCGTTTTTGTAGGATGTCTTTACAAAATTTTGATGATCCTTGCCTTTGACCGTAATTGGACCGAAATCCCTGTTTATTTACTTTTGATCTGCATTTCAGTTTATTTTTATACAAGAACCCAGAGAAATAAGAGCGTTTTGCACAGATAACGAATTAAACCAGCCCTATGAAATCTTTCAGGTATCTGATATTCTTCATCGTCATATCTTTCATCGCATTTTTACTGTTGGGTTGGTATTCTGGTTTGTTTGCAAAAACAAAGGTGGAGATAAAAGCCGTTGGCCCGTATGTAGTAGCTTACGCTGATGTTAAAGGGGAATACAGCGAAACTACAAGGATTCAGGATAGTTTGTCCAACAAACTTTGGGAAGATGGTATTGAAAACTACCAGACATTCGGTATATTTTACGATGATCCGCAAAACAGCCCAATTGAGACATTACGCTGCAAAGTGGGGTGTGTAATCCACCACGATTATACTTCAAAAATCTATAAAATGACCTCAAAATACCGGGTGATGACCATCGAAATGCAGACGAGTGCTGTTGTGGAACTTCCGTATAAAAATGCCTTTTCCATTTACGCAGGAATTTACAAAGCTTATCCTGAATTACATGATTATTGTGAAGACAATGGTTACCTGGTCAATCCCATTATCGAAATTGCTGACGAATCCAATAAAATTTTCTTTATCATGCCTTTAACCACCAAAAAATAATCCCTGGTCATCCGGGATTTTGTTATTCAATCCGACTTAAAAAAAAATCAAACAACAAATTAGAAACATGCCTCAGGATATTTTAATGGATAAAAAAAAGGAACAGGTCGTTTTGATTGGTTTGATCAGAGACAGGCAAGAGGAAAGCCGGATAGATGAATACCTTGACGAACTGGCCTTTCTTGTGGAAACAGCCGGAGGAAATACCGCAAAGAAATTTATACAAAAACTCGAAAAGGCCGATCCACGGACATTTGTTGGCGCTGGAAAGTTAGGTGAGATTGCTGAATTTGTCGCTGCTTCGGAAATTGATCTTGTGGTTTTTGACGATGAACTGAGCGGCTCACAGTTGCGAAACATCGAAAAGATTCTGAAATGCCGTGTTTTAGACCGCAACAATCTTATTCTCGACATTTTTGCCAGCCGGGCGCGCACTGCCCATGCAAAAACCCAGGTTGAACTTGCACAGTATGAATACCTTTTGCCCCGTCTAACCCGCATGTGGACACACCTCGAACGTCAGCGCGGTGGAATTGGTTTGCGAGGCCCTGGAGAAACCGAAATCGAAACCGACCGTCGTATCATCCGCAATAAAATTGCCCTGCTGAAAGAGAAACTGGTTGAAATCGACAAACAGAAAACCACCCAACGTCAGAACCGGGGCAAAATGATCCGGGTTGCGCTGGTGGGTTACACCAATGTAGGAAAGTCAACGATTATGAATCAAATAAGCAAATCGGATGTTTTTGCTGAAAACAAGCTGTTTGCAACGCTCGACACAACCGTGAGAAAAGTGGTTATCGAAAACCTTCCGTTTCTTTTGTCCGATACGGTTGGTTTCATACGGAAACTGCCCCACAGCCTGGTCGAAAGTTTTAAATCGACACTCGACGAAGTGCGCGAATCGGACCTGCTGCTGCATGTTGTTGACATTTCACATCCCGGATTTGAGGAACAAATTCAGGTAGTGAACGAAACACTGAATGAAATCGGAGCTGGTGAAAAGCCTTCGATCATGATTTTCAATAAAATTGATGCTTACCGTTGGATTGAAAAAGAACCTGACGATCTCACGCCTGCCGGTCCCGAAAACACAACCCTCGAAGAACTTACCAATTCCTGGATGGCGAGGGTGAACAACCCGTCAATCTTTATTTCAGCTACTGAAAAGAAAAACTGGGATTTTCTTAAAAAACTGCTTTACGATAAAGTGAAAGAAATTCATATTACTCGTTATCCTTACAACGATTTTCTTTTTTAACCTGCAACAAACCAATATGAAAAAAATACACCTTTATTTATTGTCTGTTCTTTCGGGAATCATTCTCAGCATTAGCTGGCCTATGAATGGCTTTCCATTTTTGCTTTTTGTGGCATTTGTACCACTGCTTCTGATTGAAGACCACCTAACTACACACAAAGAAGAGTTTCATAAATTCAGTATTTTAAAATTTCTTTACCTGGCATTTTTTATCTGGAGCGCCCTCACCCTTTGGTGGATCTGGAATTCAACCATTTTCGGCGGAATTATGGCGTTGCTGCTCAATTCGTTGTTTGTAACCGTGCCGTTTTGGGTTTATCATATCAGCAAAAGAAATTTTATTAATACAAAACAAGCCTCATTTTTGCTGGTTTTTTACTGGCTGGCCTTTGAATATCTGCACCTTGACTGGGATTTATCGTGGCCATGGATGAACCTGGGAAATGGTTTCGGAATGTACACACGCTGGGTTCAGTGGTACGAATACACCGGCGTTTTTGGGGGTACACTCTGGATTTTGATCATCAACATACTCATTTTTAAACTGGTGAAAAAATGGTTTGAAAAAACAATCACCAGAAAATATTTAATAATGAACGGGTCATTAATTGCGGCTTTTTTGGTGTTTCCGATGATTATTTCTCTTTTCATTTACAAAAATTACGAAATAAAAGGAGAAACAGCCGAGGTCATCATCAGCCAGCCCAACATTGATCCCTGGAAAGAGCAATATATTTTGCCTTATGATGAAGTTTTTGCCCGTACTTTTAATCCCGTAGAACCATTGATTACTTCAAACACTGAATTTGTGGTTTGCCCTGAGTCAGCCATTCAGGAAGACCTCTGGCATCATAATATCGAAAGCTCACGAAGCATTTTACATATCAGGAAATACATCGAAAAATATCCGAATATCAACCTGATTATCGGGGCTTCAACCTTTAGAATGTTTGGCGAAAATGAGCCCCTGACCCCGACTGCCCGTAAGTTTAATGATGTTGATAAACACTATGAAGCCTTTAACACTGCGTTGTTTTTAAATAAAAATCCCGGAGTAGGTATGTACCATAAATCAAAGCTTGTTCCTGGCCCCGAAAAAATGCCATTTCAACGATTGTTGAGGCCACTTCAGGATTTCGCTTTTAATCTTGGGGGAACGGTTGGAAGCCTCGGTTTATCGGCGGAAAGAACCGTGTTCACTTCTTCAGATGGAAAATTTAGAGTGCCCGCAATTATCTGCTACGAGTCGGTTTACGGAGGATTTGTGGCCGAATTTGTACGCAACGGGGCAAACCTGCTTTTCATTATTACCAACGATGGCTGGTGGGAAAATTCTCCCGGACATAAGCAACATTTTTCGTTTGCACCCCTCAGGGCGGTTGAAACACGCCGCAGTCTCGCCCGTTCTGCAAATACAGGTATTTCAGCCTTTATTGACCAACGTGGCGATATTATCGAAAAAACCGAATACTGGAAACCCGCGGTGCTTAAAGCTTCACTACCCGCAAACAATGAGTTGACTTTTTATGTAAAATATGGCGATTACCTTGGCAGAATCAGCACTTTTGTTTCATTGCTGATGATTTTGGTCACGGTCGTTTCTTCAGTGGTAAGCCGAAAGAATAAACTGAGGGCATGATTTACAAGCACTTTTTATGATTTAACTTATTTTAAAAACAGGGCATAGAAAAATTGCCCTACTTTTGCGACTTATTGTAAGACAATTCATTAACAAATAACATTTAATTTTTATGGCAGTATTAGTAGGAAAAAAAGCTCCATTATTTGAAGCTGACGCTGTAATTAACGGCGGTGATTTTGTTGAAAAATTTTCACTTGAACAGTATATCGGGAAAAAACATGTGGTTTTCTTTTTTTATCCTCTCGACTTTACGTTTGTTTGCCCGACCGAAATTCTTGCGTTCCAGGAACATCTTTCAGAATTTGAAAAACGGAATGTAGCCGTTGTCGGCTGTTCAATTGATTCAAAGTTTTCGCATTGGGCATGGTTAAATACCGCAAAAAAGGATGGTGGAATTAAGGGTGTAAAATTTCCACTGGTTTCAGATTTATCAAAAACCATCTCCACCAATTACGATGTATTGGCTGGTGAATTTACAACAAACGAAGATGATGAACTCGAGTTTGACGGTGCACCGGTTGCTTATCGTGGTTTGTTCCTTATTGATAAACAAGGTGTTGTTCGCCACCAGGTAGTAAATGATCTTCCTTTGGGAAGAAGCGTTAAAGAAGCTTTGCGCATGGTTGACGCCCTGCAGTTTTTTGAAGAAAACGGCGAAGTATGCCCTGCCGACTGGCATTCCGGCGATGAAGGAATGAAAGCTTCTGCTAAGGGTGTTGCTGAGTATTTATCGAAGCACTAAGACAAAATTTGTCGAAAATAAAAAAGCCCCGTAGAAACAC
>Ga0172370_10009806_pt1 | contig 11117 bp, 7 predicted proteins | sample LakKiv5m_FD_114538 | JGI IMG/M metagenome (GOLD analysis project Ga0172370, IMG submission 114538) | Freshwater microbial communities from Kabuno Bay, South-Kivu, Congo - kab_022012_11.5m | ecosystem: Environmental > Aquatic > Freshwater > Lake | place: Democratic Republic of the Congo...
CAGAGATGAAAATTGATGTTCCGAATCCCGATTTTGATTTTACCGAATTGCAATTCCTGAAAAAGAATTGATGACAATTTTTATAAAAACGGATTTAGGAAAAGGAAACTTTATATTTTTGCACCGTTAATGCGGTAGTAGCTCAGATGGTAGTCCGCCAGTTGGCGGATCCCAAGCAGGCGCAGAAATATTAAATAATGCGGTAGTAGCTCAGTCGGTAGAGCATCAGCTTCCCAAGCTGAGGGTCGTGGGTTCGAGCCCCATTTACCGCTCGGAAATGAAGCCTGTGATGAAAGTCATGGGCTTTTTAATTGATTATAGTTCAAACCACATTGCCTTTCAAATTTCCATCCCAGCAAAACATATTCATATTTATTAAATAATTTTATAAAAAGTGTTTGGAATTGAATTTTTTTTTACTTTAGCACTTCGTAAGAAGTTCGGTAAAAGTTTCAGGGATTAGCTAAAAACAAGGCAATCAACTTAGTAGCAGATCGTAGTTTTTACTTCTTAATTAACCTAAAATTTTGTTCTTATGACCTTAAAAATTAACACCGTCGCGTACCAAAACCTGCATTATTGTTAGTGTTGCTATTGTCTTAAGTGGTAGCAACCAAGTGCTTTTTATTGTTCTTTTGGAAGTGAAAAATAAATGTTAAAACAATAGATCATCATACGTTCTATTAAATTAATCTTTTTATAAACCTTTAAACACAAAAAACAATGACAGTAACTTACAGGGCGGTCGCAAGAAAGAATCCCGGCGACCAGACGCAAGCTGCCAAATTCTATGCGCAGTTAAAATCGAGTGGTGAAACAACGACGCGACAGCTCGTCAGGCAAATTTCATCCATCAGCACGGTTAGTGCTGCAGATTCGACAGCGGTAATTGAGGCTTTCCTCGAAGTAATTCCATTGGCTCTTGCCGATGGTAAGATTGTAAGGTTGGGCGATTTTGGTTCATTCAGTATCACGGTGAAAGGAGATGGCGCAACTGATGCCAGTGAACTCACCAGACAATACATCAAGAAAATCTCAGTAAAGTTCAGGCCTGGTAAAATATTCAGGCAATCCATTGATACTATCGATTTTACCAAGATCGAATAGGTACTATATGAAAGGATTCGTATCCATGTTTCAAAAGCCCGCAGGCACTTCCCAAAAAGCCCGCGGGCTTTCACCCAAAAGGCCGCGGGCTTTTACCCAAAAGCCCGCGGGCTTTTTTCCCGGCTGGTACTTATCTTTTTTTTTGGTGCACCAATGACCGTTAAAACAGGCAATTATGAGATATTGGAACGGGTTTTATGATTTTACACCTGGGTTAAGGAATTTCGATACAAACCAAATTAATGAATGACAGATTTTACTATTTTTACCCATGAATGAAAAAATTAAATATGACAGTCAGCATACATAGCCGGCAAAATTCTGGTGCAGGAAGACGGTTTTGGAATATTTGCAGGCGGGCTATCGGGGTTTATGGTATTGTCCGTTATCGGAATATTTAAGAATTATTAAAATTATTAACAAAGCAATATATCCATGAAAATAAGACTTGTAGTTTTGAATGTACTTTCGATAGCTTTTTTTGTGTTTTTAACTATCCCGGTATTAGCCGGGCAAAATAGCGACTCCCTGAATCTAACAAAAGAGAGTCAGCATTTCGACTACTATTCAACCCCTGCTGACATTAAAGTTTTGGATTCGCTGGCAAAAACTTTAGAGAATAATTATTCCAGAATCACGAATCATTTAGGAATACAGATTATCAAAAAAATCAACGTAAAAGTCTTTCCAAATATTCAGGCTTTTCACGCCGCAATAAATCTTCCTGATGCCCCGGACTGGGTTGTCGGAGTATGGAATGCTGATGGATTATTGATGGTATCACCATTGAACCCCGGGAGTGTTCATTCCTATGAATCCCTTATGCAGGTAAGTGTGCATGAATTTACACATATGGCGGTTTATTATGCACGTGGAAATAAAGGCTTTACAGGATTACCAAGATGGCTTGGCGAAGGATATGCGCAGTATGAAGCAGGCCAGTTAAATGATCGTATTCGAAAATTTGTTGAATCAGGTTTGATAGGAAAAGCACCGCCAACATGGATACAACTTGATTCCGTATCAGATATGGAATTTGGCAACATGAATGGTTATGCACTTTCTGTTACGATTGTTGAATTCCTGGTTGTTACATATGGTTTTGATAAATTGGTTTTACTGATAAAAGAGCCTGAAAATATTGAAATTATATATGGTTTATCAAAAAACGCCCTGGAAAAACAATGGATACAGTATTTAAAGCACGAACCGATAGAATAACACCCGCTAACAAGGCGGCAGCCGAATCATGCCGGCTGAAGTGACCCAGGCTAAACGGAATGAAAGTAATGAAAGAAGAAACAAATATTAACAAAACAACAATAAGCACCGGCACGTCGGCCGTTGCCGGCCGTTGCCAACAATTAATTAATGAACCTTAAAATGACTTGAAAAATGAATAAGAATGTACATACCGGAATAAATCTGTTAACTATTCTATTTGTGTTAATCTATCAATCGGGATATTCGCAAATTGTTTTTGGAAATGAACAAGTAATTGAACAGGCAAGTGGTTTTGTTCATGTTCACGCGGGCGATTTGGACGGAGATGGTGATGGGGATGTCGTTGCATGTAGATGGAGTACGTTACTTTGGTTTGAAAACGATGGATTGGGTAATTTTATTAATAATCATATAATTGTCGATGGGGAAGGTAGCATGCAAAGCATATATATTACAGATTTGGATAATGACAATGATTTGGATATTATATCAGAATCGAATCAAAGTTATGGGATAAATGATCAGATTGTATGGTTCAGGAATGATGGTATCGGCAACTTTAGCTCAAAAATTATAATCACCGATCAAATTAATACGGGCCATTGTGTTTTTGCAACCGACCTTGATGGTGATGGAGACGAGGATGTTCTATCAGCTTCTGTGTATGATGATAAAATTGCATGGTACGAAAATGATGGAAATGGAAATTTCGGTGCTCAACAAATTATTTCATCAACAACTGATGGTGCCAGTACTGTATATGCCTCTGACATTGACGGTGACGGAGATAATGATATTTTAGCAGGTGGTGCATGGGATAATTCCTTATCGTGGTATGAAAATATTGATGGGCAGGGCACATTTGGAACTGAAAATATTATTTCTACATCTGTAAATTTAATTCAATTTGCTTATTCTGCTGATCTTGATGGAGACCTTGACCAGGATGTTTATTTTGCTGCAATGGGTAGCAATAAAATTGCATGGTATCAAAATGACGGGAATGGAAATTTTGGATCACAATTTCTAATTGATTATGAACCTGATGCATCAGATGTTTCTGCTCAGGATTTAGACAATGACGGTGATTTGGATATTGTTTCGACTGCCGATGACGGAGTGTTGTCATGGTTTGAAAACAATGGTTTTGGGGAATTTGGAGAGCAGCAAATAATTTCAAATGCTAATAACAGAAGTGTCTGTATATCCGATATTAATGGAGACAATAAATATGATATCCTGACAGCATCCTTCTACCAGGAAAAATTGTCATGGTACGAAAATATGGGGATTGTGGGTGTAAATCAAAACCAAATACTTGATTTTTCACTTTATCCAAATCCATCAAACCATTATTTGACAGTACAGTCAGATGTTATTATCAAATATTTATTAATTATTGACATGTTTGGTCAGATTCATGTTTCTGTAACGAATACAAGTAAAGTGGATATCTCTAATCTTAATAAGGGTATATACCTTGTTAAAGTATTCGATATCAATGGAAATATTGGAATAGAAAGGATAATTAAAAATTAAAAGCTTTTAGCAATAAACAGGACGCTGAGCAGTCTGCAAGACCCAGCGAGGAGTCGGGTTTGAACCATAACTTACACCAGAGGCCGGACGGGGATTTGACAATGCATTTATTGGCGGGTTTTGATGAAAAATGAACAAAAGTTCTTTGATGGATTGAGGCAGTTATTTTTCCTGATCTCTTTGCCCTCAAGCTGATGGTTTACAAATTAGTTGGCAAATCCAGGATTAACCGATGTGGATGTGATCAGATAAAAAGCCCGCTGGATAATTTGGGTATTTGAAAAATAGGCTACTTTTACGTTAAGTTCGTCAACGATAAATGAAAGAGGATGATAAGGAAAACAATAGAGAGAAAAGAAGAAAATAAGGCCGAAAAGTTTTTTACGTAAATTATGAACAAATTAACAAAACAGATCAGTTGCGACTAAACAAGAAATAACCACCAGATGGTGGATACACGCTCGTTGTAGGCCAGCTTGAAAAAAGAAAAGAAAAAGTAAATTTGATAAACATAAAAAAGAGAATAACAACAAAACGCCAACGCACAAAGCATAAGTTTTCCAGCCCTCCCCTGCAATCATCGCTTCGCTGTCAAACACATGCTTTTTTTGCCGACGCGCAACTTCAGTCGGTAATATTTTGGTAAATTGTGAAACTTTAAAAAGTGTTATGATTTCAAAGGAAAAAGCATACCTAAAAATCCAGGAATTAGTCGCCCGTTTCTACGAACAAATTGATTCGTATAAACAAGCCGACTACAACGAAACCCTGACAAGAAGGGATTTTATCGACCCGTTTTTCAAGGCGCTGGGTTGGGATGTAGATAATTCGCAGGGATATGCAGAAGCTTACCGGGAAGTCATCCATGAAGACAAAGTTAAAGTAGGAAAAGCTACAAAAGCCCCTGACTATTCATTCAGATTACCGGGTGGGAAAAGGTTATTTTTTGTCGAAGCAAAAAAACCAAATATCGACATCAAAAATAATATTTCGGTTGCGTATCAAATCAGGCGTTACGGATGGAGTGCCAAATTACCGGTGAGCATCATTACCGACTTCGAAGAATTTGCGGTTTACGATTGTACGAAAAAGCCAAAACCAACAGATAAATCAGGCATTGCAAGAATTCAATACATTAATTTCAAAGATTACCTGAAGGAGTTTGAGTATTTGTGGGACACCTTTTCAAAAGAACGGGTTTTAAAAGGCAGTTTCGACAAGTACATAAAAAGTGACACGGTTAAAAAAGGAACTGCAACAGTTGACAAAGATTTTCTTGCTTCACTTGATAATTGGAGAACCTATTTAGCAACTTCCATTAGTTTAAGAAATAAAGAACTCGACGAAGATGAAATAAATTATGCTGTTCAGCTAACAATTGACCGTCTCATATTTTTAAGAATTGCCGAAGACCGGGGAGTTGAGCAGTACGGACAACTTAAAACTTCCATAAATCAAAAAGGAGATGCTTATCAAAATTTGTTTTCCAATTTTAAAAAGGCAGATGATAAATATAACTCAGGACTATTCGATTTTAGAAAGGATGTAATCTCCGAAAACCTGAAAATTGACAATAAAGTAATTAAAACCATTGTCAATGAAATGTATTACCCTGAAAGCCCGTATGAATTTTCGGTTATTTCGGTTGAAGTTCTCGGAAGTGCATACGAACAATTTCTTGGCAAAGTAATCCGGATTACACCAGCCCACCAGGCAAAAATCGAAGAAAAACCTGAAGTCAGAAAAGCGGGAGGAGTTTATTACACGCCGCAATATGTTGTCGATTACATTGTAAAAAATACGGTTGGAAAACTGATTGAAGGAAAAACTCCAAAACAAATCGAAAAAATAAAGGTTTGCGACCCAGCCTGTGGCAGCGGAAGTTTTTTAATCGGCGCTTACCAGTATTTGCTCGACCATTATAAAAATTACTATTATTCGTTTTTTGAAAAATATTCGAAGGACGCTGCAAATCAAAAACTCAACCTCAAAGAAAGAAATAAGGCAATCCATGAGCGAAACAAATTGCCACTGACTCCCGACGGAGAATTAGATTCGCATCTTCGGAAAGAAATTTTGCTGAACCATATTTTTGGCGTCGATATCGATGCAAATGCTGTTGAAGTTACCAAACTCAGTTTGCTTTTAAAATGTATGGAAGGCATTACCGTTGCTTCCATACTAAAACTCGATTTTAAAGAACGAGTTCTGCCAACACTCGAAAACAATATAAAAAGCGGTAACAGTTTGGTGGATGTTGATTTTTATGACTCGGTTATCGATTTTGGTGGAGAGAAAAAAGTGAAACCCTTTAGCTGGCAAAAAGCATTTCCGGAAGTTTTTAAACAAGGTGGTTTTGATGCGGTGATTGGGAATCCGCCTTACGGTGCTTCTTTTTCAGAATCGGAACTATCTTATTTCAAAAGTAAATATCAGACCTCTGTTTGGCGTGGTGAGAGTTATTTGCTTTTTATTGAAAGAGGAATGACTTTGTTAAAGCAAAATGGGTTTCAAGGTTTTATAATTCCTGACACACTTTTAAACTTAGGGTTCACAGCTTCTTCACGCCATTTTTTACTTCAACACTCGAATTTAAATGAATTGGTATTATTGCCATCAAATGTTTTTTCGGGAGCAACGGTCGATACAATCATTCTTCTAGCGCAAAAAACAACTTTTAAACAATCCTTCAATAAAACCAATGTAAGAGTAAATGTATTCAGCAAAAAATCAACAATTAACCAGATTTCCGATGCTGACCGCCAATTTGAAATTGATACTGAAACTTGGTTTACTCAGGATGCTTTTAACCTTCAGGCTGATTCAACAGAGAATGAATTATTGGAAAAGTTAGAAAGGCATAAAAAGCAAATACAGGAATTTGCTGAAATGTTCTCGGGAATTAAAGCTTATGAAGTTGGAAAAGGAACTCCTCCACAAACAATTAAAATCAGAGAAACTAAACCATTTACCTCAAAGGAAAAACAAACTGAAAATTGGAACCCATTTTATGAAGGCAAGCATATTGGACGATATCAACTTTTCTGGAATAATGACAATTGGATAAATTATGGGAAGTGGTTGGCCGCACCACGGAATCCTGATAATTTTCTTGATGAAAAGATTCTTATTCGCAAAATTACCGGTAAAACACTGATTGCAAATTATATTCCTGAAACTTCATATTGTAACACCCTTTTATTTGTATTAAAAATCAAAGATAATTTCTGCTCCTACAAATCTTTGACAGGTGTATTAAACTCCATACTTATTGGTTGGTATTTCAGAAAGAAATTCCAAATAAGCGACGAAGATACTTTCCCTCAAATTATGATTCGCGACATTTTACAATTTCCAGTCCCAGACTTGAATAACAAATCAAGGCAAGAAATTGAGAGTTCAGTTGAAAAACTTATCAAACTAAATGAGGAGCTTCAAAAAACAAAAGTTCCAAATAGAATTGAACAAATAAAATCCCAGATTGAGTTTCTTGAAAACAAAATCAACCAACTTGTTTATCAACTTTACGAACTGACTGAGGAAGAAATTAAAATTGTGGAAAATGTCTGAACCGGGATGTTGTGGATTAATGGGATTCCAGGATTTCGAAATTCAGTTAATCATGAAAATCCCAAAAATCATGGTTCAGACAACGGATGACAAATTGAAAAATGAAATACGAAGAATTAACGCATAAAATTATCGGTTGTGCCATGCGGGTTCATTCTGCTTTGGGAAATGGTTTTCAGGAAGTGATTTACCAGCGGGCAATGGAAATTGAGATGGCTGATTGTGGTATTTCATTTTCGCGTGAATACGAGATGCCAGTTTATTATAAAAACCAGCAAATTGGAACACGCCGGGTTGATTTTCTAGTAGAGGAAAACATTTCTGTAGAATTAAAAGCAATTATTAATTTGGAAGATGTGCATTTGGCACAAGCAATAAATTATCTCGAAGCCTATGATTTGGAAGTTGGTTTGTTAATCAACTTCGGGGCAAAAAGCCTGGATTTTAAACGGCTTAACAACAAAAAGTTTAATCAAAAAAAACAGGGAAATCCAAACATCCCATAAATCAAGATTAAGACAATGGCAGGCTCAGAAATCATATTATACAGTACACCGCAGGGTGAAATTAAAATCGAAGTATTTCTGCAAGACGAAACGGTTTGGCTTACGCAGCGTGCGATGGGTGAATTGTTTGGGGTTTCAAAGAAAACCATTAGCGAGCATTTGGGTAACATATACAAATCGAATGAGTTGCAACGTGAAGCAACTGTCCGGAAAATCCGGACAGTTCAAAATGAAGGCGAAAGAGAGGTTACCCGCAATCTTGAATTTTATAATCTCGATGCTATTATTTCGGTGGGTTACCGGGTAAATTCGCATCAGGCAACACAATTCAGGATTTGGGCGACAAAAACCTTAAAAGAATTTATTATTAAAGGTTTTGTGCTCGACGACGAACGTTTGAAACAGGGGAAAAAACTTTTCGGTAAAGATTATTTCGATGAATTGCTCGAACGGATACGGGAAATCAGGGCAAGTGAGCGACGGTTCTACCAGAAAATTACAGACATTTACGCCGAATGCAGTATTGATTATCAACCCAAGTCGGAAATCACGCAATTATTTTATAAAACCGTGCAAAACAAAATGCACTGGGCAATTACCGGACAAACTGCTGCTGAAATAATTTCGTCGAGGGCAAAAGCAGAATTGCCAAACATGGGGTTAACAACCTGGAAAAATTCACCAAAAGGAAAAGTTCTAAAATCGGATGTTTCGGTGGCTAAAAATTACCTGAACAAAAAGGAAATTGACGAGCTTAACAGGATTGTTACCATGTATCTGGATTATGCAGAGAATCAGGCAGCCAGGCAAATTCCGATGACAATGAAAGATTGGGTGGAAAAACTGGATGCCTTTTTACAATTTAACGACTATTCGGTTTTGAAAGATGCAGGGTCGATTTCTGCTGAAATTGCAAAGGAACTGGCGACAAAAGAATTTGAAAAGTTCAGGGTAATTCAGGATGAAGATTACGAGTCGGACTTTGACAAGGAAGTAAAACGGATAAAAGGAGAATGATGATAGTCCCAACGCACTCCACCACTTCGCTTTCAGGCACATTGGCAAAACGCACAAAGCCGACGCTAAAACCAGATTTTGCCAAAGAGCCTTCCAGCCCTTCCCGCTCTGACACAGATACAAAACAAATATTGCGGTAAAATTGAAAATAACGAATACAAAACATGATAAAAGCCGGGCATATAATAAATAGGACTCTGAGCGGTCTGCAAGACCCAGCGATGAGTCGGTGTTGAACTACATCTCGACATCGCTCGATACATCGCATCCCACACCAGAGACCAGATGTGGATTTGACAATGCATTTATTGGCGGTTTTTGATGATAAATGAACAGAAGTTCTTTGATGGATTGAGGTAGTTATTTTTCCTGATCTCTTTGCCCTCAAGCTGATGGTTTACAAATTAGTTGGCAAATCCAGGATTAACCGATGTGGATGTGATCAGATAAAAAGCCCGCCGGATAATTTGGATATTTGAAAAATAGGCTGCTTTTACGTTAAGTTCGTCAACCATAATTGAAAGAGGATGATAAGGAAAACAATAGAGAGAAAAGAAGAAAATAAGGCCGAAAAGTCTTTTAAGTAAATTATGAACAAAATAACAAAACAAATCAGGTGCGGCTAAACAAGAAATAACCACCATGATGGTGGTTACACGCTCGTTACCGCAAATGGTGAAAAGACAAAGAGAATGTATAGAAAGTTGAATAATGTTATCATATCCGACATTCTTTGTAAAGAAAATCTATTTCTCTTTACAGAATAAAGTATATTTGTAAAGTAATTCTAAAAATCTTTACACAATGAGCCAAAATGAAAATTGGAAATTAAAAGAACTACCACTGACTGTTGACGTTGAGACGAAAGCTGTTCTTAAAAGTTTGCCTTCGGCACATGCAGCTTTGGCTGAATTAAAAGGAATTGCATCAACAATTCCAAATCAAATCATTTTGGTCAACACGCTTGGACTGCAAGAAGCAAAAGACAGTTCTGCAATTGAAAATATAATTACTACACATGACGATTTGTATAAATCAGAGTTAAACCTTGATTCATTTAAATCACTTGAAGCGAAAGAAGTTCAAAACTATATTTCAGCCCTAAAAAAAGGATTTGAACTAATCAAAACAAAAGGATTAATTACAAATAACATAATCATTGAAATTCAAAAAAAATTGGAAGGAAACAGCGCCGGATTTCGAAAACTTCCCGGTACTGCTTTGAAAAATTCTTCGACTGGAGAAATAATTTATACTCCTCCGCAAGACATCAATGAAATGAATAAATTGATGACAAATCTCGAAAAGTTCATCAACGACCCGTCAATGTGCGACTATGACCCGATTATAAAAATGGCGATAATTCATTATCAATTCGAAAGCATTCACCCATTTTACGATGGAAACGGTCGGACAGGAAGAATAATAAATATACTTTATTTAATTATTGAAAAACTGCAGAATCTCCCAATCCTGTATTTAAGTAATTATATCATTCAAAATAAATCAGATTATTACAGGCTTTTACAAGAACTCCGAGACAATGAAAACTGGGAGGAATGGTTGTTATTCATGATTCACGGAATTGAAAAAACTTCTCGTGAAACCATTGAATTAATCATCCAAATTAGGGAGTTAATGATGGAGTACAAACATAAACTTCGCGACAATTACAAATTTTATAGTCAAGATTTACTAAACAACTTATTTAAGCATCCTTACACAAAAATTGAATTTGTTGTCAACGACTTAAATGTTTCAAGAATTACAGCTGCTAATTATTTGAATAAACTTGCAGAAGATGGGATTTTAAAGAAAGAAAGGATTGGAACCGGAAACTATTACATAAATGAAAAATTATTTAACCTATTGACAAAAAGATAAAACCACTTGCGGTAATAAACAGGACTCTGAGCGGTCTGCAAGACCCAGCGAGGAGTCGGTGTTGAACCATAACTTACACCAGAGACCAGATGTGGATTTGACAATGCATTTATTGGTGGGTTTTGATGATAAATGAACAGAAGTCCTTTGATAGATTGAGGCAGTTATTTTTCCTGATCTCTTTGCCCTCAAGCTGATGGTTTACAAATTAGTTGGCAAATCCAGGATTAACCGATGTGGATGTGATCAGATAAAAAGCCCGCTGGATAA
>Ga0172370_10009810_pt1 | contig 11113 bp, 8 predicted proteins | sample LakKiv5m_FD_114538 | JGI IMG/M metagenome (GOLD analysis project Ga0172370, IMG submission 114538) | Freshwater microbial communities from Kabuno Bay, South-Kivu, Congo - kab_022012_11.5m | ecosystem: Environmental > Aquatic > Freshwater > Lake | place: Democratic Republic of the Congo...
CTAGCATGAGTTTTATTATGGCTGCACAATATCGAGATATTCGTTGGAATTATAATGGCCAATGGTCTTCTAGTGGATTTAGCGACTTTTCTGGTTGGAAAACTTTTGTTGATTTTTTCATAAATGTAATGTTAAATGTAAAAGTTATTGAAATTGATGGAAAATTAGCACTTAGCTCATCTGATCAATTGGGAAATAACAAGATAGCTAAAGATTTAATTGATTTTAACAATAGTACATGTAAACTTAATTTTAGGATGAATGTAACACTTCCATTGGGAACTGTTGAAAGAATCAACTATGCTATGACTTTAAATGGAAATTCTAATATCTGTGAGATCATAGATTATAAAAAATACATTAATATGACTTTAAGGGATATACTTATTGATGCTGGAAGTAAAAATATTACTGCAAAGTTCATTGGAAATGGTGGAAACATAACAATTGCTCCTGAAGCAAACTATTCTGTGGATAATCCTAAATTTAATATGACTTATGTTCACATAAATGATGGAGATTATCCTTTAATCCCTAATTTAACAAGTAATAATGGGACAACCAACCTTACCAATAGAGGATTATTTGAATTAGACCTGAATGACAATGGAAATATTACTAATTCTAGTGTAAAAAATCAAAGTTCTGTACAAAATAAGAGCTCTTCTGATTTAAATGATGGGATTAGAAATATTTCTTTAAATAAAACTGTTCTAAAGGAGTTTAAAATTACAGGGATTTCCCCTGAAAATGCAAATATTAGTATGTTTGTTGGAGAAAAAAGGACTTTTTCAATAGATAATACTGATTATGATACTATTAAATGGTATTTGGATGGAAATTTAGTTGAAAATAATTTAAATAAGTATGAATTTAGGGGATTAAATGAAGGAAAATACAAAATTAAGGTTGAAATTAATAAAAATTCTGATGTAAAATCAAATTTCTGGAGTATTAATGTATTTTCAAATGAGAATAAACTGCCAATTAACCTTATTCTTTTTATTTTACTTGGCTTGTTGGGATTATTGATTATGATTATTCTTGGTTTTATAATTTATAAAAAGAGCCAGGCAGATTAATTCTAGAATATTTCAGTTAGATTTATAAATAAGAGACTGATAAGTAAAAGAAAAATCCTATAGTAAAAGACAAAAATTTTTCCTAAGAAAAATTTCTGCTTTTCCTAATAAGTCAAGGCGCAATAATTAGAAAGATATCTGCGTCCTTGACTATAACTAGTTATTTGTATAGTTATTTCTTGGAGGTTATATGGAAAATAAATCAAAATTTAAAAATGCAGAGGCAAGAAAGCCAGAAGAATTAATTGGAATCCTGGATGATTTGGTTAAAGAATGGTTTTTTAATAAATTTAAGGATTTTTCAGACAGCCAATTATATGGTGTGATGAATGTTCATGAAAGAAAAAATATTTTAATTAGTGCGCCAACTGGAAGTGGAAAGACTTTGACTAGTTTTTTGGCTATTTTGAACTATTTGGTTGGTTTGGCTAGGAAAAATGAATTAGAAAATAAGGTATATTGTGTTTATTCTTCTCCACTAAAAGCATTAAACAATGATATTTTTGTTAATTTGATCAAACCATTGGAAGAAATAAATGAATTAGCTGAGAAAAAGGGGATAAAATTACAGAAAATACGTGTTGGACTTAGAACTGGGGATACGACAAGCAATGAAAAAACAAAAATGCTTAAGAATCCTCCGCATATTTTAGTTACAACCCCTGAAAGTTTAGCTATTGTGTTAACAACTAAGAAGTTTATTGACTTACTTATGGGTATTGAATTTGTAATAATTGATGAAATTCATTCACTTGGAAACAAAAGGGGAGTTTACCTAAGTATTAGTTTAGAAAGATTAGAAGAAATTAGTAAAATTACGCTTGTAAGAATTGGATTGAGTGCAACTGTTGCTCCTTTGGAAGAAGTTGCTGGATTTTTAGTTGGAAAAGAGAGGGAATGTTTGATTGCAGAGGTTCAAACAAGTAAAAAAATGGATATAAGAGTATTAACTGGTGTAAAAGATTTAATAGACACAACAGGAGAAGAATTGCATTATTCACTTTATGGTTTAATTGATAAATTAATACAAGAACATAAAACTACTTTAATATTTACTAACACAAGAGCTGCTACTGAAAGAGTAATTCATCATTTAAAGGATTTGTTTCCTGAGAATTATTCTGAAAATTTACCTGGAGGGGGGATTGGTGCACATCACTCGGCTCTTTCAAAAGAATATAGATTTGAGATTGAAGATAGGTTAAGAAAGGGTGAATTAAAGGTTGTTGTAACAAGTACTTCTCTTGAACTTGGAATTGATATTGGTTATGTAGATTTAGTTATCTTACTTGGAAGTCCAAAGAGTTCTGCAAGAGCAATACAGAGAATTGGAAGAGCAGGTCATAAATTACATGATGTTTCTAAGGGAAGATTTGTGGTAGTTGATAGGGATGATTTGGTTGAATGTAGTATTTTGAACAAAGAATGTAATGAAAAGAAGATTGATAAGATACATATACCAAGAAATTGTCTTGATGTCCTTTCACAACAGATATTTGGAATGACTATTCAAAGAGCATGGGGTGTTGATGAAATGTTTCAATTAATACGAAGAAGTTATTGCTATGGCGATTTGACTAGATCTGACTTTATGAGTGTTATTAGTTATTTATCTGGAGAATATGCCCTAGAACATAGGAATGTTTATGCAAAAATATGGTACGATGTAGATAGCAAACAGATTGGTAAGAAAGGAAAGCTTGCAAGGGTTATTTATTTAACAAATATTGGAACAATTCCTGAAGAAAGTTTTATAACTGTTGTTATTGGATCTGGTGAAAGAAAGGATTTTAAGGTTGGTGTTGTGGACGAAGCTTTTTTGGAGAAAATGAAACCCGGGGATGTCTTTGTTCTTGGTGGGAAAAAATATCAGTTTATGTATACTAAAGGTATGAAAGCCTATGTTATTGCTGGAATTAAGAAAAATCCTACAATTCCCTCTTGGTTTAGTGAACAACTGCCACTTTCTTTTGAGTCTGCAATGGAGATACAGAGATTTAGAAGACTTTTGAATGAAAAGTTTGAGAATAATATAGGTAGGGAGGAGATAATTGATTTTATTAAAGAGTATTGTTATTGTGATAATCATGTTGGTAAGGGAATTTATAATTATTTTAATGAACAATTTAGGTATAGTAAGATAGCAAATGAGAAAAGACTTGTTATTGAACAGTATAGGGGTGAGAAAAACTATTTGATATTTCATTCTTTATATGGAAGAAGGATTAATGATGCTCTGTCTAGGGCGCTTGGATATTTGATGGCTCAAAAGGTTGGAAGGGATTTAGAAATTGGAATAAGTGATAATGGTTTTTATTTTGCAGGAGAACAACTTCCTATTGATGAAGCAATGAAGGTTCTCAAGCCAGAAAACCTTCGGGAAGTTTTGGAAGAAGCAATTGCAAAAACTGAGATATTAAAAAGAAGATTTAGACATTGTGCTGCTAGGGCCCTTATGATTCTGAGGAATTATAAAGGAAGGTCTAAGAGTGTTGGAAAGCAACAGATGAATTCTTTTTTTCTTTTAAATGCAATCAATAAAATGGGTAAGGATTTTCCTATTTTAAAGGAAGCAAGAAGAGAGGTATTGGAGGATTTGATGGACATTGGTAATGCTCAAAGGGTTTTGAAGAGTTGGAAGGATGGAATTGTCAAAATTGAAAAGGTCCAGACTAAACTTCCAAGTCCTTTTGCAATGAATCTAGTTCTTCAAGGATATAGTGACTTGTTAAAGGTTGAAGATAGGATTGATTTTTTAAAAAGAATACATAGAGAGATTGTTAAGGAGATTGATAAGAAGGATTAATCTGATGGATCTTGACATCCTGTTGGCCTGTTTATATCCCAAGTTACTTCTTCCCTAATAACTGCTTGTCTTGATTTTATAATTCTGGGTTGAGAAGCTGTTTGTTCCAATGGATTTGCATTAGCAAATCTTGTTCGGTCTTCTAAATCACATTGAGTTTGAGCTGATAAATCTTGAATTGCAAAGTTATGGGCTTTTTGTAATGCTTCTTCATAGGAATGGGCAATGTCAATGTCTGAAAAATCACATTTATTCTGACGATCCCATTTAATTAAATAATGATCAGGATTTCCAATTGGGCCCTTTACTAATACTCTTCCAATTGGTTTTTGTATTCCTTCATAATGTAAATAAAACACTGGCATTCTTTCATGTTGAGTTAGTATTCCTTTTGGCATTTTAAATAAAATCTTTTTTATTTTATAAAGATTTAGGTAATTTCATATGTCTGTTGGAGTCAATCCAGCAGACAGACAGGCAGACAGATAATAGTTGAAAATAAACCACATAATTTTAAATACTTTTTAATTTAATCATTTATATGAAGAATATAGTTAATTTCTTATTTGAGGTTGGAATATTATCAAAAACACCTAGAAGTGGATTTCATTTTTTGGGAACTGGAGATCAGAGTGTAAGTGAACATATTAGCAGAACTGTCTTTATTGGTTATACTTTAAGTATGATGGAAGAAAATATTGATTTATTAAAGGTTTTACAAATGTGTTTGTTCCATGATATTGCTGAATCTAGGGTTTCTGATTTAAATTATGTTCATCAAAAGTATGTTGAGGCAAAGGCAGAACAGGCTGTTGAGGATTTGTGTAAAACTTTGCCTTTTGGAAAGGGTGTAAAAGAAGTTATTGAAGAATATGAAGAAAGAAAAACAAAAGAAAGTATTATTGCAAAGGATGCTGATAATTTAGAGTGGATTATTTCATTAAAAGAACAGTTTGATATTGGAAATATAAGGGCAAAGGAATGGATGGACTCTGCAATTAAAAGATTAAAGACTGAAAATGCAAAGAAGATTGCAGAAGAAATATTAAAAACAGAGTCTACCTCTTGGTGGTTTGGAGATAAGGAAAATGAATGGTGGGTTAGTAGGAATAAAAAGAAGTAATTTTTTAAAGTTCTTTTTATTGGATTAAATATGGCAACAGGTAAAGAAGAAAGAGTAATGTTTTTAGAAGATTGTGTTCTGATTGATGGAGAGATTCTTGTTTTTACTGACTTTCATATTGGTTATGAAGAACATATTGCTGAACGAGGGGCTTTACCTGATCTTCAGTTCAAGGAAATCATTGAAAGATTAAATAGAATATTTAAATTATTGGAAAAAAATAATGTGAAGATAAAAAAAATTGTTATTTTAGGGGACTTAAAACATGAATTTGGGGGAATAAGTGATAAAGAATGGAGGGAAACAATAGGTTTATTGGATTATTTGGATGAAAAGATTATTGGGAATAGAGACAAAAAAAGAAGGATTATATTAATTAAAGGTAACCATGATAATATCCTTGGGCCTATTGCTAAAAAAAGAAACATTGAACTTAGGGACTACTATTGTTTAAATGGGATTTGTTTTATGCATGGAAATAAATTATATAAAAATTGTTTTGAAGATAGTAATATTTTGATGTTGGGTCATTTGCATCCTTCAATTACTCTTTCTGATAAGTATAAGGGTGAAAAATTCAAGTGTTTTTTAAAAGGAAAGTGGATGAAGAAGCAAGTCTATGTATTACCTTCTTTTTCACCAATTAGTTTTGGGTATGATTTAAAGAGTTTTCAATATGATATTGAAAAGAATGATGGATTTTTCATTGTTCCTGAAAAAAAATTAAATGATTTTGAGGTTATAATTTATAATCCCAGAGATGAGAAAGAATTTAATTTTGGAAAGTTGAAGAAGTTGTTAAACTAGTCCTTCTCCATTGGTCCAAGTTTTGGCATTGCAACATGATATGGAAGGTTTAGTTCATCTTCCATGGACAGGGCTTTAATGTTACATTTCATTATTATAAAATTGAATAATTGGGTTTTAAACCTGTCTGGAATTTTCTTTTCCTTAATTGTTTTGTTAAATTCTTTTAATTCTTCCTTGTCTGGAAGAAGTACTACATTTCCCTCAATCCCTACTTTTCCTACGCCATCTGAATATTCTATTGAAAATAAGAACTTAACAATTATGGCTTCATCTGAACCAACATCCAATTTTTCTTTAGAAATGTCTTTAACCTCTATATTCTGATTTAAAGTTAATTTTGGGTTTTTAACCTCATTTTTTTCTCCAAAAAGTCTTTTTATTCCAAAACCTATTATTCTCATATTCATAACTATGACTTGGGGTTTTTAAAGATTGTTGTTGAGAACTAGACTTTATAATCTGTTAATGTAAGGATTATTTTAAATGACTGCAAGCTGTCATTTAAAGATTTAATAGTGGAAAAGAATAAGCATGACTTAAAGCTTATGTATTAATTTATACTGATAAATGATATTGAATTAATTGAATAATGGATTATTAGATTAGATCTTCTTCTGAAACTACAACGAAATCTCCAATTGCAATTATAGAATTGTATGGTATAAGAAGTTCTCTTTCTTGAGTTCTTTCAAGATTTAATTGATTTGCGTAGGGTGTTGAATCTCTAATAACAAGGTGAATAAGTTCTCCTGTTCTTGTTTCAAAGGTAATATCTTTGATTAAGCCTAGTCTTCTTCCCTCTTTTGTCACCACTGCTTTGTTTAAAATCTCTTTATGTGGTTTTTTCTCAATAGCCATAGGATATGAATAGGGAATTTCTTTATAAAGTTTTCTGTGATAATTGATTATGTTAAAATTACCGTTGACAAAATATTTGTTATTCAAAAGAGGTTAATATTCATAATGAGAGAAAGTTATAAAAAGAGATTATTTATAATGGATGAATGACAAAATTAAAACCTATTGAACAACTAATCTGAGATGCAAAGAATTGGGATTTAGTAAGAATTATCTTTAGAGATGGAGAAGAGAGAGTTGGATATTTTAAAATAAACAACTCAATCATTTCAAAAGGAAAAGAACATGTTCACGTATCACTTGTTCCCTCTACAGAGGATAAGGCTGTATGCCCTTGGAAAGGATATTATAAATTTACAACCTCCAGGCTTCCCGCTAATACCCAAGGATATGAAATCTTAAGAAGATTTAGACACAAAAACTCCTCCGATTCTCTCCAACAACCCAAACCTCATAATCTATAAAATATCTTATTAAAAATTGAATTTTTGAATACTAAACCCTTTGTGAAAATAGGTATTTTTAATAGAAAATTGACTATTATTACTATTAATTAAAGATAGATTATAAAATAGGATAATAGATTATGCGAACTTATTTATATATAAAATGATTATTAATTGGTTTAGAATGTAATGATTTGGGAATATCTAACCCCCCTACCCTATGGTTTCTTATGGAAGTATTTATATATAGATATGATTGATTGTTTTTTTATTTTTTATTTATAAAGATTTCTATATTATATTATATATATTATATTTGTATATATTAGAAAGATTATTTTAATTTGATTTTTATAGATTTTTATTGATTATTTATAGGTAACGAGATAGTATAATAAATATAAATAATAGATATAATAAATTATTAATTAATGATATTATTTCCAGTGGAAATGATGGTGTAGGAGGTATTTAGTTGGTTTATCATTATTTTAATTATGAATTTAGTGAATATTTTGTTTATCAATGGAAAATATCTAAAATTAATAAAAAATAAAGAATATTTGCTTGTTTTTCATAGGAAATGTAGGTTACTTTTAAGTGGGCAATAGGATTTATAAACTCTGGAATTTTTTTGTTTAAAATAAGGATGTAAAAAAGAGGAAAATGACAAATTTAGATAAGATATTTGATTCAGTTGGAAGTAGGAGTTTATTTAAGAATAAGCAAATACTTCAGTCAAATTATACTCCTGAAGACATTCCACATAGGGATAAGGAGATAGATTATATTGCTTCAATTCTGGCGCCGGCCCTTTTAGGCCAAAAGACTAGTAACTTGTTTGTTTATGGTAAAACTGGAACTGGGAAGACCCTTTCTGTTCAACACGTTACAAATGAATTATTAAAAAGAAGTAAGGATAATAAAGTTTTAAAAATTGAATATATTAATTGTAAACTAAAAAAAGTTGCTGATACTGAATATAGGATTTTTGCAGAATTAATAAAAAAAGTTGGTGGAGAAATTCCTGCTACAGGTCTTCCAACAGATCAAGTTTATAAGAAATTTATTGAATTAATTGAAGGGAGTAGCGAAAAACTTTTGATTATTGTTTTAGATGAAATAGATCAAGCTGTTAAAAAGATAAGTGGAGATTTTTTATATAATCTAATGAGACTTAACTCTGAACTAAATACAACTCAGATAAGTATTATTGGAATTAGTAATGATGCTAAATTTTTAGACATGATAGATCCAAGGGTTAAAAGTTCTCTATCTGAGGAAGAAATGATATTCACTCCATATAATGCAACACAATTGCAAGAAATTTTAAAGAAAAGAGCTGAAGATTCTTTTAAGCCAGGAGTTGTAAATGAAGGAGTTATTGCAAAATGTGCTGCCTATGCAGCTAGGGAGCATGGAGATGCTAGAAGAGCTTTAGATTTATTAAGGGTTGCTGGAGAAATTGCTGAAAGAGTTTCTAGTCCTAAAATTGAAATAAAACATATAGATGAAGCTAATGATAAAATTGAAAGAGATAAGATACTAGATATCATTGAAACAGCTCCAAGACAATTTCAATTGGTTCTTCATTCTATAATTAGTTTAACTGATAATGATAATGAAAAGGAAGGGATTTTTACAGGAGATGTTTATAATTTCTATAGTGATGTTTGTAAAAAAGTTAATTTTGATGTTTTAACTCAAAGAAGGGTTGGAGATATTATTGCTGAATTCGATATGCTTGGTTTAATAAATGCAAGAGTGGTTAGTAAAGGAAGGCAGGGAAGGACGAGGAAAATAAGATTAGATATTCCAGAAAATGTTTTAAGAAAATCCAAGGAAATAATTTCAGATTCTCTTGGAGTATAAACTATTGTATTTTAGTATAGATTAGTTATTAAACTCTAATTAGATAATAAGCTTGCAAATGGGTGAAAAATGGGAGAAAATATATTAAAATTGTTTATTGAACGGGGCTTTTTACTTGATAGGGAGATGTTGGAGTTTTTTAATGAACTAAAAAACGAAGATATTGCTAGGGAGATAATAGACAAAATTGCTCTTGTTGCTAAGAAAAAAGTTATTACTAAAAGTTTGATTAGTGAGAACTTTGATAAACTAAGGCCAGTTTTATTTGAATTGGAGGGGGATAAGAAAAAATTAGTTGAAAGATTTTTTGTTAATGTTTCTATTTCTGTTGAAGTTAAGAAAGAGGTTGTTGTTGAGGAAAAAGAAATTAAAAGAAGTCCAATTAAAATTATTTCTTCACCAATACTCACTTCCCAGAAGTTAGAGGTTAAGGATTTTGTTAGGCATTTTAGGAATCGATATAGTTTTATTAAGGGTTTATTACAATCGCGATCGGAGTTAGAAAATCTGACCTCTATTGATAAAATTAAGGGCGGAAATCGTGTTATTTCTATTATTGGTATTGTCAATAAAAAAACAGTTACTAAAAATAAGAATATTATACTTGAGGTAGAGGATTTGACAGACAGTGCTAAATTATTGATAAATCAAAATAGAGAAGAGGTTTTTGAAAAAGCTAAAGAAATTCTCGTTGATGATGTTATTGGTTTTAAATGCAGTGGGAATAAGGATTTTTTGTTTGTAAATGATTTATTCTATCCAGATAGTTATGTTAAAGAAAGACATAGGAGTGATGAAGAAGTTTATGCATTATTTACTTCAGATATTCATATTGGGAGCAGTATGTTTCTTCAAAATAATTTTGAAAAGTTTATTGATTGGCTTGCTTGTAAAGATGGGGATAGAGAGCAAATGGAGTTAATTAATAAAATAAAATATTTGTTTATTGTTGGAGATAATGTAGATGGAGTTGGAATTTATCCAGGTCAAGAGAAATTTTTAGCAATTAAAGACATTAAGGAACAGTATAAAAAACTCGCTGAGTATTTTAAAAAAATTCCAAATCATATAAGTATAATTATGTGTCCTGGTCAGCATGATGGAGTTAGGGTTGCTGAACCACAACCACCAGTCGGTGTTGATTTTGGAGAGCCTCTTCAGAATATACCTAATCTATATTTAGTTAGCAATCCTAGTGTTATAGATATTGAAGGAAAAAATGGGAAACAAGGAATAAGAGTTTTAATGTATCACGGGGCCAGCATGCATCCAATTATAAATGAAATAGAAGAATTAAGATTGGTTAATGCACATAGAACTCCAACAAAGGCTGTTAAGCATTTACTGCTTAGACGGCATTTAAGCCCAATGCATGGAGCTAATGTTTATATTCCAAATGCAGATGAAGATCCTATGTTGATTAGAGAAGTTCCAGATATAGTTGCTACAGGTGATTTGCATAGGACTGATATTGATAAATATAATGGTATTTTACTTATTGCTGGAAGTTGTTGGCAGTCTATAACTCCCTTTGAAGAAAAAGTTGGAAATATTCCAGATCCTTGTAAAGTGCCTATGCTTAATTTGAAAACCGGTGCATTGAAAATTTTGGATTTCACAGAAGAGCCTGAAGAAAAAGTTTGTGTTGAAGTAAAGGTTGAAAATGGAAAAGATATTGATAAAAAGAGCTCTTTTGAAAAAGACCTCGGAGAAAAAGGAAATTTGGCTAATAAGGAAATTGTTTGTGAGGTTGTAGGGGAGGTGAAGTGAATGAAAATAGGTATAGATATAGATGATGTTATATGTAATACAATTCCAAATATAGTTACCTTTTATAATAGAAAATATAATAAAAATATAAAATTTGAGGAAATTCATTCATTTAACCTCTGGGAATCGGGAATCGGGAAAAATAAAGAGGAGATTATTAAGATAGTTAATGAATTTGATTCTGAAATTGGTTTAGATAAAGTAGAGTTATTACCCAATGTTAAACAGGCTATAATTGGACTTATTAGTCAAGCAGACATTTTTTTTATAACATCTAGGTCAAATAAATTTCAAAATAAAACAGAAGTTTATTTTAAGGAAAACTTTCCTAACCTTGATTTTAGAG
>Ga0172370_10009812_pt1 | contig 11111 bp, 6 predicted proteins | sample LakKiv5m_FD_114538 | JGI IMG/M metagenome (GOLD analysis project Ga0172370, IMG submission 114538) | Freshwater microbial communities from Kabuno Bay, South-Kivu, Congo - kab_022012_11.5m | ecosystem: Environmental > Aquatic > Freshwater > Lake | place: Democratic Republic of the Congo...
CGGCACGGGACGGACTACGAATGTGATCATACTCCACACGGTCGTCCAGGGCGACTACGGCAAGACCACGCTCATCCGGGCGCTGACCGGTATCGACCCCGACCGCCTGCTTGTGGAGATGACCCGCGGCATCAGCATCGAGCTCGGCTTCGCGCACCTCGACCTGCCGAGCGGCGAACGGCTCGGTGTCATCGACGTGCCGGGACACGAGCGCTTCGTGCGGCAGATGATCTCGGGCGCGGTGGGCGTGGACCTCGTGCTGCTCGTGGTCGCGGCGGACGAGGGCATCATGCCGCAGACGCGCGAGCACATGGACATCTGCCGCCTGCTCGGCGTGGACCGAGGCGCGGTCGTGCTGACGAAGACCGACCTCGTCGACGAGGACTGGCTCGGGCTCGTGCGCGAGGACGTGCGCGCGTTCGTGCAGGGGACGTTCCTCGAGCAGGCCGACGTCCTCACGTTCAGCGCGAAGGCGCCCGGGTCGTTCCCGGAATTCCGCGCCGCCATCGGAGCGCTCGTCAAGCGCCTCTTCCCCGAGCCGCCCGCGCGCGCGCCCGATCAGGTCTTCATGCTGCCCGTCGATCGCGCGTTCAGCATGCGCGGCTTCGGCACGGTCGTCACGGGCACGGTCACGAGCGGCGCGCTGCGGGAAGGCGAGACGGTCGAGGTGCTGCCGAGCGGGCTCGTCTCGAAGGTGCGGGGCGTGGAGGTGCACGGCGCCAGCGTCGAGGAGGCCCGCGCGGGCCGGCGTACGGCGTTGAACTTACAACATCTTGAAAAAACAGAGGTGCAGCGCGGCGAGGTGGTGGTGCGGAGCGGGACGGCGCGGCCGACGCGACGAGTCGACGTGCGCCTGACGCTCGTCGAGCGGCTCGGCAAGCCGGTCAAAACGGGCGCGCGCGTGCTCTTTCACACGGGCACCAACCACGTGGAGGGCTCGGTCGTGCTGCTCGACCGCGACGAACTGGCGCCGGGGGCCACGGCCCTCGTGCAGATGCGGCTCGACGGCGACGCGATCGTGCTGCCGGGGCACGGCTTCATCCTGCGGGGCTTCGAGGTACAGGCCAACTACGGCAAGACGCTCGGCGGCGGCAAGATCTTGGATCCACAGCCAGATCGGCACAAGCGGGGGGACGGCCCGACGATCGCGCGGCTCGGGCAGCTCGCGTCGGGCACAGACGAGGAGCGCATCGGCGCGCTTCTGGAGGCCATGGCAGAGCGGGGGATCGGCCGATCGGCCTTGCACGCGCGCACGAACTTGCCGGCCTCGCGGCTCGACAAGCTGCTCGGGCGGATGATGAGCGATCACCGCGCGAGGCGGCTCGACAGCGACGGCGGCGAGCGCTTCTTCGACGAGAGGGCCGCCGAGGCGCTCGCCGGCAAGCTCGTGGGGCTCGTCTCGGCGTATCACGAGGCCTCGCCCGCGAAGCCGGGGCTGCCCAAGGAGGAGCTGCGCTCGAAGCTCGGCGTGGCGGACGCGCGCCTGTTCGCCTCGCTGCTCGGGCGGGCGACCTCGCGTGGATTATTAGAAGAAACAGAAGATTTGGTGCGGGTGAAGGGCTTCGTGCCGCGGGTGACGGACGCCGATCGCATCGTCGCCGCACGACTTGCGGAGATCTTTCGACTCGCCGCGCTGGAGCCGCCCTCGCCAGCGGAGTGCGTGGGACGCACGGGCGCGCCCCAGGTGCTGGTCGACGAGGCGATCGGCCGGCTCGTGCGGGAGGGCACGATCGTCAAGGTGCGCGACGGCCTGTACTTCGAGGCCTCGGCGCTAGACGGGCTCAAGGCGCGGCTCGTGACGTTCCTCAAGGAGCGCGGCGAGATCACGACGACGGAGCTCAAAGAGTTGGTGGGCGCCTCGCGCAAGTACGTGATCCCGATCGGCGAGTATTTCGACCGGGCCAAGGTCACGATCCGCATCTCGGACGTCAAGCGACGGCTGCGCAGCGGCGCCGGCTGAGCCTCGCGGGCCCTCCCCACGGCGCGGCGCTTGACAGCAGCGCTCGGGGGCCCAAGAATCGCGCCTCACGCCGAGTGCGCGCCCGGGGACGGAGCCCTGTGATCCGAGAGTTCGCCAGATTCCAATTGGAGGCGTCGAAGCTCGGGCGCGACGTGGTCTTCCAGGTCACAGTCTTCGCGAAGGAGGAGCGCAACCGCTCCAAGCTCTTCGCCGAGACGCAGTGCAGCGACCCATTTCACCTCGTCATCCAGTTCATCATCCGCGAGGCGCCGGACTTCGATTCGCTGCTCTCACGCTTCATCGCGCAGCTCGAGCACCGCGGCTTCGTGCCCGTTCGCTACCGGCTGCACGAGGCCGGCAAGTGGGCGCACTGGCGATCGCTGGAGAGCGTGATCTCGCAGCCAGGACCCGCGACGAACCGCGAAGTGTAGACCCGCGCTTCAAGCCGCTCGCGCGCACAGCACGCGCCGCAGCTGATCGAGCGCCGCCGCGGCCGCCGTGCGCCGGATGCGATCGCGATCGCCACGCGACGCCAACCGGCGCGTCGCGGTCCCGTCGCCCGAGGCCACCGCGATCCACACTGTACCGACCGGCTTGTCGGGCGTGCCGCCATCGGGGCCCGCGATCCCCGTCACCGCGATCGCGAGATCCGTTCCGGCCCGCGCGCGAATGCCCTCCGCCATCTCGCGCGCGCAGGGCTCGCTCACGGCGCCGTGCTGGGCGAGCGTCGTCTCCGCCACGCCGAGCACGCGCGTCTTGGCGGCGTTGGCGTAGGTCACGGCGGACTCCACGAGAAACGCGCTCGCGCCCGGCGTGTCGGTGAGCAAGGCCGAGACGAGGCCTCCCGTGCAGGACTCGGCGACCGCGAGGGTGAGGCCGCGCGCGCGCAGCAGCTCGCCCACGACCTCGGCGAGCGGCCGGTGGGCGCCCGCATACACGTGCGATCCGAGCGCGCCGGCGACGGCGTCGAGCGCCGCATCGAAAGACGCCGCGCCCGTGTGTTCGGCGTGCAGCGTCAGGTAGATGGCGGGCATGGCGACGCGGTATTGCACGCGCAGCGGCGGGCGTCCCACGGCGTCGAGCGCGCGCTCGATCCGCGCGCCGGTCTCGCTCTCCGTGAGGCCGAAGACCGCGAGCCGCGCGAGCCGGGCCGGACCGAGACCGCGCGCATCGAGCCACGGCCACAGGGCGGCGTCCATCAGCGCGCGCAGCTCCGAGGGCACCCCGGGAAAGAAGAACAGCGTCGTGGTGTGCGTCGCGTGGCGCGCCTCCAAGACGAAGCCGGGGGCCGTGCCGACGGGGTTCGGCACGATGGTCGCGCCCTCGGGCAGATCGGCCTGCTTGAGGTTGTTGTCCGGCATCTCGCGACCGATCGCGGCGAACCGGGCGCGCATCCGCTCCACCGTCGGGGCATCGCGCACGAGCGGCACTGCGAGGAATCGCGCGGCGCACGCGGCGGTCAGATCGTCGGTCGTCGGGCCCAGGCCACCCGTCACGATCAGCAGCTCCGACACGTCGCTCAACTCCCGCAGCGCGGCCACGATCGCGCCCGCATCGTCCAGGATCGTGCGGACCTCGAAGGGCATCACGCCGCGCAGCCGGAGCCCCGACGCGATCTCCGCCTTGTTGGTGTCGACGATCTCGCCGCCGACGACTTCATCTCCGATCGTGAGGATGGACGCGCGCATGCGGTGGAGCCTGCCACGGCGCGCGCGCCCCCGAAAGCCCCGAGTCGGTTGCGCCCGACTTGACAGCCACGCCCGCGCGTTCTTTCTTCCCGCGTCCCGCTGGGTCGAGGGCGCACCGGAAGCGAATGTCGAAACGCGACTACTACGAAGTCTTGGGGGTCGCGCGCGACGCCGGCGCGGCGGAGATGAAGAAGGCATTCCGCAAGAAGGCCGTCGAGTACCACCCCGACCGCAATCCGGGCAACGCGGAGGCTGAAGAGAAATTCAAAGAGTTAGCGGAAGCCTACGAGGTCCTGTCGGACGAGGACAAGCGCGCCCGGTACGATCGCTTCGGCCACGACGGCTTGAGCAACGGCGGCATGGGGCAGAGCGTCGACATCGGCGACATCTTCAGCCACTTCGGCGACATCTTCGGCGACATCTTCGGCGGCGGCCGCGGTCGCGGCGGGCGCGGCGGCGGTCGACCTCGGCCGGCGCGCGGCTCGGATCTGCGCTTCGATCTGGGCATCACGCTGCTCGAGGCCGTACAGGGGGCCAAAAAGGAGATCGCGATCCCGCGGCTCCAGAGCTGCGCGACCTGCCACGGCAGCGGCGCCAAGGCCGGCACGGAGACCGAGACCTGTTCGTATTGCAACGGCCGCGGGCAGGTCACCCACGCGCAGGGTCCGTTCGTGCTCACGACGACGTGCCCGCAGTGCCGCGGGGAGGGCAAGTTCGTGCGCCACCGCTGCCCGGCGTGCAGCGGCACCGGCAAGGAGCGCGTCGACAAGAAGGTCCACGTCCGCATCCCGCCAGGCGTCGACAACGGCACGCGGCTGCGCGTCAGCGGGGAGGGCGAGCCGGGCGAACACGGCGGACCCACGGGAGATCTCTACATCGTCCTGTTCGTCGAGCGCGCCGAGAGCTTCGAGCGCGACGGCGACGATCTGCACACTGAGGTGGCCGTCGAGGTGCCGCAGGCGGTCCTCGGGGCCGAGTTGGAGGTGGCGCTGCTCGATGGATCCACGACGCGCCTCGGCCTGCCGCCCGGCACGCAACCGGGCGAGCGGGTGCGCCTGCGCGGGCGCGGCGTGCCTCGCCTCAACGGGAGCGGCGCCGGTGACCTCGTCGTACACGTGCGGGTGACGATCCCGACCGATCTCGACGCGAAGCAGCGAACCCTCTATGAGAAGCTGGCCTCGCTCGGCGGTTAGGAGCCTGCTGTCGATTGCCTCGGGTCGCCCGACCGGCCGGCGCGCATCGCATTGCGGCGTTGCCGTCGCTTGAATTACTTCCAGCAGCACGGCGCTCCGGCGCCTTGGACTGCTCGCTCGGCGGCCCGCCGGGCTCAGCCTCGGTCAATGCGCAACAGACTCCCAGGCGCGCGCGCCGCGTCCCGCAATGACCCGTCCGTGCCAAATTGTCACGGTCACCTGCCCCACCGTGCCAGGCTGTCACCCGGCCGGCGGCCGCTGTGCACGGAAGATCGCAACCTCTCGACGGAAAAGCGCTAGCCGATCCGGCACGATTTTTGCTAGCATGACCGTTCCGCCCGACAACGCCGCGCCGTTCGGGCGGGTCAAGGTCGGCAAGGTCGAATGGAAACGCTGTTCAAGAAGCACTTCTGGGTGATCAACGTGGTGGGTCTGGGCCTCGCCGCGTTCCTGCTCGCGAGCGCGTTCAACGCGTGGCTCGGCGCGAAGATGCTGGCGTCGGGCGGGGCCGAGGCCGCGGCCTCGGAGGCGGAGTCGTCCGACGGGTCGCTGCTCTCGGAGCTGCTCGCCAAGGCGCGGCTCGAGCAGAACGCGGCGGGGGTCCTCGCGACGCGGCGCCCGTTCCTGCTGGAGGAGCCGCCGCCGCCGGCGCCGCCGCCCGAGGACAAGCCCGCCGACGGGGCCGACGTGGGCCCGCCCGAGGAGAGCTACGCCGACACCGAGCTGCCCATCCAGTTGCTCGGGACGGTGGTGGCGCGGCCCGAGGAGTACAGCGTCGCGACCCTGAAGCTCGAGAACAAAGAGACGAAGATCGTGCGCGTAGGCTCGAAGATCCTCGACGACAAGGCCGAGGTCTACGGCGTGGCGCGCCGCTACGTCGTGCTCAAGCAGGGCAACGTGCTGAAGATCGCGCGGTTGTGGGCCGAGAAGAAGGACGGCGCACCGGGGGCGCCGCGTCCGGGCGCGCCGGCGCAGGGGACGACGCAGCCTCCCGCGCGGTCGACGCAGGCCTCGGGCGGCGGCTCGGATCTGGCGGGCGGTGTGAGGAAGACCGGCGACACGGCCTACCAGATCGATCGCGGCATGCTCAACAAGCAGCTCCAGGATCTGACGGCGCTCGGCCAGCAGGCGCGCGTCGTACCGAACTACCACAACGGCAAATACGAAGGCTTCCGGCTCGTCGGCATCCAGCCCGCGAGCCTGTACCAGAACATCGGATTCCAGAGCGGTGACATCGTGAAGTCGATCAACGGCAACCCGATCGATAGTCCGAACAAGGCTCTGAGCCTTTTTGAGACACTCAAGGCGGAGTCCAAAATCCAGGTTCAGGTGGAGCGGCAGGGTCAGGTCAAGACGCTGTCGTATACGATTCAATGAGCGGGGAAGTGCGAATGCTTCAACGAAGGTCCACGGTCCTCTTCGCCTGCGCTGCGATGGCGTTGTGCTGCGCCGTCGCGTCGCCCGCGCGCGCCGAGGACAACAAGGGGGGCGCGGCCGGACGCGGCGCCAAGGACGCCCAGACGCCCGGCCCAAGGCCAGGCGGGAAGGCCGGCAGCAAGCAGGATGACGACGCGATGCGCGTCAAGGGCGGCACCGCGACGATCGGCGGCAAGGCCGGCGACAAGAAGGGCGCCGACGAGAGCGTGCCCGCCGGCGGGACGAAGCCGGCGACGTTCAAGCGCAGCGGACAGAAGGCGCTCGACCCGGGCTATGACCCGGCGAAGACGACGAAGAAGCTGGGTGCGGACGACAAGGAGACGACCGGTGGGCGCAAGGGCGATGGCAAGGGGGACGGCAAGGGCGAAGGTGACGGTCCGAAGAAGGTCGAGGATTCGGTGACGTTCAAGTCGAACTTCGACAAGGACATCAAGTGCCGAAAGATGCCGCTCAACGCGAAGGTCAACCTGGACTTCGATCAGGCGCCGCTCGACGAGATCACCAAGCTCATCTCGTGTTGGACGGAGAAGAACTTCATCGTCGCGGTGTCGAAGAAGGACGCGAAGGTCACGATCCTCTCGCCGAAGCCCGTGACGGTCTACGAAGCCTACCGCGCGTTTCTCAGCGCGCTCGACGTGAACGGGTTGACGGTCGTTCCGACGGGCAGGTTCCTCAAGATCGTCGAAAGCGCCGCTGCGAAATCGGACGCGCCTATCGTGGGACCAAGGGGAAAAGTCCCAAACGATGAGGCGATCGTCACGCGCCTCATCCCGATCGAACACATCGAAGCGAAGGAGCTCGAGCCGCTGCTCGGCAAGTTCAAGACGAAGGCCGGCGACATCCACATCTACGGGCCGTCCAACACGATCATCCTGACGGACACGGGCACGAACGTGCGGCGGCTCATGAGGCTCATCCGCGAGGTCGACGTGCCGATCGGGAAGGAGAAGATCTGGATCCGGCCGGTGCAGTACGCACAGGCGAGCGAGCTGGTCGACAAGCTCTCGCAAATCTTTGGCGACAAGGCCGGCGGCAAGGGCGCCGTGGCGGGTGGGCGCAGCAAGTCGCCGCCACCGCAACCCGCGGACGGACGGCGGCCCGAGCCCGCGCGCGGCGCCGAGTCGACGGAGACCGTGGCCGTGTCGGTCTCGAAGATCCTGAGCGACGATCGCACCAACCAGCTCATCATCGTGGCCAACCGGTCGAGCTACCTGCGGGTCGATCGGCTCATCCGCAAGCTCGACGTGCCGATCCCGGGCGAGGGACAGATCCACATCCATTACCTCGAGAACGCGGACGCCGAGGAGATCAGCTCCACGCTCAGCGCGCTCGCGGGCGGCGGCGGCGGCGGCGGCGGGGCGAAGGGGGGCGCAAGCAAGGGCGGCGCCACCAAGGGCGGGGGCTCGAAGAGCGCTGCACCTCACGGCGGCGCGCGGCCGGCGGCGGGCGGAGGCGGCGCAGGGGGAGGCGGCAGCGCGGCGCTGTTCGAGGGCGACGTGAAGATCACCGCGCACAAGCCGACCAACAGCCTCGTCGTCGAGGCGTCGCTCAAGGACTACCTGAACCTCACGAAGGTCATCCAGAAGCTGGATGTGCGGCGCAAGCAAGTCTACGTCGAGGCCGTGATCATGGAGATCTCGACGTCGAAGAACAACAAGACGCAGCTCGGCGGATCGACCGGCACGACCTTCGAGGTCGGCGGCAACACCGTCCCCTTTCTGCTCGGCCTCGGCGGGCTCGGTGTGGGCTCGCCGAACTTCCAGCAGCTCAACTCCGGTGGACTCGCGTCGGGCTTGCAGGGGCCCCTTCTGCAGCTCAACACCGGCAGCCTCGGCAGCGTCACCGGATCGTCGACGTCGGTCTCGCTCGCCATTCCGGCGTATGGCTTCCTTATTCAGGCTATCCAAGAAAACAATGATATCAATGTTCTCTCGACGCCGCACATCCTCACGCTCGACAACGAGGAGGCCGAGATCCAGGTGGGCAGAAAGATCCCGTATCGATCTGCCAGCTTCGGCGGCGGGATGGGGGGTCTCGGCGGGCTCGGCGGGCTCGGGTCGATGGGCGGGCTCGGGGGCCTCGGGGGCCTCGGGGCTATGGGCGGCATCGGCAGCGCGCTCGGCGGTCTCGGCGGGCTCGGCATGCTCGGCGGTCTCGGCGGCATGGGCATGGGCACCGTGCAGTTCATCGATGTCGACATGACGCTGCGCATCACGCCGCAGATCAACGAGAGCGACTTCGTGAAGCTGAAGATCGAGGAAGAGCTGGCCGAGCTCGAAGGCATCGATCCGAACCTCGGGCCCACGACCTCCAAGCGCAAGGTGCAAAACACCGTCGTCGTGCGCGATCAGCAGCCCATCGTCATCGGCGGTCTCATCACCGATCGCGAGACCGATGGCGTCGCGAAGGTGCCCTTCCTCGGCGACCTGCCGCTGCTCGGCATCTTCTTCCGCAAGTCGGAGAAGCGGCTCGAGAAGAAGAACCTGATGCTCGTGATCGTGCCGCACATCATCAAGGATCCGAGCGACCTCAAGCGTATCCAGGAGGAGAAGCAAGAGGAGCTGCGCAAGTTCGCCGAGCTGCTCGCGACGCGCAACAAGGAATACCAGGGCCAGATCGACTACCGGAAGAAGAAGGGCTTCCTGGAGGAGATCAACTCGGCCATCGACAAGTCGCGCAGGGAGCGGGAGCAGCAGGAGAAGGCCTACTTCGAGAACTCCGATCTGGACCAGGTGGGGCCGCCCGACGCGCACGACCTCGAGTACGACCCCTACGCGCGCACGCGGAAGGACAAGTCGCCCAAGAAGGCGCCGGCGACGCCGAAGGATGGCGGCGACGACGACGGCGACGACGAGGAGGCCACGAAGAAGCCCGCGCCGAAGGCGAAGGCGGAGCGCAAGGGCGACAAGAAGCCCGACGCGTCGCCGGCGACCGAGCCCGACGTCATCGATCTGGACAAGTAGCGACATGCTCGACGGAAGCCGCATCGGAGAGATCCTCGTTCGCACGGGCAGCATCACGCCCGAGGCGGTCGACAAGGCGCTCGCGATCCAGGGCGAGCGAGGCGGCCGAATCGGCGAGATCCTGGTCAACCAGAAGCTCGTGACGGAGCACCAGGTCTTCGACGCGCTGGTCACGCAGTTCGGCTATCCGGTGCTCGATCGGATCGATGGCGATGCGCTCGACGTGTCGCTCGTCGCGCCGCTGTCGCTGTCCTACGCGCGGCAGCACGTCATCCTGCCGCTGCGACGCGAGGAAGGCGTGCTCGATGTGGCGACCGGCGATCCGACCGACGTCGGTGCCATCGACGATCTGCGGGCACTGTTCGGCGGTGCGGAGATCGTGCTCTCGATGGCTACGCCGGACGTGCTCATCCCTGCGATCAACCGCGCGTTCGACCGGCGTGCGCGCGCCGATCAGGTGGTCGGCGACCTCGAGCAGGAGGAGGGCATCGCGGACATCGCGCACGAGTTGGAGGACGCCGGGCAGGACATCCTGGACGAGGCCGACGAGGCGCCCATCATCCGGCTCGTCAACTCGGTGTTGAACCAGGCGGCCAAGGAGCAGGCCTCCGACATCCACATCGAACCGATGGAGAAGGCGGTCATCATCCGCTTCCGAAAGGACGGCGTGCTGCACGAGATCGTGCGCGCACCGAAGCGCGTGCAGCCGTCGATCACGAGCCGCGTCAAGATCATGGGCGGCCTCAACATCGCCGAGAAGCGGCTGCCGCAGGACGGCCGCATCCGCATCAAGGTCGCGGGCCGCGACATCGACATCCGACTGTCGACCGTGCCGACGAGCCACGGCGAACGCCTCGTGCTGCGTCTGCTCGACAAGACGGCGACGACGCTCGATCTCAGCGTGCTCGGCATGCACGCCGACACGCTCGATCTCATCGAGAAGCTCATCCATCGACCCAACGGCATCATGCTGTGCTGCGGCCCGACCGGCAGCGGCAAGACCACGACGCTCTACTCGGCGCTCTCACGCATCAACCGCCCCGATCTGAACATCCTGACCGTCGAGGATCCGGTCGAGTACCAGCTCGCTGGCGTCGGTCAGATGCAGGTCAACCCGAAGATCCACTTCACGTTCGCGAGCGGTCTGCGCGCCATCCTGCGCCAAGATCCGGACGTCGTGCTCGTCGGTGAGATTCGCGATCTGGAGACCGCCGAGATCGCCGTACAGGCCTCGCTCACCGGCCACCTCGTGCTCTCGACCGTGCACACGAACGACGCGGCGTCGACGTTCACGCGCCTGACGGACATGGGCGTCGAGCCCTTCCTCATCGCGTCGTCGGTCATCGGGATCCTCGCGCAGCGGCTCATCCGTACGCTGTGCAAGGCGTGCAAGGAGCCGCACGTCCCGACGCCGGTGGAGCTGGAGCAGCTCGCGATCGATCCCGGCGACGCGCGGTTGAAGAAAGCCACGTTCATGAAGGCGCGGGGCTGCTCGATCTGCTCGAACACGGGCTACAAGGGTCGCTCCGGCATCCATGAGCTGCTCACGCCGACGGAGGAGATCAAGAGCCTCGTCGTGCGCAAGTGTGACGCCTTCGCGATCAAGAAGCAGGCCCTCGATGAGGGCATGGTCACGTTGCGCGAGGACGGGGCGCGCAAGTGCATGGCGGGGATGACGACGGTCGAAGAGATAATGCGCGTGACCGCGGAGGATGCGAGCTAGCCCATGCCGGTCTACGAGTACCAGGGCATCAACCAGAGCGGAAGGCGCGTGTCGGGCGTCGTCGACGCGGACAATCCGCGCGGGCTGCGGGCGCTGCTCGGCAAGGACGGCATCTACCTCTCGCAGTACAACGAAGCGGGCGGCGGC
>Ga0172370_10009816_pt1 | contig 11106 bp, 9 predicted proteins | sample LakKiv5m_FD_114538 | JGI IMG/M metagenome (GOLD analysis project Ga0172370, IMG submission 114538) | Freshwater microbial communities from Kabuno Bay, South-Kivu, Congo - kab_022012_11.5m | ecosystem: Environmental > Aquatic > Freshwater > Lake | place: Democratic Republic of the Congo...
CCCATGATCAATATGCCCTATCGTCCCCACATTCAAATGCGGCTTCGTCCTCTCAAATTTCCTCTTCGCCATCTCTCTACCCTCCTACACCCTCTCTCTTCAGCAGATACCCAATAGATATGAGCCGACCCTACATCTTCAAAAACCTGGATGCAGCACCGCCTATCCGTTGCTGTCTGCCTCTAATTTTGGTGGAGCCCACGACCGGGATCGAACCGGTGAACCTCATCCTTACCAAGGATGTGCTCTACCTACTGAGCTACGTGGGCATGCCAAGACCGCCTCCATAATGTTGTGTTTATGTGGAGTATCCTGCCTTCGTCCCCATGCCACTTTGATGTTCGATCGCCACCCATCAAATGTCCATGTGGATGACATATACCCCAGGAATTTTGGAGCGGGAAACGGGATTCGAACCCGCGACCCTCAGCTTGGAAGGCTGACGCTCTAGCCAACTGAGCTATTCCCGCCCTGATAGCAATTCACATGTTATGCTGACATCTCCGGGGGAGGTATTCTTATCATTCAAAGCGGTTGCCCATCGAATCCCATGCCGTTCCGATCACGATGCCACGTTTGCCGATGGGACTTTTTCCCCGATGTACCGCTCTGTCGCCCGACGAATACTCGTCTTCTTGGAATGTCTGACACTGGTGGAGAGGGGAGGATTCGAACCTCCGAAGGCTGAGCCGGCAGATTTACAGTCTGCTCCCTTTGGCCACTCGGGAACCTCTCCACACTGAACTTGAAATCTCTCTCTCACTGGAGCCAGCGAAGGGAATCGAACCCCCGACCCACTGATTACAAATCAGTTGCTCTACCATCTGAGCTACGCTGGCAATAGGGCTGATAATAGATAAATTATTAGTATAATTTTTCAACCGAGACATTTCAATTCCCATGGCGGATAGAAAAAGGCATTTAATGGCATTATTTAGCCAATTTACTCCATTTATCTTCCTATTTCATCCATTTGCTCATAGAACCTTTGAATCTTAAATCATAATGAAACCGGTCTCCGCAACCATCATCCACAAAAACCTCAGACCTGATACCCAGCAGATCAAAAGCCATCAGGGATCGGCATCGCATCTAAAAATCGAAGCCATCCGCCTAAAGGGCTCTAAGTTCATCGGTTATCTATTTTATATCACAGGAGCAGGCCCGATGTCAAAATCCGAACATGCGCCTGGAGGGAGGTGCCCTATCCTCGTCAGGTACTTTTTCCGGGGGACTCAATCCTGCGGAAGACGCTCACAGGCAAAGCGTGCGCTTTGCCATCCGGGTCCCCGAAAATAAGAACCTCACCGACGGTGTCAATTAAATTTTTGCCGTCCAGATAATAAAAGCTTGAAAAGCCTTTTTCTTTATGCTAACCTCACTCCCGATAGCACATTTATATGTATAACCAAATGGGAATACTATGAATTTAGCTTAAATTCAACATCACAAAAGGAGGTATGACGAATGGCAGCATTAGGTGGAGGACTGGTGGCTCTCATTCTGGGGATTATCGGCATCATTATGTGGTTCGGATACTTTGTCAAGGCCCTGCAGGCAGGGGTTCCAGCCATGTTGATCCTGGGAGGGGCACTGGCTGTTTATTTAGGCTATGAGGAGCTCAAAGACAAGCGGAACACACCCGACACATTTGATGACAGCACCACCGTCCTGAAAAGCGAAGTTGAAAGCCTCAAAGACGAGATCAGACAGCTGAAAGAGGAAAAAAAGGAGACAGAGAACAAGGATCAGTAAGATCTGTCCGAGAAAACCGTTCGCCGGATGGGCCCCAGTTATTTAAAAGCCAGTGATCAAAAGTGGTACTGCCACCGACGGCTCCGATCATGCATCGCCCTATGGTTTCATCCCCATCTGTTCGACCCCTTTAGGGTAAGATCCGGCGTACGCGTGCGTGACCCGCATCAGGTACGACCTCCCCTCATCGCCTGCCCCCGGATACACGAAGCAGTGGCGTCCGGGGGCAGGTAATCTCCCTACGACCCGGCTATCTCCAGAGCGTTGAAAAAATAATTGATTTCATGATGAGCCGTTTCGGCTGAATCAGACCCATGCACCACATTTTTTTCAATATCCGTGGCGAATTCCCTTCGAATCGTGCCCTCCGCGGCCCGGGTGTAATCGGTGGCCCCCATGAGGTTTCGATACCGCTGGATCGCATCTTCCCCTTCCAGTATCATCACGACACACGGACCCGAGGACATGAATCCCGTAACATTCTCAAAGAAGGGCTTCTCCTCATGCACCTTGTAAAATCCCTTTGCATCCTGTTTGGTCATTCGGATCATCTTCATGGCCACGATTCTTAAGCCCTCGGCCTCCAGTCGACCGATCACCGCTCCGATCAGGCCCCTCGAAACCCCATCGGGCTTAATAATCGATAATGTCCTCTCCATCATGGTCACCACATCCTCCTCATACACAATTTATTTGACCCGGTGCTCTTGTTGTTGATATAGAGCATTCCTATAAACGACAACTCGTTGGAATTAGTCAAGCACTTTCACGCTGCAGACCCAATCCAGGCCCCTATTCGCATCGTTTATATCCCGAGGACTTGGGAAATCCGATATTCAAGCGATCGAGCTGGGATCAACCGCAGGCGAAACAGCCTCGTCGCAGGTGCCGTCTGGCTGGAAATCAAACATCTGTTGAAAGGAAACATTGTCAATGAAATACACAAATGATGCAAGCCCAAACGCCCCTCAGGCAAGAATGGACGCAGAGCACGTTTTTCGGTTCGACTGTGGTCCCCATGTCCCCTGCTATACCCGATGCTGCCAGGATGTAACCATTGTTCTGACCCCCTATGATGTCTTGAGGCTCAAGAACGCACTCGATATGCCATCCGGCCAGTTTCTCGACACGTACACGATTATCATCCCTAAAGAAAAGCGCCTGATCCCCATGGTCGTTCTCAAAATGAACGAAGATGACAAACGATGTTCGTTTGTCACAGACAATGGATGCAAAGTTTATGCAGACAGACCGTGGCCATGCCGCATGTATCCGCTCGATATGAACGACGATGGCACCTTTAGCCTGATCACCGACGCATCGAGGTGCAAGGGCCTTAATGAGAATAAGATCCACCGAATTTCGAACTGGCTTATTGAGCAGGGTGTTCCCATGTATGACGAAATGAACCGGCTTTTCTCAGAGGTTACGGCCCCCTTGCAGGCCCAGGACTTGGATATCGACAACCCTAAAATATTTCAGATGACATTCATGGCCCTGTACAACCTGGACAAGTTCCGAGAATTTGTTTTCAATAGTTCCTTTCTGAATCGATTTGATCTGGCGCCTACGGCGGTCGAAAAACTGAAACGAAGTGATTTAGAACTTCTTAAATTCTCCTTTGACTGGATCAAGTTCGGTCTTTTTGGTCAAAAAACCTTGCGCGTCAAAGATGAAGCCGTGCCAAAAGCGGGTCTCCCCAATGGATAATCCGCAGGAAGAAACCGCCTTTAGCCCCCTCACGGAAAACCGTTTCCATTTTGCCTGCCACAAGGGCATTCCCTGTTTTACCCAGTGTTGCGCCAGGCTCCGCCTCATTTTAACGCCCTACGACATCCTGCGCATGAAAAAACGCCTCGGACTTTCATCGGATCAATTTCTCGGCAACTACACAGAGAGCATCATCGAGCGCCGCGGCCGTTTCCCAATGGTGAAACTGAAAATGGACGAGGGAAGAGAAGGTGCCTGCCCCTTTGTGTCCCCGAAAGGCTGCACCATCTATGAGGACCGTCCCGAGGCCTGTCGGCTATATCCGATTGGGAGGGCATCAGCCATGGCTGATGGTGCCACGCAGGCACAGGAGAAATTCTTTGTGGTGGCCGAATCCCATTGCCTGGGATTCCGTGAGAGGAAGACCTGGACCCTCGAGGAGTGGCTCGACCATGAGGGAGTGAGAGAGTATGCCGCCATGAGCGACGGGTGGAGAGGCATTGTGACCTCATCCAAGACCCTTGGTCCCGGCGACCATCTTGAGAAAAAGCACCAGATGTTTTTCATGGCCTCCTACAATCTGGACAAGTTCAGAGAGTTCCTGTTTAAAAGCAATTTTTTTGACCGATTTCAGGTAGATCCAGACCTAAAGCTTCAACTGGAGAGGGATGATGTGACGCTGATGCGTTTTGCATGGGATTGGCTTCGATTTAGCCTATTTGGAGAAATGACCATCCACGTCAAGAGGTGACCCCAGAAGCATGGCCCCCGTTCGACGCCCGTGTCGGGATCGCCATTATTCATCCTTCGTGGAGGTGAAGGCTTGAGCAGCCACTGGGTTGAGCAAGCCTTCACCGGCGTCACGAAATAGGAGGGAGAACCCAACCCCCGTCTAAGTCCGAAGGAAGGTCTTAAGAATCTTGGCCCGGTCTTCTGGCTTCAGCTCGGAAACGATATCTGTCACCGACTCACCACCATCCGCGACCATTCTCACATCTTCATTGGCCATGGCGAAAAGTCTGTCCGTTTCATCGTTTAGAAACTGTCGCGCTTCTTCCCCATAATAAAGCCCTTTTAGATTTTTTCGAAGCTTGGTGGGCTCCACGATAAACAGCCATGCGTCCTGATAGGGCGACTGATGGATGAGTTCCGGGTGATCCAGCAGGCTGTGATTGACGCGTGACACAATGCCGTCCACGGGCGAGAGGACCTGAGCCATCTCGTGGTCCCATTTCACCTGAAACCCGACCTCCCCCTGTTTCACCTCACGTCCAACCTCAGGGATGTCGATCTGGCTGAGCCGTCCCAAAAGCTTTTGTGCGAAGTCATCCAGTCCAACCCTGACACGGCCGCCGTACTCAGGCCTGGCCCAGGTGTGGCCCTCGTGATAATACGCGTCCTCCACCAGGGTGAACCCTGCCGTCTCGCTTCGAGTTGTTGCCGGGAATGGCTCTGCCTGTAATCGTTCCTGCATCATCTGATCGAATGAGCAGTTGCCGCACTCGTAGGCATTGGGGCATATCTTGCGGCCGATCTCACCGGTGATCATATAGCGGCATTTGCGTTGAGACGCAGGCAATCGCATCATGCTGTCCACCCAGGTCTGGGTAAAATTGTCAGCCGTCGGTTCGAGTCTGGAGACCTGCGCCGCTTCTTTTTGCCGCGCCACCTTGAGCTGCATTCCCTGGTCATAAACACAGGTGGGACAATCATAATTGTTGTCGCACAGTTTATAGGATACAACCCCTGCCTCCATCCAGATGCATTTCTTCTTTCCGGGCGGTACGATCTTCATCGATTCCTTCTTATTCGTCGTTTCCATTTCTCCCTCCTTGTCATATTGATCTTAAGAGTCCCTATTTCGATGCGCTGTCGTCTCCAAGTGTAGCAATGGTTGTGCCAATCCTCTCCAAAAAATCGCAAATAATAATCCAACCATATGATTTTAATTAGGAATTTTGACATCCTGGGAAAAACCTGAATTCTTTAGAGACTGAGATATATGCCGATATTGTCGACAAGCCTATTGGCCAATCATACATTATTCGTTGTAACAATTTGAATTTTATGTATTATATTGAATATGCCGAATAAATGTACAGGGCGCTGGAATATTCGACATCCATCTCCGATAGCTCGATAATGGCCAGGTTCTTTTGGGTCAGAGAAACACGATAATGGGTATGCTGAACTTAGGCCATTTTGGACGGGTTGCGCATCAAATCATCTCGTGAGGTGCTGGACAGGCATGTCTCCACACGCCAGGTGAAGAGTTCCGAGCAGGTGGGGCAGAAATCCGCCTGTTTGGCGTCGGTATCTTCGATTCTCACCGAGGAATACATTACGCAGTGCCGGTTGTTACAGTGGGTCAGGCCTACGCAGTGCCCGAGTTCGTGCAAGGCCGTCTTCTTCAGTCGTTCTTCCAGCAGGCCTTGATTCGGGGGAAGATCGTAGAACTCGGCCCGTAAACGGTGCAAGGAAATAATGGAGCATCGCCCTTCCATCTCTGCCAGGCCAAATACGTATCTAAGGATAGGGACAAACAGGTCAACGGAGGTCACACCCATAAAGCCGAGGATCTGATCAGGACAGCATGTCATGAGGTGTTTCAAAATGGTTGCGGAGTTATATTGGCATCTCCTGTCGTCATAGGCATAATCCGGATCCTCCATCTTCTGGCAAACGCTGCACATGACGCGGCAGCGCGTCTCAATGTGCCCGGCCATCCGATTGAGAATGCCTTGATCGACAATACCGACGGGACAGATGACGACGCCTTTAGCCAAACGACTTATGCATCCCCTCTTTTGATGTCGTATTTTTCAAGCTTGTTGTATAGGGTCTGCCGATCGATATCCAGGTCGCGTGCAGCCTGGCTGATATTCCAATTCGCCGCATCGAGAACCCGTTCAATATGGGCTTTCTCCATCAGCTTTAACGACTTGGGGAATGCTTCCGGCCCTGTTTCTTTGCGGGAAAACGGGAGATCGTCCGGCGATATTTCCTTGCCCCTGCCGATGACCAGCGCCCTCTCAATAATGTTTTCCAGCTCTCTCACATTGCCGGGCCAGTCATAGCCCATCAGTTGCGTCATGGCAGCGGCGCCCACCTTTGTCTCTTCACGGTTCATTTCCAGGCAGTATTTTCGAACAAAGGCATCGACCAGAAGGGGAATATCCTCTTTTCGTTCCCTCAGGGGAGGCACCTCAATACGGATCACATTGAGGCGGTAATACAGGTCTTCACGAAACCTCTTTTCCCTGATGGCCTGGGGTAAATCCCGGTTGGTGGCAGCAATAATCCGGACATCCACCTCCATGACCTTTTCGCTACCCAGACGTTGCACCTCTTTCTGCTGAAGGACCCTTAACAGATTTACCTGGGTCTTGAGGCTCACGTCGCCGATCTCATCGAGAAAAAGGGTGCCTCGGTCGGCCAACTCAAAACGCCCTCGCTTGGTGCGGTCAGCCCCGGTGAAAGCCCCCTTTTCGTACCCGAAGAGTTCACTCTCCAAAAGTGAATCGGGGAGCGCACCACAGCTCACCGCCACAAACGGCATAAAACAGCGATGGCTGTTTCCGTGAACGGCCCTGGCGATCAGCTCTTTTCCGGTCCCACTTTCCCCCGTGATCAAGACGGTCGAATCCGTGGGCGCCACCCGGGAAATCAATTCAAAAATCTCCTGCATGACATCGCTTTTTCCAATGATTTCATCAAATTGATAAGTTTCTTCCAGTTTTCTTCGAAGCAGGATGTTTTCCAGGACCAATTCCTTGTGGGCCAGGATCTTTTTGATTTGGACCTCCACTTCATTCGGGTCAAATGGCTTCACCAGATAGTCGAAGGCCCCCTCTTTCATGGCCTGGACCGCCGTTTCCACGGTGGCATAGGCGGTCATCATGAGGACCTCCGCATCGGGCCTTACCTCTTTCAGGCCTTTCAGTGCCCTGAGCCCGTCCATGCCAGGCATCTTCAGATCCAGCAGGATGACATCCCACGGGTCTTTCCGGGCCATATCGATGGCCTCCTGTCCGCTCGCGGCCAGGCCAACCCGGTAGCCGTCCTCTTTCAGCCAGTCATTGAGGCTTTCCCGCATGGACGGTTCGTCGTCCACCACGAGAATACGGGGCATTTTGGACATGATCATTCCCTCCGTTTCCATTGCCAAGCGGATACCCTCCTCCAGAAACGGCCTCCCGTTCCATGACCATTTCTGGAGGCTGAGGGGCACCCATTAAGAGGTATGCCTTAAGAGGCAGGAAGCAAGATCTTGAAGGTGCTTCCCTTGCCCACCTCGCTTTCCACTTCTATACTGCCATTGTGATTGGAAATAATGCCGTAGACAACAGACAGGCCCAAGCCGACCCCTTTTTCCTCTGACTTAGTGGTGAAAAACGGCTCAAAGATACTCTTCTGGTCTTCCTTGGAAATGCCGCATCCCGTATCTGAAATGGTGATTTCCACAAAACCGCTCTTCTCTGCCGGGGTCGCTGAAATCGTCAGAACGCCGCCATTCTCCATGGCCTCTGACGCGTTGACGACCAGATTCAATAGTGCCTGCTGGATCTGCCTGAAATCGCATTTCACCTGAGGCAGTTCCGAGGCCAACTTGACGGCCACGTTAATCTCTTTGAGGGTCAGGTTGTGAGAGACGAGATCCAGGGTCTTTCGAATGATGGGCTCAATATCCTGAAGCTTGATCTCGATTCGAGTCTGCCTGGAAAAGGCCAGGAGATTCTTGACGATGTCCCCGCATCGGGTCATTTCTGATGACATGGTCTTCAGGTATCGTTCGATATCTTCCAGCCTCTCAGATGCAAATTGCCCCCGGCCCACCAGCTTCATCAATAGTTTGATATAGGTGAGCACCGCTGCGATCGGGTTGTTGATCTCATGGGCAATGGTTGCCGATAATTTCCCCAGTGAGGCGAGTTTCTCCGAACGAATGACCTGCTCCTGCATCTCCTTGAGTTCCTTGTATGTTTTGTCGGTCTCCTCGTAGAGCATGGCATTGTGCACCGCCATGCCGATCTGATTGCCGATCGCCTCGAAGAAATCGACATAGTCCTCCGAAAACGCCAATGGCTCGTGACTGCAAACACACATGACGCCAACGGGCTCCCCTTTCACGACCAGGGGCACATAGACGGTGGTCTTGATCCCTTCTTCCAGCATGCATTCCACGTAGGGCTCATCCAGCCTCATGGAATTGTCCACGATACTTGCTTCCCGCGTCAGCACCGTTTTGCCGAGAAGGCCTTCTCCGACCTTCCGCGACCGCATGAAGTCCTTCTCAATAAAACTGGGGGAAAACCCTCTGTGAGCAGCCAGGTGAAGGACCCCTTTGTCTTCGTCCAACAGGTAGATGCGCACGCAGTCCGGCCCGAGCACCTCGAGCATCTTGTCGAGGGTCCTGTTCAGGACCTGATCCAGATTCAGGCTGCTGCTCACGGCCAGTGAGATGGCATTCAAGATGGCAAGCCGTATGTTCCTGTTTTCGATTTCCTTCTGCGCGCTCTTTCTGGTGGATATATCTCTGATAACGATTACGTATCCCGTGATCCTGCCGATAATGTCGAAGACCACGCTGGAGGTGATAACGGCATCGAACGGTTTTTGTCCTTTTCCAATAAGCCGGGTTTCAAACTCGGTGACGAACCCATCCTTTGAAATACGCTTCTGAAGCCGGTAGAGGTCCTCCGCGTTCTCAAAAAAGTCAAGAGCCGATCCCGTGCCGGGCGGCTCCCATTTTGGACGATATCCCAGAAGCTGCAGCCCGGCAGGGTTGATCTCCAGTATCCCGCCGTTCGGGTCTGTGAGGATCATCGCATCCCATGATCGCTCGAATATGGTCCGGTACTTTTTTTCCGATTGCTCCAGGTCCTTCAGTCGTTCACTGATCGCCTCCTCCACCCCTGCCGACATTCGGCTCAATTCGCTCTGGAGCAGCCGCTTGAGTGTCACATCCGTTCCTGTGACGAGGACATACGCAACATTTCCCTTTTCATTGCGCACGGGCGTGAACTTGATCAGAAGCTGTGCATTCCGGCCGTCCCTTCGCACGACGCTCTCTTCGCAGGTATAGGACCCCCCATCCTGAAAGGCCTTTTCAACCAGGCAGTCTTCGCAGGGTTCATCCCTCCCTTTCCATCTCCGGTAACAAAATCCCTGTTGATGGTTGCCAAACTCCTTCTTGAAAAGATCGTTGCACATGATGATCTGATGGTCCCTGTTGACCGCCACCAGATAATCCGTTGTGCTCTGAAGGAGCTTCTGAAACCTGGTTTCCGAGTCCATACGGGTCTGCTCTATCGATCGAATCTTTGAGAGGGCTTGGTCGATCTTGCACACCAAGTACTCCAGATCAACCGGCTTGATGAGATAATCGAAGGCGCCCGATCGAATCCCCTCGACCCCGTCATTGACCTCCCCAAACCCGGTCAACAGAATCACCTCGGTCTCTGGCTTCATTTCTTTGATTTTTTTTAATGTCTCCAGGCCGTTCATGCCTGGCAGCTTGACATCCAGGATCACCACATCCACGGGTGTCTTTTCGAGGCTGGCCAGACCAGCGTTGCCATCCCCGGCCTGCTCCGAAAGAAAGCCCCTCTTGGCCAGACGCTTGCCCAGAAAGGTCCTGAAATCCTCGTCATCGTCGATAATAAGAACTTGAGTGTCCACCGTCACCGGTTATCCCCCTCTCCTGAACCCCCGGCCGCACCAGGAAGGCAAGTTCCTGTTGCAGAGAATCATGAAGTAAATCGCCGCTACAGATCTATTTTTCCATTACATCATAAATGGGATTTCGGTTCAAGGGGCTTCGCTTGTGAAATATTTCTTGACAAGAAAAACCGCGCTTCTATATAAGTGTCTACAAAATTCTTTCGATTGTCTGGGAGTTTTAAATCAATAAAGCATGTTTTATAATAAGTAGGAGCCAACAATGACAGCAGAAAATGCCCCGAGTGTTCAGGGTTCGGTGATGGTGGTTGGCGGCGGCATTGCCGGCATGCAGGCATCCCTGGACTTAGCGGATGCAGGCTATTTTGTCTATCTGATTGAGCGGTCCGCCGCCATTGGTGGGGTGATGGCTCAACTGGATAAGACCTTTCCCACCAATGACTGTGCCATGTGAATTATCTCTCCCAAACTGGTCGAGGTCGGCCGTCATCTCAATATAGAGCTCTTGACCCTTTCTGAAGTAACAGCCATCAAAGGGAGCCCTGGAAATTTCGATGTCGAGGTCCTGAAGCACCCCCGTTATGTGGATATGGAGAAATGCATCGCTTGCGGGACCTGCGCGGAGAAGTGCCCCAAGAAAGTGGATGATCCCTACAACGAAAATTTAATTAAACGAAAAGCCATCTATGTGGACTATGCGCAGGCCGTGCCCCTGAAATTTGCCATTGACAGGGAGAACTGCATCTATTTCGAAAAAGGCAAATGTCGGGCCTGCGAGAAATTTTGTCCTACTGGCGCCATTAATTTCGATGAAAAGGAAAAGACCCTTTCCCTCAAGGTGGGGTCCGTGATCCTGGCCCCCGGCTTTTCGCCCTTTGATCCTTCCCGGTTTGATACCTATAACTACGCCAAATATCCCAATGTGATCACCTCCATGGAGTTTGAGCGGATCCTGAGCGC
>Ga0172370_10009819_pt1 | contig 11104 bp, 7 predicted proteins | sample LakKiv5m_FD_114538 | JGI IMG/M metagenome (GOLD analysis project Ga0172370, IMG submission 114538) | Freshwater microbial communities from Kabuno Bay, South-Kivu, Congo - kab_022012_11.5m | ecosystem: Environmental > Aquatic > Freshwater > Lake | place: Democratic Republic of the Congo...
ATGCACGAGATAGCGCGACAGTTTGCAAAGCGAGGTCCAGGCGTAGGGGCGGCGCTGCTCCTGGCGATTCCGGCGATGATGCTTGGCGCGCTCGTGCCCATTATCGGCGCGCCCATTTTCGCAATTATCGGCGGCATGGCGCTCTCCTTCCTCAAACGGCCGCAGGCGCTGGAGGAAGGAATCGCGTTCACCGGCAAAAAGGTTCTCCAGTACTCAATCGTATTCCTCGGCTTCGGTCTGGATCTCGGCGTGGTGGCAAAGGTCGGCGTCGAATCGCTGAGCGTCATGGTGTTCACGCTGGGCGCGGCCTTCATCACGGCGTACGCCCTGGGCAAGGCGCTCAAGCTCGATTCCAAGATCAACATCCTCATCGGCGTCGGAACCGCCATCTGCGGCGGTTCGGCGATCGCGGCGACAGCGCCGGTGATCAAGGCAAATGAAGAAGAAGTCGCCTATTCGATATCGACAATCTTCCTCTTCAATATCATCGCGGTATTTCTGTTTCCCTTTATCGGACATCTCGCGGGGATGACGCAGCAGGGCTTCGGACTCTGGGCGGGCACCGCCATCAACGACACCTCTTCAGTGGTCGCGGCGGCCTTCTCGTTCGGTGACGCGGCGGGGCGCTACGCCACGGTGGTCAAGCTCACCCGCACGCTCATGATCATCCCAGTGACACTCGTCCTCGCCTTTTTCCAGTGGAAAAAGGGAGCGAAGGCACAGGGAACCCTCGACATGAAGAAGATCGTACCCTGGTTTGTGTTTGCCTTTTTAGGCGCTTCGATCGTGAGAAGCCTGGCGATTCTTCCCGAGGCCGCATCCACCATCCTGCCGGAAGTCGGCAAGTTCGGCATCTGCGTCGCGATGGCCGCCATCGGACTGCGCTCCAATCCGGTCAAGCTCATCAAGAATGGCATAAAGCCCATACTGCTCGGGCTCGCATGCTGGTTCGCGGTGGCGGCCGTGGCGCTCCTGGTTCAAGGCATCGGAGCCTGACCGCGCTCATTCCTGGGTCACATCGCCGAGGTCAATGCCGCAAAATTCGATGAGATCCGCGCTCGCGATGTCGAGCTGCAAGCCACGCTTCCCGGCCGAGACATACACGGTTTTATTCGCTCGAAGCTTGTCCGAAGCGAAGATAGGAAATTTCTTTTTCATGCCGATCGGCGAACAGCCACCGCGAACATAGCCAGTGACCTTTTCCAGATCCGAAATGCGGAGAAGCTCGACCGATTTATTCCCTGAGAGCTTGGCGGCCTTTTTGAGATCGATCTCATCGCCGACGGGAATGCAGATGACGAGATACCCGGTTCTGTCGCCGTGCAGCACGATCGTCTTGAACACCTGATCGAGCGGCAGCGCGGCAGTCTGGGCCACATGGACGCCGGAGAGGTCTTCGGGATCGACATCGTACTCCACGACCTCATAGTGAAACTTCGCCTCGTCGAGCATCCGCATCGCGTTTGTCTTTTTCATGCCTGTCTCCCCGCGCGCGCATAGGTCTTGCCGCGCCCGGCCTTCCCCGCCTCCGCGATCAGCCCCGCCCGCGCGAAGCAGTAGAGCATTTTGCGCGCCCGGGCCGCGCCAATGCCGAGCGCCGCGCCGAGCGACGACGAAGTCCACGGTGGTGGCGCGCCTTCCGGAATGAGCGCGAGCCAGTTGTCCGCGCCACGGAAACAGCGCGACTCGAGCACTTCGGCGAGCTCCTTGTCGACAGTCCGATCGCCCTTGCGCCACCACGAACCCGAACCGTCGCGCGTTTTCGTCTCGACGCTTCGGATCATCAGCACCTCGACCGTCACTCCGCACGCGCTCATGAATTCCGGCGCTCGAATCAGCTCATCGAAGAGGCTGAAGATGTCGCCGCGCTTCGGACTGCGGCGCATCGAGAGCAGCTCCTGCGTCACCGGGTCAAGCCGGCGCAGCTCGCGCACCGCCGGAATCGGATACACCACGCGCACGCGGTACCCGCGCGCGGCGAGCCCAAGCACCTTCGCCTTGATCTGCCCGAGGTGGCCAGTCTGCACCTCGACAAGCTCCCCGTCGGCGCGTACGAGATCGATCACCTTGCCATCGACAAGCGCTTCCAGCCGGTCGCCTGGACGCGCGAAGTGCTCCTTGAGCTGCGCGTGGAGACTGTACTCGGAGTAAAGATTGATACCTGCCCGCTCTGCCGCCATCGGACCCATGGGTTCCATGGGTTCCAGTATCCGCGATTTTTATGATCATCGCAACGATGAATAAAAATATCCGATGAAATTGAAGCGGTTCAATGCTATAATTGCCCGAGGACTAGTCCTTCATAAAAATGCCCGTGTAGTGAATCAGTGAAGGCAACACGCTCGAAACGATATAAAAATCGAGGGGAACCTGTAGAATGCGCATGCCGGAAATGCTCGACAATGTGAGCAAGACTCTCAAAGATGATCTGGCGGTCACCATTCAGAAGGGGGATACCTTGTCGATCGCGGCGGCCTATTTCTCAATATATGCGTATCAGGTGCTCAAAAAGCAGCTCGACGGCATCGATGAGTTGCGGTTTATATTCACTTCGCCAACATTCTTGCAAGAGAAGGAGCCTAAGGAGAAAAGGGAGTTCTACATTCCCCGTCTCGAACGAGAACGTTCGCTCTATGGTACGCCTTTCGAAGTCAAGCTCCGCAACGAGCTGACGCAGAAAGCGATCGCCCGCGAATGCGCCGACTGGATACGCAAGAAAGCGAGCTTCCGCTCTAATCTCACCAGCGGGACTATCAGCGGCTTCATGAACGTCGCAGGCGAGGGAACGACGACCTACATGCCCCTCCAGGGCTTCACCACCGCCGATATCGGCTGCGAGCGCGGCAACAACATCATCAATCCGGTCAACAAGCTGTATGCGCCGCTTTCCGACGAGTACATCCGCCTTTTCAACCAGGTGTGGAACGACAAAAACCTGATGCGGGACGTAACCGCCCAGGTGATCGATGGCATAACGGCCGCCTATGCCGAAAACGCGCCGGAATTCATTTACTTCGTGGCGATTTACAACATATTCAACGAGTTTCTGGAAGACATCTCCGAGGATGTCCTGCCGAATGAGGCAACAGGCTTCAAGGAAAGCAAGATCTGGAACATGCTCTATAGCTTCCAGAAAGACGCGGCGCTGGCGATCATCAACAAGCTCGAGACCTTCAATGGCTGCATCCTCGCGGACAGCGTCGGCCTGGGAAAGACCTTCACCGCTCTCGCGGTCATCAAGTATTACGAGAACCGCAACCGCTCCGTTCTTGTGCTCTGCCCGAAAAAGCTCTCCGACAACTGGAATACCTACAAGGACAATTACGTCAACAACCCGATAGCCTCCGACCGCCTGCGCTACGATGTGCTCTACCACACCGACCTTTCGAGGGATCGAGGTAAATCCAACGGGCTGGATTTGGATAGGCTCAACTGGGGCAACTACGATCTCGTGGTCATCGACGAATCGCACAACTTCAGGAACGGAGGCGAAGTCTACGGCGAAGACCGCCGCGAAAACCGCTACCTGCGCCTTATGAACCGCGTCATGCGCGCGGGCGTCAAGACGAAGGCTTTGATGCTCTCCGCGACCCCGGTCAACAACCGATTCATTGACCTCCGAAATCAGCTCGAACTCGCCTACGAGGGCAATCCCGAGCTCATCAACAAGAAACTGGGGACAAAACACTCGATCGACGAAATATTCCGCAACGCGCAGATGGTGTTCAATCAATGGAGCAAGCTGGAAAAAGGCGAACGCACCACCGACGCGCTCCTCAAGGCTCTGGACTTCGATTTCTTCACGCTGCTCGACAGCGTAACCATCGCCCGATCCCGCAAGCACATTGAAAAGTATTACAACATGAGCGAAATAGGCTCATTCCCGGAACGGCTCAAGCCTCTCTCCTTGCGTCCCTCTTTAAGCGACGTGGATAACGCGATCAACTATTCCGAAATCTATGGCCAGCTGATGCAGCTCAACCTATCGATCTATATTCCGACAGATTTTATTTTCCCCAGCATGCTCCACAAGTACGTGGATGAATCGAAAAACATCAACCGAGTCGGCCGTGAAATGGGCATCCGCCGCCTCATGAGCATCAACCTCCTGAAACGGCTCGAGAGTTCGGTGGAATCTTTCAGGCTTACTGTGGGGCGGGTTAAAAAGCAGATCGACGACACCATCGCGGAGATAGACGCTTATATGGAGGGCGCGGATTCGGTTATAGAGGGGCGCGAGCTGGTGGGAGACGACGAGGATTTCGATGACGACGATCGCAATACCGAATACTTCGCCGCCGAACACAGCATCAAGATCGACCTGGCCGACATGGATTACAAGACATGGAGGGATAGGCTTGTCGCGGACGCGGAAACGCTCGCGCTGTTGAAATCGCTCATCGACGACATCGGGGCGGATCACGACACGAAACTGCAAACGCTCCTCGGCTTGATAGAAGAAAAAATCAGGCATCCGATCAATGATGGCAATAAAAAGATACTGATCTTCTCCGCCTTTTCGGACACAGCGGAATACCTCTACACCCATGTGAGCCGATTTGTAAAGTCGAAATTCGGGCTCGATACGGCGATGGTCACGGGGAGCGTGGAGGGCAAAACCACGATCAAGGGGCAGCGAGCATCTATGAACGAGGTGCTGACCCTTTTTTCGCCGATTTCCAAAGAAAAAACCCTCCTTATGCCAAACAATCGGAACGACATAATCGTGCTCATCGCCACCGACTGCATTTCGGAAGGACAAAACCTGCAGGACTGCGATTACTGCGTCAATTACGATATCCACTGGAATCCCGTCAGGATTATCCAGCGCTTCGGGCGTATCGACCGCATTGGAAGCCGGAACGAGGCGATACAACTCGTGAACTTCTGGCCCGATGTGGACCTGGACGAATACCTGTCTTTGAAAGGCCGGGTCGAGACGAGGATGCGCATCTCGGTCATGACCGCCACAGGAGACGACGATCTCATCAACGCCGAGGAAACGGGCGACCTTGAATACCGCAGAGCGCAGCTGAAGCGTCTTCAGGAAGAAGTGGTCGACATCGAAGACATGCAGTCGGGAATCTCCATCATGGATCTGGGATTGAACGAGTTCAGGCTGGATCTGCTCGAATATGTGAAGGCGAACGGCGACATGGACATGGTGCCTTTCGGGCTTCACGCCGTTGTTCCCGCGTCCGAAGGCTGCCCTCCTGGATCAGTGTTCGTCCTGAAGAACCGCGCCGACAGCGTGAATATCGATGCGCAGAACCGCCTGCATCCATTTTATATGGTATATGTGGGGACTGGGGGAGAAGTGATCTGCGACTATCTCTCTCCCAAGGAGCTGCTCGATAAGCTGCGTTCCCTCTGCAGGAGCAGGGATGCTCCCCTCATGGATCTGTGCCGCGCGTTCAACGCGGAAACGAAAGATGGACGGGAGATGGAAGGCATTTCCTCGCTGCTGACCGATGCGATCGCCTCGATAATCGACAGAAAGGCCGAGAGCGATATCGACAGTCTGTTCAGTGCCGGCGGCACCTCCGCGCTGACCACGAACATACGCGGGCTCGACGACTTCGAGCTGATTTGCTTCCTCGTGGTGAGGTAAGGCGATGCTGGGATTGCCCCGATCGACCGAGGTGAACCGTCGCGTGCCCAAGGAAAAGCTATACGCGAGCGGAAGCGTACGCGCCGCGATCCGTGATATGATGAAAGACCAGATCGAGTCGGTTACCTGGCGGAACAAGCTGGCGGACAGCACGATCGGCGTCGCCGCCGGCGAAGAAGTAAAAGAAATACAGGTGTTTGAGGTCGCGCTTCGCCAAAAAGCGCTGGACAGGCGCATTTTAACCGCCATTGCCAAGGCGATACCGTACAAAATAGTGTTTATGGCACGCTTCGGCAGCGAAGCGCAGGCATGGATGGAAGCCTCAGGAACCTTCTACGCGACGGAATGGTTCCCTCTCGATGGTTTTGCGTTGAAGTTCGAGGGCTTGAACCTCGATGCCATGTACGGGAGCCTGGCCAGGCAGATCGCCAGCGGGCGCCTCGACGCGGAGGACGATCTTTCTTCGGCGGTGGACCGCGATCGGCGGCGCCTGAGGCTCGAGCGCGACATCGCCCTTCTGGAGAAGAAGATCCAGCGCGAACCGCAGTTCAACATCCAGGTGGAGCTGAATGCCGTCTTGAAATCAATGAAACAGGAATTGGAGGAACTCCTTCATGGATAAGATGAAATTTGAAACTCCGAATCTCACTGCCGAAAACGTGGCGAAAATCGCCTCGCTCTTCCCCGGTGTGGTCGCCGAAGGCAAGGTGAATTTCGACCTGCTCCGCGCCATGCTCGGCGATGACATTTTTACCGATGAATCCTACGAATTCACCTGGGTCGGCAAACGGGAGGCGATCGCCGAAGCCGGGCGGCCGATCCGCAAAACGCTGCGCCCCTGCCCGAGCGAGAGCAAGAATTGGGACACTACAGAGAATCTCTATATCGAGGGCGACAACCTTGAGGTGCTGAAACTTCTACAAGAGAGCTACCTCGGTAAAGTCAAGATGATCTATATCGATCCGCCGTATAACACAGGAAATGATTTTGTATATTCTGATAATTTTACAAAAAAACAGGATGACTATGATGAAGAAATAGGCAAGATCAACGAAGGAGGAGATCGTCTATTTAGAAATACTGAATCGAATGGTCGTTTTCATTCTGATTGGTGCAGCATGATGTATCCGAGACTTGTGCTAGCCAGGAATCTTTTACAGTATGATGGTGTCATTTTTATTAGTATTGATGATACTGAAATAGCACAATTAAGAAATATTTGCGATGCTGTGTTCGGAGAGAGTAATTTTATAGGGCAAATATGCCGTGCCACCGGCACAACAACAGGGCAAGATGCCAACAAAATTGGCTCGTCCTTAGATTATTTACTCATTTATAGGAAATCGATTGACTTCAAATTATCCGGCGTTGCACTAGATGATAGTGATGTATTGCGATTCACATCTGAAGATACCAAAGGGAAATACTCTTTACTGCAGATGAGAAAGACAGGCAATGCTGACAGACGTGAAGATAGACCGAGCATGTACTATGCTGCCATTTCGCCTGAGGGCAAAGAAGTTTTTCCAATAGGACCTACTGGCTATGAGAGTCGTTGGCGCTTTGGGTATGAAACATACCAATCATATCAACTAAAGGATATGATTATTTGGCAAAAATCTCGCAGTGGTGAGGTAATTCCATATGTCAAATATTACCTCGAAGGCAGAACGAAACAAGTTTCAAATCTTTGGACAGAACTAGACGGAAATAAAAAGGGGTCTCTTGAGCTAAAAGGTGTGTTAGGTGAAAAAGTCTTTGACAATCCGAAACCAATAGCTCTGCTGCGACAAGTCCAAACTATTTCAAATGTAAAAGACTCTGAACTTGTCCTCGACTTTTTCTCCGGCTCTGCTACAACCGCGCACGCCGTTATGCAGATAAACGCTGAGGATGCCGGGAAACGCAAATTTATCATGGTGCAATTGCCGGAGGTTTGCGCGGAGGGGACGGAAGCGGCGAAGGCGGGCTATGCCAACATCTGCGAGATAGGCAAGGAACGCATTCGTCGCGCCGGAGAAAAGATCAAGGAAGAAGTAAAATCGGCTAACGCTCAGCTTAAACTTGGCGAAGAGCCCAAGCAGGTTCCGGATATTGGCTTTCGTGTGTTGAAGGTGGACGATTCGAACATGAACGACGTCTACTACGCGGCGGGCGACTATACGCAGGACATGCTCGCCGGGCTGGAAAGCAACATCAAGGCCGACCGCACCGACCTGGATCTGCTCTTCGGCTGTCTTCTCGACTGGGGCTTGCCGCTCTCCATGCCGCACAGCCACGAAACGATCGATGGTTTTACCGTACACACCTACAACTCGGGCGACCTTGTCGCCTGCTTCGAGGAGCATGTCAGCGAAAAAGCCATACGCGAGATCGCCAGCCGCAAGCCCCTGCGCGCCGTGTTCCGGGACTCCTCGTTTACCAGCTCCCCGGAGAAGATCAACGTGTTCGAGATATTCAAGCTTCTTGCGCCCAATACGACCGTGAAGGTGCTGTGATGGGCAAGAAACCGCCGTATACCATTACCGAGAGGGCCGCCGATTATCTGGCTAAGATCGTCGAGACCGTGACCAGATTGGAATTCGGCACAGGATTTTCTCGCGACGTACGGCTCCATAGAGAAAACCGCGTTCGAACCATCTATTCATCTCTCGCCATCGAAGGCAACACTCTCTCTTTGAGTGAAGTAACCGCAGTGATAGGCGGCAGGGTGGTGGCGGGAAAGCAGACAGAAGTCAAGGAAGTCAAGAACGCCTACGAAGCCTACGATAAGATCATGACCTTTAATCCCTATTCCATCGATGATTTTCTGAAAGCTCATACACTCATGACCGAAGGTCTGGTTAAAGAGTCCGGGAAGTTCCGAAGTGGCGATGTAGGCGTATTCGATGGCGATAGAGTAGTCCATATCGGCGCGCGTCCGCAGTTCGTACCTGCCCTGATGAAAGATCTGTTTGCCTGGGCGGAGGATTCGGACCTGCATCCTGTGTTGAAGAGCGCGATTCTGCACTATGAGATAGAAACGATTCATCCCTTCGAGGATGGTAATGGGCGCATGGGGCGATTATGGCAAACACTTGTGCTCGCCAAGTGGAATTCTATTTTTGCCTGGATCCCTATGGAATCGATCTTGTTCCTGAATAGGCCGCACTACTATCAGGCTATTGAGGCCGCAAGGAACGCGAATGATTCAGGTGTCTTTATCGAGTTTACCCTTTCCGCGCTATTAGACAGTATTAAGCACCAGGAAAAGCACCAAGATAAGCACCAAGATAAGCACCAAGTCGAATTGAGCGATCCACAACGCGCGGTATTACGGGCTCTCGAGGGGAAGAGCCTTTCACGAAAAGAAATATTTGCCGCGATAGGGCTCTCGGGTGATTCGCGCGCTTTCAAGCGCGCGATTGAACCGCTCATGAGAGCGGAATTGGTTGAACGAACCTTGCCCGACACGCCGAACAGCCGACTTCAGAAGTATCGACTGACCTCAGCCGGAAAGGCCTTGGTCGGTGGTGGCACATTATGAGTAAAATCTCCATCCGCTTCTATGACGACAGGGAAGTTCGCGCTGTATGGGATGACGAACACTCCACATGGTGGTTTTCCGTCCTGGATATCATCGGCGTTCTGCGAGGCGAAGAGGATTATTCCAAGATCCGTAACTATTGGAAATACCTGAAGTTCAAACTGAGAAATGAGAACAGCCAGTTGGTTAGCCGCGCTAACCAACTGAAACTGACCGCCGCCGATGGCAAGAAATACCAGACCGATACCTTCGATTACCAAGGAATTATCGAACTTGCGAAAAATTTCCCCAGCAAGCGGGCTAATCGATTTATAGAATGGTTTACCTATAGCGATGAAACCATCGACGGAAAGAGCAAATCCAAGGCATATGCCCTCTTTGACAGCTCCCTACTCGATTCACTTGAAGTTGGAACCGTAAAGGGCCTTCAGCAAATCCACGGCTATCTCTTCGGTGGCCTCTACGATTTCGCCGGGCAGATACGGACGAAGAACATTGCGAAGGGCGGATTTCAGTTCGCGGCGGCGAGATTTCTTCAGGAAACGCTGAAAAAAATCGAGGCGATGCCCGAATCGACCTTCGATGCGATCGTTAACAAGTATGTGGAGATAAATATCGCCCATCCGTTCATGGAGGGCAATGGAAGAAGCACGCGCGTTTGGCTGGACCTGATTCTAAAAAAGAACCTGAGATTGTGTATAGATTGGAGTCGGATCAATAAGAAAGAATACTTGAGCGCCATGGAGCTGAGCGTGTCGGATCCGGCGCGGATAAAAGTGTTGCTGGAATCGGCCTTGACCGACATGATCGATGATCGGGAAATGTTCATGAAGGGCATCGATTACTCCTACTATTACGAACAGGAAGACATTGTCATAGAAGGAAGTGGCGAATGAAACTGCAATTCAGGCACCAGCCTTTCCAGAAGGACGCGGCCACCGCGGTCTGCGATGTGTTCGCGGGACAGGCTTTTCATTCGCCAACGTACATGATGGATCCGGGGTTGGATTTTATCGCCGAAGGCGGACAGCTCTTTTCTCCCGAATTCCGGACGTTTACAGGGTTCAGCAACGCGCCAATAACCCTCGCCGACGATCAGGTGCTGGAACATATCCGCGCCATCCAGCGGGCAGGGCAGATACAACCCTCGGAGAGGCTCGAAGGAAGATACAATCTCACCGTCGAGATGGAGACCGGAGTGGGCAAGACCTACACCTACATCAAGACAATGTATGAGCTCAATAAACGCTATGGTTGGAGCAAGTTCATCATCGTGGTTCCCTCGGTGGCCATCCGGGAAGGCGTATACAAGAGCTTCCAGATCACCGAGGAGCATTTCGCCGAGGACTACGGCAAGAAGATACGCTACTTCATCTACAATTCCGCCCAGCTCACCGAGATAGACCGTTTCGCATCGGACAGCGCGATCAATGTCATGATCATCAACAGCCAGGCATTCAACGCCCGAGGCAAGGACGCGCGCCGCATCTACATGAAGCTGGATGAATTCCGTTCCCGAAAGCCCATCGACATCTTGGCTAAAACGAATCCCATCTTGATCATCGATGAGCCCCAGTCAGTCGAGGGCGCGGCTACCAAGGATCGCCTTAAAGAATTCAATCCGCTCTTCACGCTCCGCTATTCGGCGACCCACCGCGCCGACAGCGTGTACAACATGATCTACCGGCTGGATGCATTGGAGGCCTACAACAAGAGACTCGTCAAGAAAATAGCGGTGAAGGGCATTTCTGTTTCGGGCAGCACGGCCACCGAGGGCTATGTGTACCTGCAGGGGATCAACCTTTCCAAGGGCAATCCCACGGCGACTATCGAATTCGACTGCAGAGGCGGCGCCGGTGTTCGCAAGGTTTCGCGGATCGTCGGCGAAGGCTACAACCTCTTCAACAACTCAGGCGAGCTTGCTGAGTACAAGGACGGTTACACGGTATCTCGGATCGACGGGCGCG
>Ga0172370_10009821_pt1 | contig 11103 bp, 11 predicted proteins | sample LakKiv5m_FD_114538 | JGI IMG/M metagenome (GOLD analysis project Ga0172370, IMG submission 114538) | Freshwater microbial communities from Kabuno Bay, South-Kivu, Congo - kab_022012_11.5m | ecosystem: Environmental > Aquatic > Freshwater > Lake | place: Democratic Republic of the Congo...
AAAATCAGTTTTAAAATCGCTATTTACCATTGGGTCATCGCTTGGAAAAGCCAGAAATCCATATCCCGAACCGTCATTAAATTTAACCCAGGAATTGGGATGAGGTCGGAAATTATTTCTGATTGTATCAAGCATGTCCTTGACATTTTTCCTGAAAATCGGAGCTTTAAACCACTCAAAATCTAAATTTCTTTTTAATTCTTGTGGCAGAGTATCCGGCGAAGGCGTATTCGCGATTTGCATAGTGCCGGCAGCAGTAAATAAAGAATCGAGAGCATCATTATATTCATCTTTTGTTTTGGCGATTTTGATTAGTGGGAGTGTCTTCAGCAGGGCTTTGTCCCAGTCAACCTGATTGTTTGAAACCCAGTAATGGTAGTACTTGACGAAGCCCCATACTTTGCAGGTATGGTATAACTTTTCTTCATAACTCAGTGATTGGGAATTAGCAGAATAACAGACGATTAGCAGAATAAAAGCAAGTATAATTTTTTTCATGAACATCCTTAGTATTTGTTTAATCTTACCCTTCAAGACACTATGAGGAATTTTATTCCATCAAGAATCAAGATGAGAAAAACTATTTTAAGAAAATTTTATTTAATATAAAAATTATTTTCTTCTAAACAAATACTAAAGTTAATTGCAGCAAATTTAACCATTTACTGCTATGATGATGTTCAAATATCGGAAATATATTTTAATAAAGCAAGCAAATATTTTTTAATTGCATAAATACCGATTGTTATTCTTCTTGGAGCAGATAGAGCTTGTTATCTTCAACGAGATACATTAAAGGAGCGATTTGAATTTTCGGATATTTATTTCTCAATCGTTTTACTTCGCTAAGGATGAAATCTTCGGCATTTTCGATTTCGAACATTGGAGAGAAATACATAAAATGCTCTTCTGCCCGTGAACGTTCCCAGCCTGCTGTTTCGACAAGCCCGGAAATGAATTGTTCTTTTCTGTCTTGTAGGTTAACCATTCCGCAATTATTATGACCAATTAGAGCTATGTGTTTCACTCCACCGACAGCTATAGCATATGAAACTTTGAACTCGCTGTAACGTAAGTTCGCTCCACCGGCTCGTATAATATAAGCAAAATTATCTGGCATCCTGAGGTGTTTGCGATTGTCCATGCACATTCCGATAAGGAGTTGGGCATTATCGTACTTTAGAACAGATTTTCCAAGATTATGATATTCAAGAAGCAAACCGCTCGGAGTGCTACGGTATTCCTGAAGAATATCCCGTTGGGATGTTATTGAGATTAAATTATTCATTTAAACCCTTTTTCTTTTAGCTTTTCCATAATTTTCTGACCCATTTCCATTCCCCACTGCTTACCTATCTCCATGGCTTCCTGAGTAATGAACGGAGACTTTTCCGCAAGCTTTTTCCCGATTGGTGTGGAATAAAAGCTAATAATTTCCTTTAGGTCGTCAGTATTAAAGTATTTTTTATAAACAGGACTCAACTTCATGATTAGTACATTGACCGAAGATTTTAATAATTCAGCCTGCAATGAATCCCAAAATTCACTCGGTACATCAGTTTTTTGGGATTTGAAATTTATCACCATTTGCTTGATTGCTGCCTTGTAAATGGCTTCTGTTCCGGCTTTTTCCATCATTGTTTTCAAATGGAAAAAGTACACGCTATCTTCTTGTGAATATGTACAGCAAGAAAACAGTAAAAATAAGCTTATTGAAATTATAAATTTTTTCATAATAAATCTTTCAAATAGAAATAAATTGTTTATTCGCTTCGTAAACTTTTCCAGTCAATTTTTCGTGAGTAATACATGACCATTGCTAAAATTATGAATAATCCAAAACTTCCCATTAATAAGGCATAATCCTGAAGCTGTATTATCGTAAAAATAAAGGAATAGAGTAAAATTAAATTCCCTCCGACTAATGCTGCTAACTTTTTTTCACCAAGAATACTGTTAGAATACCACCATATTAGTCCGATAGTCATCACTGCCGCTATCAGGTATGAAAGGTTATAGTTCGTGTGTTCGGAGATTGAAAGTAAAAGAATGTAAAAAACGCATAAAGCAAAACCTATCAAAATATATTGAAGCGGATGGACAGATTTGCCATTTAAAAGTTCAAGAAAATAAAAAATCAAGAATGTGAGAACAATTATCAGAACAGCATATTTTATTGAACGGTCTGTTCTTGTGTAACTGTCAACTGCCAGTAACAAATTTATGCCAAAAGCAGAGTTATCAATCGAATAATTGCTATTCAACCAGCTTTGAGGATAGTTTCTGTTTAATTGAAGGATTTTCCAATCTCCTTTGAAACCATTTGAATTAATAATACGATTGTCTGGCAAGAAGGCTCCGTCAAAACTCGGTTCTTTCCAATTTGATGAAATTGTAACGTCTGTTTCTTTGCCTATAGGTGTAAAGTAAAGATACTGCGAACCTTTCAAGCTAAGATTAAATTGGAAATTATACATTTCACCGGAAGTATCATTTTTGGAAATTGAAATCGGAGTACTAATTGCTGTTTTGAATATGTCATTGGTCTCGATACCGGAATTAAAATTCTTTATTTGTCTGTTCCAAACTAATGTTACACTCTCTTTAATTCCTCGTAAATCTGAGATACCAACTGATATAAATGCCTGGTCGAATAAAATATTCTCTTTCGGAACATGCAAATTTTGAGTTACTATGTTAGAAAATGTACCGCTGAATGTTAGTTTGGAGCTATAAACGACGATTTCAAACAAACCACGATATCTCTTCTCGGGATTCATGTTTCCTTCGATGTTTAATTGGTCAGGCAGGATATGAATGTATCGTTTATATCTGAAAACTTCTTTTTCGGTAGAGTCTTTCTTAACCTCGAAATATGGGATTGTTAATATAGGACCTGCAATTGTTTGCGTTTCTGCCCATTTTGAACTGATTTCCTTAAATGCATCAGCTTGTCTGGTCTGTCTTTCGTTGACCAGATTGTTAATAAAAAAAGCAGGGATTAAAAGCAATAATGTAAGACCAATTATTATCAGCCCTTTCAAAGCAATTTTAGTGTTCATTTTCTGTGTCATGGTTAATTAATCATTAAGAATATTATAAAAATCTGTGTTATTTTAACTCTTTTAATCTCAGAATTTCTTCGGAAATTTGCCGGATAACTTCAACATTACTAATTTTATCATCAATACTATAAACAATGAAAACATTTCCATGATATTTTTTCGTGAAGTCATCAAAACTTGCTTTCATTCTTTCAGAGACTGAATAATTCCCAAAATTTGCATTTGCCGAAACTGGTTTAATTTGAATACCGAAGGCATATTTTCCAATCCATCCGAGATAGTCAATATCGCCTGCATGGTCAAGTTCGGGATCGCTTTCTTCGAATTTTACATCAGGAAATTCATTTGCCAGATTATCCCAAATAACAGATTTTTCCCTTAAGAATCCGTCATAAGTTCTATTGATGGTTAAATTAATAATATAATCTATGCAATCCTGTTTAGTAAGGTGCTCAAAAGCTTCAGTCCATTCGGGAATAACAATCTCCTTGATTTTAGTATAAAGTCGTTCACCTAAATCATCAATGATTTCTGGATTGTCTATCAAAAGTTTTCTTATAAAAGCATTATCCATAAAATTCATTTTAGACAAATTTCCAAATATCTTCAACAATCAAATTATCGAAAGTTCTAATATGGTCCTTAAATGTTTTCTCAGTTTTCATATTTGGTCTGATATCACAATAGTAAACTCCATCCAGAGGATTCAATTTTACAGTATATCCTTTAAAATGTCCAGGCAAAAATGTTGAATTTATCCCATATTCATTTTTTCTCTTTGTATTTTTTCGCTGGACATCATTTAAGAAAATTGCAATATGAGGAATCTGTTTTTCAGTAAGTTTATTATAGAGAAATTTATCAATGAATATTTTATCAAGTCGGTCTTTACTTGAAGTTTTTATTGAACCAATTAATTTAATCTCATCATCTTTATCAATTATCAAATCATGCTGATAACTCATATTAAACAACTTTTCTCCTTTTTCAATGACAGGAATTTGCACTATTCCAGATCTACATTCAATTCCCGTTTCCTTTAATATTAACCGAATAAAATGTTCAAATAAATCCCCATTTAATTTTCTTGCAGTATTCGATTGTCCGGGAGGTAAGGCATCCAAAGCTGCACCTATTGATTGTTGAATTGTATAGGCTGAATTGTTGATAATATCACGAATAGTTTTATTTATAGTTTTTGAATTTTTCCTACTTTTTAGAATTTTCAGGAACTCTGAAGCTACTATATTAAATTCACTTGTTTCATACATCAAGTTTCGATTAATAGGTCTGGATATTTGAAAATTACCAGATTTATCGTATTGATAAAAACAGTAATGATTTTCGTTTTGAGAAATAATCACCGCTTGAAGATTATCAGAGACATATTTCAGGTATTCGGAACAAAAATTTATATATCCCTGTAAATTTTTGAATTGAGATTTATCTTTTGCATTATTTACTATTTGCTTTAAAGTCATCTTATTGAGTTCCGTCTTTTAAGGTTTTCAAAATCGTATTTTATCCAAGTGTCAATTGCCCATTCTTCTATAGTTTCGAGTCTTTTAACAGTCCAATCAAGGTATTCCGAAGAAATATCGCAAGCTAACCATTTTCGGTTTAATTGCTCTGAACAAACCGGTGTAGTTCCTGAACCACAAAATGGGTCCAAAACAATATCATTTTCATTTGAAGAAGCAAGCAAAATTTTTCTTAATAATTCTTCAGGTTTTTGAGTGGGATGAGGTGTTTTCTCATGCATTCCATTGCAAGTAGTTGGTATTTCAATAACGTCTTTTGGCTTTGCACCAAGAGAATTTGGTTCCCAGATTTGATTACCGTTTTTACCATTACTATATTGACTTGTAGCTGCTTGAGGATGATTAGGATACTTTAAGGTATGTTCACCGTAAGGAATTCTAATCGCATCAATATTAAAATTAAATTCTTTTGTTTTACGGAAATGCAAAATGCTTTCGTGGCTTCGACCCCAATCGTTTCCTAAATTAGCTTTGTTTTTATAATGCCAAACAATCCATCGGCATGATTTAAAATATTTACTCGCAGGATGTTTTAAATCAGACAGAATTTCAGAGAATCCGCATAGATACAACGTACCACGGTCTTTAAGAATTCTTGCAGCTTGCTCTATCCAAAGCATTGACCAAGCGATATATTCTTCCTGGCTTTCAAATGTATCCCAGTCGGCTTTTTTAATATTATAAGGAGGGTCAGCAAATATTAAATCTACACTACTGCTTTCTATGGATTTCAGCCAATTGATACTATCACCAAGCCATAATTCGCCGTTTGTGTGCTTGTAGAATAATTTAGGTATTTCAATTGAATTAACTGAAATATCAGACAATAATTTTTGACCTTTAAGCTGAATTTCTCCAAAAAAAGTCAGGCTTTCTTTATTTCTTGTCATTGTTTTTAGCATAATTTTATGATTTGAACATTTAAATGTTCTTTCTTATTAATTCCAAACAGCTAAATTTAATCAAAACTATTTACTTTTACAACCTTTTCGAGATTTGTCCGGACGAAAATTGCACGTTTGTGTAAAATCAATGTTTTAAATAGTTTTCGATTGGGTCATATTATTCACTAAGAACGAATATTGTTTTATTTTTTTTATTCCAGACTTTTAATTTCATTTGAGATTTGTTCAATAATATTCTTATTCGAAATTTCTTTTTTCCCTGAAGAACTTTTCGTTGAATAAACAAAAAATACTTTTCCACCTATTTCTTTTTTGAATTTTTCATGTTTAACTTTATGCATTTCTATCCACTGATACTGGTTAAGAGAAAGTCCTGCAGAAATCGGTTTAATTTGAATCCCGATATACTTATTACCGATTTTAATAAAGAAATCAACCCCATATTTTCTGTCCCATTCATCGGTTGCAGGTTCGATTTTTCTGCATAAAGCTTTTTCCAATTGTCCGTATATGGTATCAATTTCGGATTGATATCCCTCCCAAGTTCTATTTAAAACAAGATTATATGCGTAATCAATACATTCTTCCTCAGTAATGGATACGAGTTCACTTTGTACAACTTCGCTGAGTTTGACATAAAGTGTTTGCCCAAGACCAATTATGTATTCACGACTTATCAGGGCACCATTTTTTTTCTTTTGAAGTGCATTTTTAAAATAAAATTCTTCCCAATCTTCATATTTTGAAGGGGCACAATTTCTTATTAATTCGGATGTTGAGCCAACGCTCGTTGCCTTATTCAAGCCCCATCTGTTCATTCCGTAATTCAGGAGTGTTTCATGTTTGAATTTTAAATTTGTCCCATCAATGCCTGAAATCCATTCTTTAATCATATCCATCCATTTAATTTTAACAATTAAATTATCAATAAATCTCACATTAGATTAAATTTTGCTTTGTACTTAAAATCAATAGTAGTGTCAACCTCAGCCAAGCCATTTTTTATCAGATGGGCATTAATAAAAGTTTTGTTTTCAAGATATAGGTAACATTGCAAGTTATTGTCTGCATCATATTTTACGTTATCATATTTGAGATAGACACGCTTTCCTTTTAATTTCTCTTTTAAATAATTAGTTGCCTTACCGTTTAATTCAAGATTAGCCCTAATACCGAGAAGTTTTACAACTAAATTGTTGCTTAAAACTATTTTTTCCGGACTGATAACTTCTTTTACAGTAAAATAATCTTCCCTTTTAGTTGTACCTTCTTTGTCTATTTTTGAACCGAACTGCAATTTTTTTATATCAATTTTCTTATCAAGAGTATGAGGGTCTTTAAAAATATAGGGTAATTTTGTGATTTCTTCTTTAAAATCAATAATTGAAATATCCTGTCTTAAGAATTTAAATGATGTACCGGTAACATCAGTTTGATTAATACTTAATTTTGCTTTGATAATTGGAATGAACTCTGAGTTAATTTCATAGCCAATGGAATTTCTGTTTAAATTCTTAGCAGCAAGAGACGTAGTCCCACTTCCGAGGAATGGGTCGAGAATTGTTTCTCCGACAAAGGAGAACATTTTTATCAATCTGGAGGGCAATTCTTCAGGAAACATAGCAATATGGTTATCTTGTCTGGCTCCTGAAAAGTTCCAATGACCAGCAAAAAAATTATTCCATTCCTCAGGTGTCATTTTTGACAATTCTTTTTGTTCTTTAGATGGTTTAGGTGATTCGCCTAATTTTTTAAATAGCAGAATAAATTCATAATCCAATTTTAAAATGCCATTTCTCGGATAAGGATAAGAACCCATTTGAACTCCGCCACCGGTAGTATTCGATGTTGTAACTTTTTGCCAGATAATAGCACCCATATAATCGAAACCGATATTTTCACAAAATTTTATAATTTCTTCTCTTATCGGAATAACTTTATATCGTCCGTAGTAAACAGCCCTGGCAAATTGGTCACCGATGTTAATACAAAGACGGCAACCACTGTGAAGGGTTCTATAACACTCTTTCCAAACTAAGTTCAAATTATTGATATAGCTTTCATAATCGTGATTGAAACCAATTTGGTTTTCACTGCCATAATCCTTTAGCTGCCAATACGGAGGAGATGTGATAACTAAATGAACTGAATTATCTTCTAATTCAATCATCTGTCTGCTATCGCCGTTTACTATTTGATGATGAGTTTGCATTTTCTTATTCTATCATTTTACCAACAAGTAAATTTAATCAAAACTATTTACTTTTACAACCTTTTCCTATCACTTTATCTCAATATCATACTTATCCAACAAACCGACGACTCCGTGCCTTGAAAATTTTGCTTTTTTGATGAAGTTTTTTTCAGGGTCAATAGAATAATTAATTGAAGTAATTAAATCAACCTTTTCGAGATTTGTGCGGTCGAATATTGCACGTTTCAAGTCGCAATTGTCGAAAGTTGAGCCGGAAAGTATTGTTTCTGAAAAGTCCGCTTCCTCAAGATTGCAATTGATAAAACTTGTTTTTTTAAGTTTCAGTTTGAAAAATGATGCAAGCTTCATTTGGCAATTATCGAAACTGACAGCAAGAAGAAAGTCATTACACTCCTCAAAGCGAGTGCCCAATAGCTTGCAGTTCTCGAACTTTACATCGGCAAGCACAGTATCTGTTAGCTTCACTAAGCTCAAATCGCAGTTTTGGAAAGTGCACTCGGTAAATTTGATGTCGAATAACTCCAGATTGTAAAATTTGCAATTAACAAATGTGCAGGATTCGTATTCGGCATCTAATCCTTTTTCCAGAGTAAAATCAATATTTTCAATTGTTTTTGTTTGTGTCATATTGTCAATGATTAATTTCTTAACTTATTTCTTTCGTTTAAATTTGAAAATTGCATCTTTGCTGGTTATTGAAAATTCGTCCTTACTAAGCCATTCAAAAGGAAAAATATTGGTTCCGGCTGTTTCATTAAGAGTGATTCGTTTCTCATCTTTTGAAAGTTGATATTTAATTGTTTCCAGCAATTTTCCTTTAGAGTTGTACCACCTGATTTCATCTGGTGAAAAATCATAATAGGAAATACCACTCAATCCGAGGCTCAAGGATAAAAGATTCTGTTTTGCCGTATCCTTTTTGTCAATCATTTCAACATCGGATAATTCCCATTTTCCGATTAATTTGCTCTCCTGACTGCAAAAGGCGATTAGCATTGCAAATAAAAATGCAAGAAATAACAAGGACAAGTTTTTCATTAAATTCACCTTTCTATTACTAAAAAAATTATGAAAATAACTCACGGTCACGAATTTTAATAGGGTCTGAATAATATTCCGACCACCACGGCAATTCATTGGGTTGTCTGGGTGGTTTAGCAAGAGCCAATGTTGTTTTCGCTTGGTTTGACTGTTGCTGAGAAACTCTAAAATGATAATGGTCGAAAATTCTTATAGCCTCTACGACATAAGCAGTTGCTATTTTTCGGTCTTTAATAACAAGCAGATTTTCCCCGTTATCTTCATCGGCTGCAATTGAAAAATTATACGAACCTATATAAACACGGGCAGTAGGTTTATCGAAATCAATAACAACAAATTTATGGTGCATTCTTGTACCGCCACCACCTGTAGGCTCAGCATTGAAGGGAGGGGGTAGGTTTTTAGACAAGGCAGATGGGTAAACCGGAGCAATGTTACCATTCGGTTTTAAAATCTGCAGACCACCTACCTTTTTATCTGAAATTCCGTAAACGAATATCTTGTCATCATTAGTAACTTTTTCAATTGCATTTCTGATTACACCTTTTGTCTGATATAGAAAAGCAAGCGAATAAAACAGACTTGAGGTTGTATTGTTGTTTATATCGTCAGCTATGAATTGCAAAAGAGCATTTTTTGTCGAATGTGGAGAAAATCCTACTTTTGAATCAATACTAATTAGCCCTATGTCAGTCAATTGTGCCGAAGAAGTATTCCCAAAATCACTCGGGCTGTCGTATTGCCAATAATTGTTAAAAGCATTGATAAAAGGCTTGATTGCATCTGTTCCATTTAAAATAATAGCGTTGTTATTTTGAACGAAAAATCCCCTCCAACTGAAATTTGTTGAGCCGCAAACTGCTTTTTGAATATTGGTGCCGTTTACTACAATGGTTTTATTATGCTGGAGATGACCCATATGCTGCCGTTTAACATTTCCGGCACCTGCGGATGCAGAGAGTAGTCCGAATGCCTTAGTTTCTGCCGAAGTAGGAAGTCCGTGGTCACCTTCGTCATCAATAATAATTTTTAGTCTGTTTCCAAGATTCTCAAGTCTGGTTACGATTTCAGGCTCGTTCAAATCATATGCAACTACTCTTACTTGTGCTGTTTTATCAACAAGAGCTTCATCAAGAACTTTGAGGATTTCCTCTCGTGCTTCAAAACCCATCCAGTCCAATGCTTCATCGGTTTTTGGATGAGATGGTATGAAATCAAGTCCCTGGTCAGCTTGAGGTGGAAATAGCTGGTCAATTGCATTATTTGAGCCATATCTATCCACAAATGCTTGAGAAGAAACAAAACCACGCGTAAATGCCACGTTGAGTAAGTTCGGATAAGTCTCCCGTTTCAAAATTATTGGTTCTTCCTGAGGTTCACCATAGCTCAATTCGTCCTTGTCATTCATAAATACCGGTGTAACCCGATAAACAAATTCACCATTAAGGTCGGCATTTCGTGGGAAATGCACCCATCGGAATTTTTGAATCGGCGAAAGGCGGGTTGATAAAATATTCGGATTAACATTGCCTTTTAAATCTACGAAAGATAGGCGGTTTTTAAGCACGAAGAACTTATCCCCACCCGGTTCTTTGTATTCGATAGCGAAGCCGACAAAATCATCAGGTGGTTGACCCTTTTTCCAATTCATTGCGAGTAGGGTCATACCTTCACCGCGAAGCATCTTAAGAGTGAATAGAGCAGCATTGTTCGTGCCGATGACTTGAAATTCGTTATTGCTTAAAGATTTCATAACATTAAACCTTTCAGAATTTGAAAACGAACTGATTTATAAATCGAAAATTACAAAATATTTCAATTTCCGAATCACAGAATTCAATTATTTTCAAAAGAAAAGCTCGAAAGTTTTTTTACCCATCTTTCGTTGGATAGACAAAGCCAGTTGAATTCTCTTTCATTTCAATTGGTCGGACTTCTATTCTTGTGTCGGGATTATATTTGAATTCCGGATTTTGTTTCGCGATAGAAATTGCTTCGTCAAGGTTTTCGGCAAGGATATGATAATATCCTCCAATCACTTATTTATTCTCATTAAAGGGAACTTCAATCCAATTACCATCGGCAGTGATTGAAACTATGTTTCCTTCCCTGACAATTGGCTGTGCTGAAATTAGTTTCCCTTCATTTTTTAGTTTATCTATATAGAACTCGCAACCTTTGAGGAATTCAGTATGAACTTCAGTCGGTAAACCGGAGATTTTTAATACGGATCAAGGAGTTCAGTTTACGGGTGAAAAGTTTACAAACGTGCTTGAATCAAATGAAATCAAGATAAGTATGGACGGTAGAGGCAGAGCAATAGATAATGTTTTTGT
>Ga0172370_10009825_pt1 | contig 11102 bp, 10 predicted proteins | sample LakKiv5m_FD_114538 | JGI IMG/M metagenome (GOLD analysis project Ga0172370, IMG submission 114538) | Freshwater microbial communities from Kabuno Bay, South-Kivu, Congo - kab_022012_11.5m | ecosystem: Environmental > Aquatic > Freshwater > Lake | place: Democratic Republic of the Congo...
CAAGACCCGGTCGGACGACCAGGACGAGGCGGCCATTGATCAGCGTCACAACATCTATTACGACACCAAGACCGGCACCATGGCCGGAATGAATTATTTCAAGGAACTTTCAGTAAAGAACAACGGCATCCCCAGGATTATCGAACTGGATGGGAGACCGGGCGTCAAGGAGGTCTCTGCAAAATTGTTGTCCAAACTTGGAGCATAACGCCTGGGGAAAAGTGCCGGCCCCTGACCGAAGAGGGAAGGGGCCGCCCTTCCCCTTCTCAACACCCCCTGGAGGCCAGATATGAAGACAAAGATAGGCGTGTTATCGGCGGGCGGCGACTGCGCCGGGATCAACAGTGCCATTCACTGGCTTGTTTACTCGGCCCTCGACAAGGACCTGGTCGCCATGCGCGGGACGATGTTCAAGGTCATTGGCATTCTGGATGGATGGAAGGGTCTGATCGAGGTCAAGCCCGAAAAGAAGGCGAGTCTCGCCCAGTGGACCATGGATCTCACCATGGATATCGTCCGAACCTGGGACCGATACGGGGGCACCCGGCTCGGCACCAGCCGCATCAACCCCTTTGCCCCGGATGACGACAAGTCGGATCTGATCCTCGAAAACTGCACCAAACTGGGGCTGGATGCCCTGGTGGTGATCGGAGGCCCCAACAGCCTCTCGGTGGCGTATCAGCTCTACAAGAAGGGGCTGAAGGTGATCGGGATCCCCAAGACCATCGACAGGGACCTGGCCGCAACAGACTACACGCTCGGATTTGATTCGGCTGTCAACACCATTACCCAGGATATTGACCGACTGCGGATCACTGCCGGGTCCCACAGCCGGATATTTGTGGTGGAATGTATGGGAAGACACGCGGGATGGCTGGCCCTGGAGGGGGGCGAGGCATCCGGCGCTGCCATTATCCTCATTCCTGAGCACGATTTCGTCATGGAGCGGGTGACGGAACTCCTATCCATGAGACGCGCCGCCGGTGAGCGCTACAGCATTGTCCTGGTCTCGGAAGGGGCCAAACCGAGGGGGATGGAGCCGATTCTCGAGAGGCGGGGGAGAGACGGGTTCGGGCACTTTTATTTAGGCGGCGTGGGCGGGTTTATCGCAGAAGAGATACAGAAAAATTCGGACATGGAGGTGAGATATGTGGCCCTCAGACACCTCCAGCGGGGGGGCGTGCCGACTGCCTATGATCGCCGGATGGGCCGTAAGTTTGGCGTGGCGGCAGTGGATATGATCGTGGGAGAGGACTTCGGCCGCATGGTGAGTCTGAAGCAGGGTCAGGTGACGTCGGTCCCTCTCAAGAAGGCCCTGGACAAACTCCACCTGGTGGAGGTGGAAAAGTACTATAATACCAAAAATTACAAGACCCTGGACCAGATTGTCTAAGCAACAGGTTCCAGATCGAACCATCAGAGGGTTTTCTGGGGGAAGATCTTGCCCGGATTGAGTATCCCCTTCGGATCAAAGGCGTCCTTGATGCGGGACATGAGCAGGATGCCTGCCGGCGGGATTTCCATCCCGAGATAGGGGGCCTTCGTGATCCCGATGCCGTGTTCTCCGGTAAGGGTTCCCCCCATGCGGATCACCTCCCTGAACAATTCCTTTACTACGATCCCGGCGGTTTCCATCTGACCGGGGGCCTCCCTGTCGAGCATGATGTTGACATGAATATTCCCGTCGCCCGCGTGGCCGAAGGCCGCGATGGGGAGACCGTGCGCGGCGGTCAGGGCATCTAAAAAGGCCGATAACGCGGGCATCCGGCTCCTGGGTACAACGATGTCTTCGCTGATCTTGTGGGGTCTCAGGCGGAAGAGGGCGGGAGACACGTTCCGCCGGGCCTCCCACAGCCTGTCCGCGGCTTCAGTCCCCGTGGCCGCCTCGAAGCGGATAGCCCGTCCCCGCCGGCACACCTCCTCGATGGTTTCCACATCGCTGGCGACATGCATCTCATCGCCATCCACCTCGATCAGGAGCATGGCCCCGGACCCCTCGGGCATGTTCAGACCCATCTCCTGTCTCACGCAGTCGATGCAGATCCTGTCTAAGAATTCCAGGATGCTGGGGATGATCCGGTTGCGGATAATGGCAGCGACCGTCCGAACCGCGGCAGAGACGTCCGGGAAAAAGGCGATCATGGTCTTTTTCGCGGCCGGTTTGGGGATGAGCCGAAGGGTGACGGCGGTGATGACTGCCAGGGTGCCTTCCGAGCCGGTAATGAGACGGGTCAGGTCATAGCCTGCCACCCCCTTCATGGTCTGGACCCCGGTATGGATGATCTCGCCGGTGGGGAGCACCACCTTCAGACCCAGGACATAATCCCGGGTGACCCCGTACTTGACGGCCCGCAGGCCCCCTGCACATTCCGCCACGTTGCCGCCGATGGTGGAGATGTGGAGGCTGGCCGGGTCCGGGGGATAGAAGAGGCCTACCTTTTCAACCGCCTCCTGGAGATGGCCCGTAATGACCCCGGGCTCGACCCGCGCGATGAAATTGTCCCGATCAATGGCCAGTATCCGGTCAAACCGGCGCATGGCCATGACAAGGCCGCCCTGCACCGGCACAGCGCCGCCGGTCATGCCGCTCCCTGCCCCCCTCGGGATCACCGGGAACCCGGTTTCCGCTGCGAGGATGAGGATTCGGGAGACCTGGCGGCTGCTTCCGGGAAAGACCACCGCATCGGGCGTGGCAGCCAGTCTCGATGCATCGGCGCCGTATTCGAGCATGAAGGTCTCGGCGGTTTTCAGGTGAGCCGGGCCGACAATTTCAGAAAGCGTTTTGAGGGCGTGTCCAGGTATCATGGGGTGACCGGAAGGCGGGTCCTGAGGGCGTATTCGATGGTCATTTGGTCCATGTATTTCAGGTCCCCTCCCATGGGGATGCCCAGGGCGATCCGGGTGACGGTGATGCGGGGATGTCTTTCGGAAAGGAGACCGGCCAAAAAGGAGGCCGTGGCCTGGCCGGCGGTGGTGGGGTTGGTGGCCAGGATAACCTCCTCAATTCCCTCGGGTTCGAGTCGGCGCAACAGATGACTGATCGTGAGATCTTCCGGGCCTATTCCATCCAGGGGGGAGAGGACCCCGTTGAGCACATGGTATCTTCCCTTGAAGATCCCCGAGGCCTCCAGGGCGAGCTGATCTCCCGGTCCTTCCACCACGCAGATGGATCCGTTGGCGCGACGTCCGTCCCTGCAGATGGCGCAGGGATCATCATCTGTCAGATTGTGACAGGTGGAGCAGAAGCGGATCTTCTCCTTGACCTCCAGCAGGCTTGCCGCCAGCCCTTCTGCCAGGTCCCGATCGCTTCTCAGCACATAAAGGGCCACCCGTGTTGCCGACTTCTGGCCGATCCCGGGGAGTCTGGACAACTGCTCAATCAGTTTTTCTAATGACGGCGGATAGATGCTCATGGAAGTGCCTAAAGTGATCTAAAGTGTCTAAAGTGAACTAAAGTTGGCATGTTCAAATTGCATACAATTTTCGGTCAAGGTCTTGACTGAGCAATTCCTATCCGGACTCTCGGGAGACAGGAAAACAGACAGTATCGAATGCATATCACTCGCGTCCTCTGGTGGGACCTGTGGCACGGACATTGAAACCTTATTCTCTTTAAAATGTGGCAAAGCCCCTTAATTTTAGGCACTTTCAACTTTAGGCATTTTAGGCACTTAAATCACATGAGCCCGGGCAGGCCGGGGATATTCATTCCCTTAGTCAGTTTTCCCATTTCTTCGCTGGTCATCTCTTTGGCCCTGTTCAAGGCGTCATTGACGGCCGCGAGAATGAGATCCTGGAGCATCTCCACATCGTTCGGGTCCACCACCTCAGGATCGATGGCGATGGAAAGCACCTCTTGCCTGCCGTTGGCAACCACCGTGACCATCCCCCCCCCGGCCGATGCCTCCACGGTCCGTTGGTTCAACTCTTCCTGTAATTCCGACATTTTCGCCTGAAATTTTTGGGCCTGTTTCAGGAGCTGGCCCATATTAGGCATTCCTTTCATCAATGGTTCCTCCTATGTTATCTATTTGTCTGAACGGAGCTATTTTTCCATCATATGCCCGCCAAAGAGACTCAGGACGTCCTGAGCGGTCTTGGGGAGGCTTGCATCTTCCCTTTCCTGGGCCTTGACGACCTTCTTCTCGGGTTTCTTCTTTGAATGGTCAGGGGACGGCTGGCCATGGCTGCGTATCGTTACCTTCATATCCCTGTCAAAAAATTCCCGGCAATAGCCCAGGAGCTGATGGTAACGCTCCGGGTCCTCAAAGTAGCGCGATGAAAAGGATTCGCTTTGGCCCTCTATTTCCAGGGAATCCCCGGTAAAGGTCAACAGACGCCAGTCCTTGAGTATGCTGTGGGCGGCCTGGTTCCTGGTTGCCAAGAAGTCCAAGAACTCCTTCCATCCCTTCTCCTTGCCCTCTTGAGCGTTATGAGGGGCATCGACAACACGATCTTTGGGCCCTTGAGACGGCCATCCCGCACTTGGGTCTCTTAGCCGTTCAGCGCCTCCCGCGTCGGCGGCCTCAGCACGTTCTGCGGCCCCGGCCAGTCTTTCCTCCAGCGCGGCCACCCTTTTCAAGAGCTCCTCAAGAGAGAGGACATCGCCGAGGGTACACAGCTTGACCATGGTGGTCTCCAGGACCAGTCGGGGATGGGAGGTGAACCTGAGGTCCTCTTCCCTGTTGATCAGGAAGTTGAGTAAGAGATGGAGCTTTTCCTTGCCCGCCATTTCGGCCTGTCTCTTGATTTCGTCCTTGTCGGTGTCGCTCACATCGATCAGGTCATTCTGGGGGGCGATTAGACAAATCAGGAGATTCCGGAACTGCTGCATGAGGGCGCGATAGAATTCCTTGATGTCGTAGCCGTAATTATAGATCTTTTCCACGATCTCGATACACTGCTTCGGCGCCCCTTTCAGGATGGCCGCAGACGACTCGAAGAGGATATCCCGGTCAATAATCCCCAGGGTGTCGGTAATATCCTTTTCCCGGACCGTCTGACCGCTGAATGAAATGACCTGATCCATCAGGCTCTGGGCGTCCCGCATGCTCCCTTCGGCCTCTCGTGCGATAATGCCCAGACCGGAAACGGGGATGGCAATCCCCTCATTCTCTGCGATCTTTTTCAGATGGGCGACAATATCTGCCGCCGGGATCCGTTTGAAATCATATCGCTGGCATCGGGAGAGGATGGTGACGGGCACCTTGTGGGACTCGGTGGTCGCAAATATAAACTTCACATGGGCCGGGGGTTCTTCAAGGGTCTTGAGGAGGGCGTTGAAGGCCGGAAGGGTCAGCATGTGCACCTCATCAATGACGTAGATCCGGTATTTGCTCGAGGACGGCATGTACTTGATGCTTTCCCTGAGTTCCCTGATCTCGTCAATCCCCCGGTTGGACGCCCCGTCAATCTCCTGGACATCCACAGACGAGCCGTCAGTGATCTCGATGCACGACCGGCACCGGTTGCAGGGGACCCCCGGTTCCCCCTGATCGCAGTTGATGGCCTTGGCAAAGATTCTGGCAACCGAGGTTTTCCCCACCCCCCTCGGCCCGCTGAAGAGATAGGCATGCGCCAGCCTGCCGGTCTTGATGGCATTCATGAGGGTCTGTGCAACATGTTCCTGACCAATGACGTCCTCAAACACCTGCGGCCGCCATTTTCTGGCCAACACCTGGTAAGCCATGGGGTGGGGGATCTCCCGATCAAATGGCCGCCCCCGTAGGAAACGGCCGGGTTACGGATGGCGAAGACATTCCTCGAATGGAGAGGGGATGACAACAGCCATGGAAAAGGGAACGCATTTTCTTAATGGCGGAGAGAGAGGGATTCGAACCCTCGGTACCGCTTTTGGCAGTACACGCGATTTCCAGTCGCGCTCCTTCGGCCAGCTCGGACATCTCTCCGATGTTCAGGCGTACATTCATCCGCCTGCTGCTATGTCTTCAAAAACAATCTTAATGGCGGAGAGGGTGGGATTCGAACCCACGTGCCCTGCTATTCACAAGGCAAGTCGATTTCGAGTCGACCCCGTTACGACCACTTCGGTACCTCTCCAAAATGATGTTGACCTCAGACCTCCCGTCGGGCCCGGAAAAATTGCTGCATCAGATCCTGGCAGGCCTCTTCCATAATTCCGGACACAATCTCCACCCGGTGATTGAGACGGCCATCCCGGCCCAGGTCATACAGGGAGCCTGCCGCACCCGTTTTGGGGTCGCGAGCGCCGAATGCCAGCCGGGCAATTCTCGCATGGACGGCCGCCCCCATGCACATGAGGCACGGCTCGATGGTGACCACCAGGATGCACCCGTTGAGGCGGTAGTTCCCCACGGCAGCCCCTGCTCGTCTCAGCGCAAGGATTTCGGCGTGGGCCGTCGGATCGTTCAGGGTCATCGGCTGATTATGGGCCCTGGCCAGGATCCGGCCGTCCGAACCCGCTATCACAGCGCCCACAGGGACCTCGCCTTCTGAAAAGGCGCTTTCGGCCTCTTCAATGGCCTGCGTCATCAAATAATAAAGATCTTCCATCAATTTTCAATGCCTTTTACACTATTTTTGTCGCCTGAGTCAATATGATAAGGCGACAGGGATAACGATTTGTGGGTTCAAGGTTCAGAGGTCCAAGGTTCAGGGGTTCAAGGGGTTTTTCGCGCGATTCAGGATTTCGCGTACAGGGGAATGGGCCGTTGTGCAGATGCCATGTCCAATCAATTCAGAATCAAGCTGGAGTCCGCCTCAATGGCATCTCTGAGCACCCTGACAAACCTGTAGAAGGTCTCGGTCTTCTTCCGTATGGAACGTTTCGCGAGGCACTCAAACATTTTGTCCCTCAGGCCCTTGGATATTTCTATCTGCACGCCCTGGCCGGTCCGGCATCGATTGCAGATATTTTGCCGGCTCCTGCCCATCAATCCCAGTTTCAGGCACGCTTCTGCAGGGAACCCTGCCCGGTTCAGTGCATTGATGACCCTCATCTTGACGTCATCATTTCTGCCACCCACATAGACCCGTTCCTCTTCCTCACGGCACCCGTGGATCGTCACAATCATGCGGGACTGCTCCGCAATCCTGACCAAGGTGGGCTCATCGAACCGCTCGCTTCCGATATGCAGGACTGCATTTCCTGTCTTCTTGATCCCTTTGAAGGCCGCGAAGGCGTGTTGATCCGCAGCCACCGCATCGGCGATATCCGCTGTGCCGGGTTCGATGCCCCCGCCGTGGGGGGCGATGATGGCAACGGAGGAGGCGCCCTTTCGCGCTAATATCACGTAATCGACCCCCTCAGTCTCATGGCGGGTCAGCTCTTCAAAGCTTGTGTACCTGTCCATTATGTCGCTCGAATGAGGCGTCCGGCCTTCTTTCCAATGCGGCATAGCCGCAACCAAAAAATATCTCACACAAAGCCACGAAGACACAAGAGACACAAAAGGTTTTCTTGTTTTTTGTGACAGAAAACTGGGGAATAAGGTACTATTGATCCGCAAAGACTGGCGAGTCTTCAGACGGGCGAATAAGACGCCCTGCCGTTAGGGTACCACCATCCCCAGGAAATGGGTAGGGACTTGTGGTTCGAAGATATTCTGGCTATAATCGATGCAGGAGTCCGCGTTTGCGGGGCGACCGCCGTCACTTCCTTTAAATAGGCAACAGTTTGAATAGAAAGCAGAATGATAACCATGAGGGTTCATCCATGGACGCTGCCTTTTCTTCGGTGATTATCGAAAGCATGAGCGATGGGGTTCTGGTGCTTGATTTTCACGGCCGTATCAGCCATATCAACCCCGCGGGCCTGAATCTCCTGTGCCTCCGCGTTGAAGACGTCCACGACCGCGCCTATGTTCAACTTTTCATGGAGGAGCCGGAAAACGATGCGTTCAACGATATCCTTATTCGAGGGATTCAGGAGAGGGAACCCCGGTTGTACCAAGAGGTCCCCTTCAGGAGGAGGGACGGTCGGTTGCTCGACCTGGCTGTCACCACGTCTTTTCTGCGTATTGAGGACGGAAAATGGGGCATCCCGGGAATTGTAGCGGTGTTCAAGGATATCACCGAATTCAAGGCCCTGGAGCGCGCCCGTCAAAGGGTGCTGGACCATCTGTCCCACGAGCTGAGGACCCCCCTCTCTGTTGCCGCTGCCTCGTTGAAGATGTTGAAGATCTTGCCCGGGCAACAGAGGACCATGGACCGGCTGACAAGGAACCTGAAACGCCTGCAGGACATTCAGATGGCGGTGGACGACATCGTGAGAACAAAGGTGGCAGCCCATCTTCCTCACGGGGAGACCGAGCTGCAGGCCTTGAAATTGAGACCGGTCATCGAACGGGTGGCGGCCGCGATCCCGGGGCTTTCATCCCATCGGCAGGTCAAATTGAGGATCGAGGTCAGCGAAGATCCCTATGCCCTGATGAATGAGGCGGTCGTGGAGGAGGGCCTCATGAGCCTGGTCAAGAATGCCATCGAGAACACCCCGGACGGCGGAACGGTCACTGTTTCCCTGGAAAGGTCTAACGACGGGGTGGCACTTAGGGTCCGGGATACGGGGGTCGGGATCACCGAGGAAAGCCGAAAGCAGATCTTCGGCGGCTTTTACCATGCCAGGGAGACGGATTTCTATTCCACCAAAAAGCCCTTTGACTTTGACGCAGGCGGAAAAAGCCTCGAACTCCTGAAGCTCAGGATGTTCGCAGATGCGTACCGGTTCCGAGTGGCGTGCGAAAGCACCCGGTGCATCCATCTCTCGGGTGAGGATGCGACCTGCCCTGGCGTGATATCCGAATGTTCCCACGTCCAGGATGCGGCTGAGTGCGCGCGCGCCGGGGGCACAGCGTTCACCCTTGTCTTTCCGATTGCGCCGAATCCCTGATGGCGACGGGGCGCGCAAAACCTCTGCCCTAAGGACGCCTCGAAGATCCAACAAGGAGGTCTCACCGGGATGTACCACATATTGATCAAAGGCACTTCATACAAGGGCCTTGATTTTGACCAGAGGGAGAAGATCAGGGACGCGTTGCGAGAGCGACTGGAGGGGGAGGGGATCCGGTTTGTGGAATACCCATGGGTCTGGGATGAGGATGATCAGTGTCTTCTTCTGGCCGGTTCTTATGAAAAGCTGGAGGACGCCCACTGGTGGACGGAGGCCCTGAGATCCGCGGGCTTCGAGATCCTCACCCGAACGACCCTTCCCGGAGATCCCCCAGGCCCGGCAGAAATCGCCTCAGAATCCCGTCGGCCCAACCGCCCCATATGATCCGTTGGGCCAGTATCACGCAATAAAACGCCGCTGATCCTATTTCCCTTCCCTGTCAAAGAGCTTCACATATTCACCGTATCCCTGGGCGGTCAGATCTCTCTTGGGGATAAAACGAAGCGCCGCTGAATTGATGCAATATCTCAGGCCGGTGGGCTTGGGCCCATCAGGGAAGACATGGCCAAGATGGGAGTCCGCATCCCTGCTCCGCACCTCGGTTCGCAGCATAACGAGGCCCCGATCCGCCCTTTCCACGATGTTCTCGGGTTTGAGCGGCCGCGTAAAACTGGGCCACCCGGTGCCGGAATCGAATTTGTCCTCAGAAGTGAAAAGGGGCTCTCCGGAGACAATGTCCACGTAGATCCCCTCTTGTTTGTTGTCCCAGTAGTCATTCCTGAACGGCGGCTCGGTCCCCCCTTTTTGGGTCACCTGGTATTGCATGGGCGTCAATGTGCGCTCGAGTTCCGTATCCGACGGTTTTACGTCATCACGCTTCTTGAGGCCTTTGGGTGACTGAGGGGCATCGTTCTTCCAGATCTTTGTGATAAACGCATCCCGCCCCGAATGGAGGCGGTAGGATTTGTACCGCATGGGGTCATTCTTATAAAAACCCTGGTGATAGTCCTCCGCCGCATAGAATTTAGCCAGAGGGAGGATCTCCGTTACGACGGGCCTTTGAAAACGCCCCGAACGGTCGAGTTCCAACTTCGAGGCCTCAGCAAGCCGCTTCTGCTCCTCGTCATGGTAGAAGACGGCGGTTCGATATTGGGACCCGCGGTCCACGAATTGCCCTCCCCGATCCGTCGGGTCCACATGCCTCCAGAAGACAGCCAGCAGCTCCCCATACGACACCTTGTCCGGATCGTAAAGGACCTGCACCGCCTCCAGATGACCGGTGCGTCCGGAGCAAACCTCCTCGTATGTCGGATCCTCGGACCGGCCTCCGGTATACCCGGATACGACCGAGACGACCCCATCTGTTTTCTCAAAATCCGCTTCAATGCACCAAAAACAGCCCCCCGCAAAGGTCGCTCTTTTAAGGTTCTGCTCTTCCTTTAGCTTCATCTCACTCGCCTCGTTTTCCACAGCCTCCGGACCCCGGATCGCCCACAGGAGGGCGGCCGAAACCATTCCCAGGATCACTGCTGCAATGATTCGTGATTTCATCGAGTTTTCTCCCGCTTTTCGGCATCGCATCCCCATCTATGGCTATGGACCCGGCGTTGCATTGAGATGCATACGCCCCACACCTCGCCGTGACTCTACCTTCTTCGAGAGGATCGCTGAGCCCTATCTGTGATGCCAACGATAAGGAGTGCATTCATGGTTCAATGGGTAACCACGATTCCGGGAAAGTCAAAATCCATCGATTCTTGTTCCTGAAATTTTTCCTTCATTTTGCAAGCGAAGACCAGGGACATTTCCATGGGCATGCTCTCCTCGGCCTGACCCTCTCACCCCAGGCGCGATGATCGAATTTTGCTTGATATAGAACGGGTTTCTGACTACATTCTTACACAGAGAAAGCCGTCGCCAGCAGCCAACAAAGATGATCTCTTCGAATGGAGGTCCTTCGGTGGTGACGGAAAGACTGACATGCGTACGCTCTGACCCAGAGCACCGCGCGGGCGATGACAGGGGCCTGCGTTGAAAATAGACCAACAGGTGAATTTCCTGGAGAGATATGATGCGAGTCCTTATTTGTGACGATATGTTCCCCGCAATGATTGAGACGGTTACCCGGCTCCTGCCCCAGGATGAGGTCCGGATCTGCCTTCAGCAGGACGCGGTCCACAGCGCGCCCTGGGCCGAAGTGCTTATCCCTGCCATGACCCGGATCACAGCGGAC
>Ga0172370_10009826_pt1 | contig 11102 bp, 12 predicted proteins | sample LakKiv5m_FD_114538 | JGI IMG/M metagenome (GOLD analysis project Ga0172370, IMG submission 114538) | Freshwater microbial communities from Kabuno Bay, South-Kivu, Congo - kab_022012_11.5m | ecosystem: Environmental > Aquatic > Freshwater > Lake | place: Democratic Republic of the Congo...
TCTGCTGCCAAAACTGTAATTAAACTTTTTACAACCCCCAATCCCATATACTGAATTGCCCCCTCTGATACTTGAATAATGGCTGGTGATTTCATCTTAGCTGCCGCGCGAGCAACACCTAACGCTGTTTCTAGATTATGAATGTTAAATGCACCAACGGCATAATTATTTTTTTGCGCGTGATTTACTATTTCTTTAATATGAACCAACATATATTATTTTTTTTCCGAAATTATTTTTACCATTTCAATAAACTCTGCTGCATCTAAACTTGCCCCGCCAACCAAAACGCCAGACAGATAATCTGATGAGCTAAAATATGAAACATTTTTTGAATCAACACTCCCACCATACAAGACTTGAACAACTTGTTTTACATCTATATTTGGATATAAATCAATTAATACCTGTTTAATAACCCGAGACGCGTGCTCAGCTTCATCAATTTTTACTGCTTGCCCACTGCCTATCACCCAGACTGGTTCATACGCAATAAGTATTTTTTTTCCAACGAGTTGAATATTTTTTAAAGCACTTTCCAGTTGTCCAGCAATTACAAAATCTTTTCTCCCCTCTTGTCGTTCTGAAAAAGTTTCACCTACACACAAAATTGGCACAAGTCCCGCTTTTAGCACAGTACTCATTTTCTGATTTATCATTTCTTCAGTTTCGTTTAAACGCTGACGCCTTTCTGAATGTCCAATTATCACATATGACACCCCCATTTCCTTAAGCATAGTAGCTGATACCTCACCAGTGAGACTACCCGCATCTTGCCAAGAGCAGTTTTGTGCCCCAATTCTAATTCCTGATTCTTTGCTATTTTTATCTGCCACAAAAAGCGAAGGAAAACTTGGACAGACGACTATTTCAACATTATCCTTATATAACTTCACTGATTTACGTACCTGATTAAGAAGCTCGTCGGTAGAAGCGGCAGTTAAATTCATTTTCCAATTGGCTATAAAATACTTCATAGGTATTAATGAAACACTAGTAGTGTAATAAATAAAAGATAAAATAGCAATCGCTATAACCACAGATAGTTAGAAAAAACCCACCAGGCAAGGGTTTTTGTATCTTGAAAACGTTCTACTTCACTCACACTACCTAAAGTTACTACTATAATACTATGTTTATCTTTATCAGAAATAAGTGCCACCAAACAATACCCGGCCTCATCTATAAAACCAGTTTTGCCTGCTTCTACTTCCAAAAAACTGTTTAAAAGTTTATTGGTATTTATTACTTTTCTTTTTATTGTCTGATTAGCATTATTTAAAAAAAACTGTGATTCTGAAGTTGGCCTTATAATCTCTGGTTTATTCCAAACAAATTTTGCAAGTTTTGCTAATTCTCGAGCAGTTGATACATTTTGTGATGACAATCCTGTCGGGTCAGCAAAAAAGGTATTTACTAAACCCATATCTTTTGCTTTTTTATTCATTCGCGCCACAAACTCATCAGTGCGCAACCCACTACTATGCACCAATGCCATGGTCGCATTATTATCAGAGCCTATGAGCATGGTCCAAAACAATTGCTCTTTCGTAAACTCTTCTCCACGAAATACATATTTTGCACGATATACTTCATCAGCTGACGTTAATGTAACAATAGTTTTCCAATCTAAATTTGTATCAAGTAAAACTAAAGCGGTCATGAGTTTACTAATACTTGCGATGGGCGCTACTAAGTCAGGGTGCTTTGCTTGTAATTCATGTCCACTTTGTACATCAATCACTAAACTAGAAGAAGCGGTAACCTCCACCCCTACACTCCGAGTGGCAAAATTTTGCTGGGGTGAATTTACATGAGTAACTGTATCTGTTTCTACTAGATTATTTACATCTACAGGGGTATTAAATAATCCAATTGCTAATACAGAAATAAGAAAATACCACATATTTATTCTTTATTGTCTTCACCCGAATCGTTAGTAAAAACCTGTATAAATTCATGATTGTGCATTTTGGCATATTCTGGCAATTCAGAAATATCAGACAATCCTAAATGCTTGAGTAAATCCATAGTAATCTGATAATGACGTTCACCCTCAATATTTACTTCTTCCACCAATCCTTTAATCATCAAATTTCGTAAAATCAAAGCACAATTTACACCTCTAATCCTATCTAAGGTTGATTTTGCAATTGGTCCGTTATAAGAAATGACTGTCAGTGCTTCCAATGCTGGTCTAGTAAGATCAGCCATTTGTTCAACTTCAAGATAAGACTCAATAAAATCAGCTTGTGAAGGATTGGTAACCAATTGGATTGCATCATTGGTTTCCACCACCCACCAGCCTGAATTTTCTGAATTGAATTGTTCACGCAATTTTCCTACATATCCCTGTACAGTTTTAGAATCAATCGCCAGTACAGTGGCGAGTTCTTTTAATTTCACTGGCTTATGTGAAAGCAATAATAAAGTTTGAATTTTTAAAATATGATCATTCTCGGACATAGATTAGGATTTATGATTTTTTTTAATAATAAAATTTGCAAACATTACATCTTGTATTACTTCCACCTCACGTTGTTTTACTAATTCTAAAACTGCTAAAAAACTAACTATTTTTTCTGTCTTATTTTTAGTAATTTGTAATAAATCGTGCCAATTAAAATCTGCTTTACTCGCCACTATTTTTTTAATCATCTCTATACGCTCTCTGATGCTAATGGTGGTTTTCATTTTTTTTACTTGTATACGAGCAATGGGCTCAAGCGCCTGTAATTGCTGCTCCATCAATTCAAATAATAATTCTAAAGAAATAGACTTGGGTGGAATAAATTTTGGTTGGGGCTGACGCCATGGTTTAAGACGAGAATAAAAATAATTATCACTCCGCCATCGTTTACTTATGTGTTTAGTAAGTGCTACATATTCTTGATACATACGCAATTGCCGGGCTAAATCAGATTCTTCGTGTGGCTCGTTTAAATAATAATCAGGTGAAAATACTTTTGATTTAATATATAAAAGTTGAGCAGCAATCAGTAAAAAATCAGCAATTTCATCAGGATGTAATTCTTCCTGTGCTTCCAAAATCGCAATATATTGATCAGTCACTTTTGCCAGTGCTACTTCAGTAATATCTAACTTACTATTTTCAATCAATTCCAAAAGAAGTGCGAGTGGCCCTTCAAATTGTTCTAAAATAATTGGGGAATCATTCATAAAATAAAATTGGCTAAAATTAGCCAATTTTTACTAATTTAAGCATAAGGAATCTACTACAATATTATCATAATTTTATGGTTTTTTAAAGCCATAATTTAATAATTTTACTATTATTTTCTTTTTGTATAGGTTTTCTTTATGCGCTTCTTCTGAACAGTAGATTTTGTAGTTTTGACCAATTTCTGTTTTTTTATAGGTTTTATTTTTTTTATCACTGAAAAATTACCTAACACCGCTTGTTCTGATTTTACATAATCTTTTGGTGATAAAAGAATGCTATCAATAAAACTACCAGATGATAGTAATATTTTTTTGACCGCTAATACGGGTTTATCAACATAGACGGGTAATTTATATAATCCTCCAAAAGCTGGGAGCGCGCCTGGTTTTACTTTAAACTTTTTTTTCATTATTTGTTCTTTTGGTAATTCTATTTTTTTTACACCTGCTAATTTTGCTAATTTCTTAAAATCTAAATTCCGATCAGCTGGCAATACTGCTATAAAAAAACCAGATCCAACCTTCATAAGTAGGCTCTTCGCAATCTGTTTATGAGCAATATGCAAGGTCATTGCTAAATCATGAGCAGTAAATACTTGTTTGTGTATAACTATTTCATATTTAATTTTTGATTTTTCTAAATAAGATATTACTTTTTGTGAAACCATATATAATATTTAATTAATAAACTTATTTTTTCTTGGGAAATGGCAGTGGTGTCTGTTTTTTTAATAAATCTTTAACTACTTTCTTTCCAACTGTAGTTAACTGAATTGTTTCAATAAATAATTTATCTTGTGTTTTTTTTCCATACCCAATAACTAATCCCTTCTCAATCAATCGTTCCAAACTTTGGGTAATAATATTGACCTGCATTTTTTTTGTGGGAACATTTTTTTTGTGATTATAAAAATCTACAAACACAATACGCGGTACTCTGCTCTTACCTCTCACATAAACTTTTTTAATAATAAACTTTTGTAAATCTGATAGTTTCATATCTTTAATTATAGTAAATGCAACAAAAAAAGTCATATTGACAAATAAGTCAAAAATATATATAATACAATGATTTTTGTAAATTAAAAAGGGAAATAAAATGAAAAATTACCAAGCAGATTGTCTTTCTTGCCTGTCACTGCAAGGAATTAAACGTATCCCTCCGGGAAATCCTATTTTCATCTCAAAATATTGGACGCTAGAGCATAAAGGAAAATCACCTATTTACGGATGGTTAGTACTCGTGCTTAACAACCATAAAAATTCTTTACATCAACTTACTCCTGAAGAATGGTATGAATTTTCAATACTGTTACCTCATATTACAACAGTAATAAAAGATACATTTGACAGCACACAACAATATGTGTGCCAATTTTCTGCAAAACCTGGCTTTAACCATGTCCACTGGCATATAATACCAGTGAATAAAAACCTTCCTATTAAATATCAAGGTTCTAAAATTTTTCACCTTTTAGAAAATAAACTCTGGCAGATAGCTGATGCTGATATAATAGATCTTACTGGAAAACTAAGAAAAATATTTAAAGAAGTTTTGTCAGAAATAATTTTTTAAAAAATGAATGCCGCCCTAGTGGACGGCATTTTTTTATTTATTCTTTTTAACTGTAATACCCAGTTCATCAAGTTGTTGAGGAGTTACGTGACTTGGCGAATCCATAAGTGGGTCTCTCGCATCAGCTGTTAACGGAAAAGCTATAATCTCACGAATGGATTTTTCTCCTTGGAGTATTGCAAGTAATCTGTCAAATCCAGGCGCCATACCTCCATGTGGAGGTACTCCATATGTGAATGCTTCTAAAATATGTTTAAATTGTTGTTTCTGCATTTCGTCAAATCCAATAAGTTCAAAAATTTTCTCCTGTACTTTTGGATCGTAAATTCTGAGTGCTCCCCCACCTACCTCAATACCATTTAAAACCAAATCGTGTTGGTATGATTTTACTTCCCCTGGATTTGTTTCCAATAAATGTAAATCTTCATCCTTAGGACGGGTAAACATATTATGTGAAGGCGCCCAGGTACCGCTTGATCCATGAAAATGCTCTTCAGCATTACGATCGCTAGCTTGTTTTTCAAAAAGTGGAAAATTTACTACATAACAAAATGCAAGTTCATGGGGATTATTTTTATCTTTTCTTAAATCAGGTTTATCAGTGCCATACTTTTCCATAGCTTCTGACCATTCTAAACGTGGCCAAGGGGTAAATGTCATTTTCTTTTCAGGCCATAATTTGACAATCATGGTGGTAAACATATCTTCCACCAATTGCAATATTTCCGCTTGAGTTATAAAACTCATCTCCATATCAACTTGGTAGAATTCACCTGGACTCCGATCAGCCCTTGCATCTTCATCGCGAAAACAAGGAGCAATTTGAAAATATTTTTCTAATCCCGCTACCATCAACAATTGTTTATACTGTTGAGGTGCTTGCGGCAGGGCAAAAAAACTGCCTGGAAATTTACGTGAAGGAACTAAGTAATCTCGTGCACCTTCAGGAGTTGATTTTGATAAAATAGGGGTATGCACCTCTACAAATCCTTGACCGACTAAATACTGCCTCACATATTGCATCATGGCAGAACGCATTTCTATATTTTTTTTCATCCGCTCATGACGCAAATCAAGATATCGATATTTCAAACGTAGTTCTTCATTTGCTTGTCTGTCTTCATTCACTATTTCAAATGGTGGAGTAAGTGCTGGAGAAAAAATATGAATTGACTTAGCAAGTATTTCAACGCTGCCCGTTGATAAATCTTTATTAATTTGTTTTTCACTACGAGCTTGAACTATGCCTTTAATCTCAATTACATACTCAGGACGAATTTCTTGTAACGCAGTAAGCGAACTCGCATCAAGCTCTGCGGGAACACATACTACTTGGACTAATCCAGAACGATCACGTAAATCAAGAAAAACAATTTTCCCCATTTTGCGCAATGTATGCACCCAACCAGCTAAAATAACTTCTTTACCAACTAAATCAATGGTTTTAATATTTATGGTTTTCATAATATAAATAATTATCTTATATATAGCATATCAAGAAAATCCCAGGTAACCAAGTTTACTATTCCAACAGTTGTAAACAACTGAGTAGAAGTTGCAGTCATAATGTTATAATTGAATAAACCTGTTGTTGTTTTATAAATTATATTATTACGATCAGGCCAAATAATTGCAGTGCCATTACCAATAAGAATCTGTGTATCTATTTGCTGATTGGAAATATCTTTTAACCATATATTATTATCTTCAAGAGTAAAAGCAATTTTATCCATATATGGAGATACGGCGACACTTTGTATCTTCTTATCAGCAAAAAAAACTAAGTTTTTTAACTCTTCATCAAAATATTTTACAAAGAGACTTTCTCCTTGTTCTGAAGAATTAACTCCCCACACTATATCATTGTCAGGTGAAAAAACAGGTGAAAAATTGTTAGCGCTTGAGGTAATAATTGTATTCAATTGCATCGCTTGCGGATTAAACTCATAAACCGCACCTAAATTATTTATAAAATAAACCCTCGTGCCATTCATAGACCAACGCAAAGGGGTAAAAATGCTCTGAGGCACTGAACTGGTGGGAGTAATATCAAATGATTCATTACGAATAATATTTTTCATAAATATTTTTGAACGTTCTGTATCAGGGCTTACCAATATCCACTCCCGATTCGGTGAAATAATAGCTAACCCATTTTCTGCGGGACCAATTACTTGTCCATTTAAATGAATTAACTGATTTACTATTTCGCCATCAGAAGTAATAAAATTTATACGCAAACTTTCGTCACTAAAACGACTAATCTGTGGTTTTACATTTGACGCAATAGCTTGATGTTCATACAAAATTTCGGGATTTGTATTCCCAAATTGCATGCGCCATATTCTCATTGATTGCGTATTTACAGACTGTTTCTCAAAAGTAACAAATACTATATAATTACCAACCAGCAAACCCTGTGATTGACGGGGTAGTATATCTTCATTTGGTAACTGATCAATATTCAAATTTTCACCTTCAAATCTTGCAAAAATAATATATCCAAAAATCAATACCAATACTGCCAATATTAATATACTACCTAATTGAAGGAATATGCGCTTCATTATTTTATCTTAAAAATATAAAACCTTGTGTCAATAAAAATAAAATATATAAAACTAATAAAATCAATCCCTCTCCTCTTTTAAACTCTTTATTAGTTCTCGCAAACAAAATGAGTAAAATAAAAATTAAAGCATACATCACTACCAATACTATATAAGACATGTTCACTGATACTGTTATTTCGCGCATAGAAATAAAAATACCAATCAATAATATATTAGCCATAGCAGAACCAAATAAATTACTTAAAGACAAATCTTCTGCACCTCTTAACCAAGATCTAATAACTAAAGTTATTTCTGGTAAATTCGTACCAATCGCCAAAAATAACAAACCAACTAAAAATACAGGTAAATTAAAATGAGCAATAAACCTTTCCGTCACATCAATAATAAAATTTGATGTAAACATCACGAGTATTACTCCAACAACAATATATCCAATCTGTTTGATTGTTTCTTTTTTATTAGCAATATGAATACCAAAAGTAGTAATATGATTATTTTTTTTAAATAAATAAATAACCAATATAACGTAGCTAATAATAATTATAATACCATCAACTAATCCCAAACTACCTCGCAATCCTAATGTGATTGGTAATAATAAAAATAATAATATTGGAGCTATATCATTTAAAATTTCATGAGTAGAAATTTTTCTATTTATAATTACGCTTCCGCCAAGAATCAAAGTAAATAAAATAATAACACCTCCCAATAGATTACCCAGTGACATCTGTGGTAACCCATCAATAAAACTATTAATACCAAGTGACAGCTCTGGTAATGAAGTAAATAGACCTAAAATTATGCCTAAAAAAAATACCTTAATATCTAACTCTTCTCCCAATTTTCTTACATTCACCACTACAATATCGGCAAATTTTCCCAATAAATAAAATAAAATAATTAACGCGAGAGTCAATAAAAAATAATACATAAAAATTAAATACTAGGGAGTCAAACGATTAATCATTCTTGGAAACGGGATTGTTTCTCTGATGTGATGAGTGCCACACATCCAGCCAACTAATCTCTCTAGTCCAATGCCAAAACCAGAATGGGGCACACTCCCAAACCTGCGTAAGTCCAAATACCATTGAAATGGCTCAATAGGTAATTTTTCTTGTTTCATCCGATCAATCAGCACTTCATAATCAGTCTCACGCTCCGAGCCACCAATTATTTCACCAAAACCCTCAGGCGCAATCAAATCTGCTCCCAGAACAACATTAGGATTTTTTAAATCCCGCTTCATATAAAATGCTTTAATATCTTTTGGCCATTTTTCAACAAAAACTGGTATATCGCTATCCTTTGTGAGTAATGTTTCATCATCACCACCAAGATCTTCACCATCTTTTATATCACTACCCAGTGACTGCAATTTTTTTACCGCATCAGCATGAGTAATTCGTATAAACGGAGACTTAATCTTTTTCAAAGGTTCTATATCCCTTTCTAATATTGCGAGTTCTGATTGATTATCTGCTAATACTTTTTCAGTAACAAAACTAATTAATTGCTCCTGAATTTTCATATTGCCTTCATGATCAATAAACGCTGCTTCAGCATCCATCATCCAAAACTCTGTTAAATGTCTTCTGGTTTTTGATTTTTCAGCTCTGAATACTGGACCAAAATCAAACACTCTGCCATGAGAAAATATCGCTGCTTCAATATAAAGCTGACCTGACTGTGATAAATATGCACTACCCAAATCAAAATAAGGTACCTCAAAAAGTGTAGTTGTACCTTCACATGAAGTAGGTGTTAAAATTGGGGCATCAATTTTAATAAAACCTTCGTGGTTTAAATATTCATAAATTGCATTAATCACAGTATTTCTAACCCTTTGAATCGCCCACTGTTTATTGGAGCGAAGCCACAAATGTCTTTGATCAAGTAAAAATTCTGGGCCATGCTCTTTTTTGCCAATTGGATATTCTTCAGCTAATTGTATTATATGTAAATCACTGACTTGTAACTCAAATGTATCTGGTTGCTTGGGGTGAACAGTTACTGTACCAGTCACCTCAATGCTAGACTCCAATGTAATTTGCTTTGTCTGCACCCATACTGTTTCGGAAACGCTTTGCTGTTCAATAATAGCTTGAATAAATCCGCCACCATCACGAATTTGTAAAAACGCTATCTTACCACTAGAACGAAAGTTATACACCCAACCTTTGATAGTTACTGTCTGATTTTTAAAATTAGCAATGTTTTTAAGAAAAATATACATATATTATTTAATGATTCTAGTAAAATATACTGATTTTACACAAAAAAGTCAAAAATTTACCTTATTGAAAATAAATGCTACATTATGCTTATGGCACATATAACACAAACTGATATTTTAATAGTTTCTGATTGGCACCTTGGATTTCCAGGTACACAAACTAAAAAAATAAATGAATTCCTTGATGCTCTTATTATTCAGCCAACTTTAAAAAAGCTAATTTTAAATGGTGATATTTTTGACTTAAACTGGGCACGACTTGAACATATTATACAAGAAAATATTAGTATACTAAAAAAACTTGTGAGATTAAATAAACATGGGGTAGATATTATTTATACACTTGGTAATCATGACCCCTTAACACCAAAACAAATAAATTATGTATATTCAGTTTTCAATAAAATAGGAAGAAACAATATTCGTATACTCCCAGCTTATCAAATACAAAGAAACGATAATCTCTATTTAATCAATCATGGGCAAATGTTTGACATTTTTATTGTTGAGCACAAACTGCTTGCTGAATGGTCAGACATTGGCTACCGTATTACTATTGCGTTTGATAATTTACTAGGTATTGCTTTGACCGAAACTATATCTTATTTTGTGAGACGTCTCACTAAATGGTCAATGATGTATGAAAAACGTTGTCGTCGCTATTTGAAAAAAAGAAAATACAACGCTATTATACTTGGTCATACTCATGAACCAAAAATGATTGAATGGCATTTAAAACAAAAAATTCCATTTAAACTTACTAATAAAATTTCCAATTACCTAATCACACATCCGCCAAAAGAAAAAATAAAAAAATATTACTTTAACAGTGGTGACTGGGTGGAACCAAATCATTGCACTTATATTAAAATGGATAAAATGGGAAATTGTACACTTCACTATTTCAATGACTAACTAAAAAATGACCTTATGAGGTCATTTTTTTATTATTTATTACATTTTGAATTTTGTAAGCACCCAAATTTGGTGCTTCTAAAAACCCTTCAACCGCTGCTTCGGCAAACCAGCCAGAATGAATGAGCTCAAATATCCAATCTGAAGTATATTGTACTGGTCGTTGTCTCATAGCTGAACCTATATTCTCAAGCCATCCCCGATTGCATATTTCCTGGCTGCCAATCGGTTCGGTAAGAATGAACGGAATGCCGAGTCCTGTATAAAAAGATAATTCTGATGGTTTAGTCCAAATAATATCAGTAGTATGAAGCGCTTTATTAAATGCTTCAAAATATTCTATTTTATTGGGTGCATAAATTATTTCTACTGATTTTCCAATTTCATTGCGTAATCCTAAGGCAACCAATTCCTCTCGAAAATATTTACTCACATCATTATGAATACCGGCTACTAAAGTAATTTTTATTTTTTTATCATATAAACTTTGTTTTAATGATTTTACAATTTCAATACCTATTTCCCGCTGAGCACCAGCTCCGCCAACCGCAAACATAATCGTCAGAGGACGATTTTGTGTGCGTCGCAGATGACCATCTAAATATTTATGTAA
>Ga0172370_10009828_pt1 | contig 11099 bp, 10 predicted proteins | sample LakKiv5m_FD_114538 | JGI IMG/M metagenome (GOLD analysis project Ga0172370, IMG submission 114538) | Freshwater microbial communities from Kabuno Bay, South-Kivu, Congo - kab_022012_11.5m | ecosystem: Environmental > Aquatic > Freshwater > Lake | place: Democratic Republic of the Congo...
AAAGAATTTTATTTGAAAAAAGGTAATAAAATTAAAGCGGCTAATTATGGAGCTAAAGCGCAGATGTACTTGAGCGAGTTAAGCAAAATGATTATCTCTAGTCCTTCTGCTTCCGGTCAGGGCGAGGGGTGTCTTCCCTATGCTACCCAGGATCAGGTTGATACCGGACATGGCTGGTTGACTCCTAAAGGCAGCCACACCGGCTCGGTGTCGGCTACGGCGTATGCCATTTTTGCCTATTATGGTTTTAATCCTTTAGAGCTTAAAGAATGAAGCGTAAGCTAGAAGATATCTTTAAGCGGCTTTATTCTGAGTTTGGAGCGCAGCATTGGTGGCCGGCAGATAGTGTTTTTGAGATTATGGTGGGGGCGATTCTTACTCAAAACACTAATTGGAGCAATGTCCAAAAGGCAATCTTAGCGCTTAAGGATAAAAAACTTTTAACGGCGTCTAAACTTTACCGGCTGCCGCAAAAGCAATTAGCGGGCTTGATTAAAAGTTCCGGATATTATAATATTAAGGCTGCCCGGCTTAAAAGTTTTCTTAAGTTTTTCTTTAAGCGCTATGCGGCAAAGATTAAGCGCTTGGCCGCGCAAGACCGGGAAATCTTGCGCCGGCAGCTGTTAACGGTTAAAGGTATTGGCCCGGAGACCGCCGATTCCATACTGCTTTATGCTTTGCGCAAGCCCGTATTTGTGGTTGATACATATACTAAAAGGATATTGTCCCGGCACGGATTAATTAAGGCAGAAACGGATTATTCTCAGTGTCAGGATATTTTTATGCGCCATCTTAAGCATGATGCGCAGCTATTTAATGAATACCATGCGTTACTGGTAAAACTCGGTAAGGATTATTGCCGTAAACAGAATCCTAAATGTGAGATTTGTCCGCTATGGTCAATAAAAAACGTCTGATAAAAACCCTGCAAACATTAATTTCTTTGGATTCTCAAAATCCCCCCGGAGATGAGCGTAAGATCGCGGAGTTTGTCAGAAAATATTTGAAGAATTTAGGATTAAAGATTAAAACTTATACTTTCAGCCATAAAAGAGTTAACATTGTTGCGACATTGCCCGGAGAAAAACGCTTAAAGTCACTCCTGCTTACTCCGCATCTGGATACGGTCCCCGCCGGAGCCAGCTGGAAAACCCCCGCTTTAAAGGCGAAGATTACCGGTAACCGGATTTATGGTTTAGGCGCCACAGATTGCAAGGGGAATTTGGCGTGCGCCTTAGAAGCGATTAATGTTTTGGTTGAAGATGGGGTTAATTTGGATTATGATTTGATTTTTGCTGCTACCGCGGATGAAGAAAGCGGCTCGGCTTTGGGTTTAATCCCTCTGCTTGAGCGGAAGCTTTTAAAAGCCGATGCGGCGGTAGTTTTAGACGCTGATGAGTTTGAAATTGTTATTACGCAAAAAGGGTTAATGCATTTATCGGTGCGCCTGGCGGGAAAAAAAGCGCATGGCGCCTATCCCTGGTTAGGGGTCAATGCGATTAATTTGGCGGCTAAAATAATTACCGATTTAGAAACCCAGCACCGGGGCGGTATTAAGCATAAATATTTGCGCGCTCCGACGATAAACGTGGGAACGATTAAGGGCGGAGATAAGGTGAATGTGGTTAGTGATTGGTGCGAGTTTGAATTGGATTTTCGATTTCTCCCCGGATCAACAGAGAAAGAGGCCCTGCGCTCTTTAAGAGAAACCATTACCAAATATACCCGGAATTATAAAATTAAAATTCAAGGAATCCAGGACCCCTATTCTATTGATCCGGATCATCCTTTGGTAAGCAGTTTAGTTTCGGCGATGCGCAGTTTAAGCATTAAGCCGCGCATCAGCGGGTCGGAGGGGGCAACGGTAATTACTTTTTTTAAAGCTCGGGGTATTCCGGCGATCGCCACGGGTTTTGGCACCGAAGGCTGCGCGCATATTGCTGATGAATATGCCGGTTTGGATAATTTGTACAATGGCGCAAAAGTCCTGGTGGAATTTTTGAAAAGATATAAGTTTAATTAACCGTAAAAATAGAAGCCTGTTTATTCGCAGGCAGAAAGAGAATATGGATGCTTTGATTATTACGCATAAACCTCGATTGAAAAAACCCTGCCTGATTGTGGCTTGGCCGGGGATGGGGGAGGTGGCCTTTAAAGCCGCAGAATATTTGATCCAGGAGTTTAAATGCCAAGAGTTCGCCCGGATTATGCCGGATGAGTTTTTTTATCAAACCGGGAGCGTTATTTCTGCGGGAATATTGGAAGTTCCGCGGCTTCCGCAGGGGAAATTCTATTATTGGAAAAATCCTGCGCCAAAAGGCGCAACTACCGGCAAGAATGATTTAATTATTTTTTTAAGTAATGCCCAGCCGGATTTATCAAAAACCGATCGTTATGCTAAAATCATTATTGACCTGGCCAAGGATTTGGGGGTTGAGTTAATCGTGAGTTTCGCTTCCATGCCCCAGGCTACCGATCATACCCAGGATTCCGGAGTTTGGTTTGCCGCGACCGACTTGAAAACAAAAGATAGTTTAAAAAAATATAATCTTTCGGCTTTAACGGATGGCCAGATTAGCGGGATGAACGGGTTATTTTTAGGCATTGCCAAGAAGGCGAGATTAAAAGGATTTTGCCTGCTGGGAGAGATTCCTCTGTATACGATACAAATTGAAAATCCGAAAGCCTCCGCCGCGGTACTTTCGGCTTTAGGAAAAATATTAAATATTCAGATCAATGTCGCCCCGCTAAAAGAGCAGGCGCTTTTAATGGAGGATGAAATTAATAAATTATTGGAGTATTTAAAATTAGGCAGCGCCGGAGCATCCGGGCCGATTGGCGAAGAAGAGGTGGAGTTAATTAAAAAAACTTTAAGCCAGCTTACCCACCTGCCGGTTTCCATAAAAGAAAAAATTGAGAAGCTTTTTGCCGAAAGCCGCCTGGATATCACCAAAGCTACGGAATTAAAAGTTCAGTTGGACAAATGGAACGTTTATAAAGAGTATGAAGATAAATTTCTTGATCTTTTTAGAAAGAATACGGATAAGGGGAATTAAAAATGGCAGATGAGATAAAAGTTATTTTATTTGATTTAGGCAGGGTGCTGGTGGATTTTGACCACTTAAGGGCCGCTGAAAGGATCGCGGGTTTTTGTTCTAAAACTCCCCGGCAGATTTATGATCTTTTTTTTGAATCCACAGCGACTATTGATTTTGAGGCCGGAAAGATCTCTCCCCAGGATTTTTATCTGCAGGTCAAACAGATGCTGGATTTAAAACTTAGCTATGCTTCGTTTGAGCCGATTTGGAATGATATTTTTTTCTTAAGCCCCAAGAACCGCTCAGTTTTTGGTTTAGTGAATAACTTGCGGGTTAATTATAAAACCGCGCTGCTTTCCAATATTAATATCCTGCACTACGAGTATTTAAAGCAAAATTTCCCGGTATTTGGAGTTTTTGATAAAGTCTTTCTTTCTTTCCAGCTCGGCTTAATTAAACCGGATAAAGAAATCTATAATTTGGTAGTCCGGGATCTCGGGGTCAACCCGCAAGAAATATTTTATACGGATGACCGGCCGGAATTAGTGGAAAGCGCAAAATCATTGGGCCTGCGCGGCTGCGTTTTTACCAATTTTAATCAATTAATCAGCGAACTTAAGGATCAGGGAATAAATTTTAATCCGCCAGAAAAAATCCGCTTGTTTTAGCTTGGTAAAATCTTGCAATCTGAGCTTAAAAAATCACATTCATCGACGACAAAATTAAAAGCAAAAGATTGTGTATTTATGCAAAAAATACTTGACAATGCCGATATATTGTGGTAAAAAAAGAACATCGCTACTACATTTTGCGTAAATATACGGGGGATTTATAACGAAGTTGGAAAAAATTGGATAGAAACTTAAGGGCTCATGGCGAAGTAATTTAAAACCAGGGCCCTTTTTTGTAAGGATAATATAAATCACAAGGTTTTTTGATAAAAATTATGAAAACAGTCGGGTTAACATTTGATTTAAAGACAGATTATAAATTTAAAAAGGGCGATCCGTTGGATGCGAATGCGGAATTTGACCATCCGGATACGATTAATGTAATTGCTGAGGCGATTGCGGCAAATGGGTTTAAGGTCAAGAAGATCGGTAACGCGGCAAATCTTTTGGAAACGATTGATAATTTAGGAGTAGACATTGTTTTTAATATTTCCGAGGGCTTAAGCGGGAGAAATCGCGAAAGCCAGGTGCCGATTTTGCTGGAAATGGCGGGGGTGCCTTTTGTCGGGGCAGATGCTTTAACTTTAGGGCTGACATTAGATAAGGTGATGGCGAAGAAAATTTTTATTGCCGACGGAATTCCTACGCCTAAATTTTTTGAAGTGAGTTCTGCGGCGAGCTTGATAAATCATGATCACTGCGTATTCCCTTTGATTGTTAAGCCGCGTTTTGAAGGCTCATCTAAAGGTTTAAGCGAAAGTTCGCGTGTAAAAAATATGGATGAGCTTAAAAAACAAGTGGAGTTCATCGTGAAAACCTATAAACAGCCTGCCCTGGTGGAAGAGTTTATTTCCGGGGAAGAATTTACCGTGGCGATCGTCGGCAATGAAAATCCCCAAGTGTTACCGGTCGTGCAAATAAAGATCGATGGGGAATTAAAACTAAATGATAAATTTTATACTTTTGCGCGGATTACTTCCGACCGGCTGGAGTATATCTGTCCAGCTGAAATTACTAACGCTTTAAAGAAAAAGCTGGAAGATTTGGCTTTACAGGTTTACCGCTGTGTCGAGTGCCGGGATTTTGGAAGAGTGGATTTCCGAGTCGACCGTAATGGCCGCCCTTATGTTTTAGAGATCAATCCACTGCCTTCTTTATCGACCGAGGATGTTTTTATGCTTTTGGCCAAAAACATCGGTATTAGTTACGAACAAATGGTGGGTAAGATTTTAAATAGCGCAATTTTACGGAATAAACTCAATTAAATGCGTGTTGCCTTGACCTATAATTTAAAAAAGAAAGATCCTTTAAAGCCAGCGGATTATTTTTCCGAATGCGACTCTGAGGAGACCATCAACTCGGTGATTGCGGCGCTTAAAATTAAAGGCCATTCGGTTGAGGCGATCGATGTAGAATACCCGGCTTCGTTCTCTTATTTTAAAAAGAACCGGGTAGATATGGTGTTTAATATTGCGGAAGGAAAACACGGTCGTTTTCGCGAAAGCGAAGTGCCGGCAGTATTAGATTATTTAAATATTCCCTATACCGGCAGCGATACTTTTTCTTTGGCTTTGGCGTTAAACAAGACATTGACTAAAAAAATTCTTAAGGCGGAAAATATTCCAACTCCTAATTTTCAGCTTTTTGTAAAGGGAACGGAAATATTGGATTCGGACTTAAGATTTCCTTTAATTGTTAAGCCTAATTGTGAAGGGTCAGCCAAAGGCATTAATAAAACTAATGTGGTTGCTAATGCTGCGGATTTAGCAATTAAAGTTAAGGAATGTATTAATATCTATCGGCAGGAAGCCTTGGTTGAGGAGTTTATCGAAGGAAAAGAGTTGACCGTTGGTATTTTGGAAAACGGGAAAACCCGCGTGCTACCGATTTTAGAAATCGATTTTTCTAATTGTAAAAAAAGCGGAGAGTATTTCTATTCCTGGAAGATGAAAGAATTTCAGGGCAATCATGAATTGGGGTTAGTTCCGGAATTTTACTGCCCGGCCAGATTAACTAAGGATATTGAAGAGAAAGTTAAGGATGTGGCTTTACGTACTCATCGGGCCGTGGGTTGTTTAGATATTTCGCGTACCGATATTCGTTTGGATAAAAATAATGTGCCGTATGTGTTAGAGATTAATCCTCTACCCGGGTTAGATCCTAAGGAATCCAATTTCCCGATCATGGCTTATGCCGCTGGAATGAAATATGAAGATCTTATTGAGGCAATACTATTAAGCGCCTCGGAAAGGACAAGGCTGAATTGAGCAATCCTGTAAGCTTAGAGAATCAAAAAGTACAGATAGAAACTCCGGTTATTTATCGGCCGGCAAAACGTTCGCGTGATTATCAGCAAATCGCTCTTTATAAAGATGTTAATCCTTTGGATTGGGAAGATTGGCATTGGCAGCTCAAGCATCGCATTCGCACCAAAGATGAGTTAGCTCAAATTATTAAGCTTACTCCGGAAGAGGAGAAGGGAATTGATAAAGCCAAGGGCCGTTTAGCCATGGCGATTACTCCTTATTGGGCCAGCCAGATTGACGCCGAGGATCCCAATTGCCCGATTCGTCGGCAATCCGTTCCGGTAAATGACGAATTTTTTGTTTCTCCGCATGAAATGGCGGATCCTTGCGCTGAAGATCGCGATTCCCCGGCGGCGCATTTAGTCCACCGTTATCCGGACAGGGTTCTTCTGTTAGCCACAGATCATTGCGCAATGTATTGCCGGCATTGTACCCGCCGGCGTTTAGTCGGGGATCATGAAGAAAAAGATTTAAATCCCGAAACTAAGTTTGATGCGGCGATCGAGTATATTAAAGCGAACCGTAAAATACGGGATGTGTTAATTTCCGGAGGCGACCCGCTTACTTTGGAAGATGAGGCACTAGAGTCTTTAGTCTCAAAAATCCGCGCGATATCCCATGTTGAATTGCTAAGGATTGGCACGCGCATTCCGGTAACTTTGCCGCAGCGGATTACCGAAAATTTAGTCCAGATGCTTAAAAAATATTCACCGATCTGGATGAGTATCCATTTTAATCATCCCAAGGAGATTACCAAGCGCTGTAAAAATGCCTGTGACATGCTTTCCGAAAGTGGTATCCCCTTGGGCAGTCAATCCGTGTTACTTAAGGGGATTAATGACCGGCCATTTATTATGAAACGCCTGGTGCATGATCTTTTACAGATCAGAGTAAGGCCGTATTACATCTATCAATGTGATCCGGTCAGAGGCACTCAGCATTTTCGCACTCCGGTAGCTACCGGAATAAATATTATCGAGAAGTTACGCGGCCATACTTCGGGCTATGCTGTTCCAACCTATGTCATTGACGGTCCAGGCGGCGGCGGGAAGATCCCCGTGGGGCCAAATTATATTTTATCTCAGGCCAAGGGCAAATATGTATTGCGTAATTACAAGGGTAAGATTTACACCTACCTGGAATAATAGAATCGTCCCCGAGGTTTTAAGAAAGAAGGCCTTTCGTGAAAATATGCGCATTTGCCATCAGCGAAGTTGTTTTAGGCAAACACAACGTTAAGGATGCTAAGCTCGATCAGGCAGATAAATTAGTTAAGGCGAAGAAAAAAACCTACCCGCAGATAGAATTAATTGCGCAAGAGTCAGCGTTGGATGCGGACGTGATTATGCTCCCTCAAGATGCCCGCACGGATTTAATTCTTAAAGATCTAGATTTTGTTGAAACCCGTTTGGCTAAAAATCCTCCGGATGAGGAAAAAATAGTATTAGATAAAATGAAAGCGGCCCTAGAGAAGGAAGAGTTTATTTCTATTTTAGGCTTAACAGCGGCGGAGCTTGAGATTATCTCCGGTTATGGTTTGTTTACGCTTAAACCGGTAGTGGTAATTAATAAAGAAGAGCTAATTGATTTCGGCCTGCTTTTGTCGAAGGTATTAGCGGAAAGTAAATACATCCGTTTTTTAACTGTCGGGGATAAAGAAAACCGCGCTTGGTTAATTAAGCAAGGGACGACAGCCTGGGAAGCGGCCGGGGTAATCCATTCTGATATTCAACAAGGCTTTATCCGTGCGGAGATTATTAGTTTTACGGATTTTATCGCTTGCGGCGGTGAAACGCAAAGCAAACAAGCCGGAAAGATGCGCTTGGAACAAAAAGATTATGTTATGCAAGACGGGGACTTAGCCAATTTTAGGTTTAATAAATAAGTTATATTTTGAATGATTAAAATTAAGCGCGCGTTAATTAGTTTGTCGGATAAAGCCGGTATTGTAGAGCTGGCTAATGAGTTAAAAAATTTTGGCGTGGAAATTATATCTACGGGCGGCACGGCAAAGCTTTTACGCCAAAATAATATCGCCGTAACTGAGGTTTCCGCTTACACGGGTTTCCCGGAGATGCTTGACGGGAGAGTCAAAACTTTACATCCTAAAATTCATGCCGGGCTTCTGGCAGTCAGGGAAAACCCCGAACATCTAAAAACACTGCAGGAGCATGGCATCGGGTTGATTGACCTGGTGGTTGTTAATTTGTATCCGTTTGAAAAAACCGCGCAGCAGCCGAATGCCGGTATTGAAGAGATTATTGAGCAGATTGATATCGGCGGGCCGGCAATGCTGCGCTCGGCGGCTAAAAATTACCGTTCGGTAGCAGTAATTTGTAATCCGCTGCGTTACGCTCAGGTAATCGTCCAGTTAAAAAAGAATAATGGCTGTCTGCCTGAAGATTTAACGCGGCAATTAGCGGTGGAAGTTTATGGCCATACCAGTCGATATGATGCGGCAATTTATAATTATTTGAGCGGTTATTTTAAAATCAACAATCTCGCCGAAAATTTCCCTCAGGAGCTGGTTTTAGCTTTTGAAAAGATTCAGGATTTACGCTATGGGGAAAATCCGCATCAGCAGGGCGCTTTTTATAAAGAAAAGGGCAAGTCTAAAGGCCTGATTAATTTTAAACAATTGCAGGGTAAAGAACTTTCATTCAATAACATCCTGGATCTTAATTCCGCCGTAGAGTTAGCCAAAGAATTTAAAAATCCCGCGGCGGTAATCGTTAAGCATAATAATCCCTGCGGCGCATCCGAAGATAAAGAGTTAAGTAAGGCGTATTTAAATGCCTGGAATGCGGATAAGCTTTCGGCATTTGGGGGTATTGTCGCGTTAAATAGGAAGATGGATTTAAAGACGGCGAAGCTGGTAATTAAAAGCGGATTTTTGGAATGTATTATTGCTGCGGGTTTTGATCCGCAAGTTAAGGGTTTATTTAAAGATAAGAAAAATTTACGTTTACTGGAGTTGTCGGATTGGAGCGTAACGCGCGATTTGCAGATGAAGCGGGTTGGCGGCGGTATGCTTTTAGAGAGCGATGATCTGCTTACTTTGGATCAAGGCAACCTTAAGGTAGTGACGAAGAAAAAACCGACAAGAGCGCAGATGCAAAGTTTAATTTTTGCCTGGAAGGTTGCTAAACATGTAAAATCCAACGCGATTGTTTTAGCCTCCGGTACCAAGACCGTAGGTATCGGCGCCGGCCAAATGTCCCGCGTAGATTCGGTAATTATCGCGAAAAGTAAATCCGCTAAACTTAGCCGGGATTGTTGTTTGGCTTCTGATGCGTTTTTCCCCAAAGCCGATGCCATATCCTGGGCGCGTAAAGCCGGGGCTAAAGCGATTATCCAACCGGGAGGCTCAATCGCTGATGCGCAGATCATTGCGGCATGCGATAAATATAAGTTGGCTATGGTTTTTACCGGCATCAGGCATTTTCGACATTAATGCATGAACTACCCCGCAGTTATAAAGTATCTAAACTCTTTCGCTAACTACGAAAAAAACACAAATTATTCCTATAAAAAAGATTTAGCATTAACGCGGATTCAGGATTTTCTTTTGCTTTTAGGAAACCCCCAGGATTCTTTGCGGGTGATTCATGTTGCGGGAACAAAAGGCAAGGGGTCAACTTGTGCTTTTACCGCTTATATCCTCAGAGAATCAGGTTTTCGTGTTGGGCTCTATACTTCACCTCATCTTAATGATTTTCGAGAACGCATTAGAATTCTTCAGCCCTTTATTTACAACCGTAGTAAGGAGATCGGAGACTTTGAGGGCATGATTTCTAAAGGAGCGTTATTAAGTTTAGTCGCGGAACTAAAGCCGGTAATTAATAAATATAATCGCGATTCAAAATATGGTCCGCTTTCCTTTTTTGAGGTTTATACGGCTTTAGCCTTTTTGTATTTTAAGCGTAAGCAAGTTGATTTCGCTGTTTTAGAGACCGGTTTGGGAGGCAGGTTGGATGCGACTAACGCCGCTAAATCTCTTGTCTGCGGGATTACGCCGATTAGTTTAGAGCACGTGCAGAAATTAGGCCGCACCTTAAAGAAGATTGCCGCCGAGAAAGCGGGAATCATTAAACATTCCGGTGTAATTGTGGTTTCGGCTTTACAGGCTAGGCCGGCGCAAAAAGTGATTTATGATCGGAGTAAGAAATTTCAAGCTCGGCTTTATGCGGTAGGTAAAGAAATAAAATATGCTCGATCTAAAAAAGGCGCAATCATCACAGGTTTGCGGAATAATTATAAAAATTTGCGCCTCAACCTTTTGGGTGAACATCAGCTGGCGAATGCGGCATTGGCGGTTGGCTTGGTGGAAGCTTTAAGTTTTTATGGGTTTAATCTTAAGGCGGCGGCCATCCGCCGGGGAATTTATCATACTGTTTGGCCGGGAAGATGCGAATTGCTTCAAAGAAATCCGTTAATTATTTTAGACGGCGCGCAGAATTTGGCTTCAGCTGAGGTTTTAAAAAAAGCAATTAGGGATAAATTCACTTATCGGAAATTAATTTTAGTTTTGGGAATTTCATCGGATAAAGATATCCGGGGAATTTGTAAAACGCTTGAGCCTTTGGCGGATGAGATTATTCTCACATCTGCGGCGACGGCGCGGGCAGCTGCCCCGCAGAAATTAGCCAGATATTTTAATAGGAAACTATATTTGACGCAGAGTGTAAAAGAAGCTCAGCTTTTAGCGGGGAGTCTGTCCAGTAAGAGGGATTTAATTTTAGTTACCGGTTCATTATTTGTGGTGGGAGAGTTTAGAAATGCGGGAAGATAATTTACAAGATACAATTGCGGCAATTTCTACGGCTACCGGTGAGGGTGGTATTGGTATCGTACGCCTAAGCGGGAAAAAAGCCTTATCCGTGGCGAATAAAATATTTTTGGGTCAGGATAAAATGAAACCAGCGCAATTTAAAAGTTTCTCGATGCATTACGGTAAGATTGTTGATCAGCAAAAGATTATTGATGAGGTCATCTTGAGTGTGATGCGCGGGCCCCGGTCTTATACCCGACAGGATGTGGTAGAAATAAATTGTCACGGCGGCGTGCTGGCTTTACGCAAGATC
>Ga0172370_10009832_pt1 | contig 11096 bp, 11 predicted proteins | sample LakKiv5m_FD_114538 | JGI IMG/M metagenome (GOLD analysis project Ga0172370, IMG submission 114538) | Freshwater microbial communities from Kabuno Bay, South-Kivu, Congo - kab_022012_11.5m | ecosystem: Environmental > Aquatic > Freshwater > Lake | place: Democratic Republic of the Congo...
AAAGGTATAGACGAGCCATCCGCTGACGATGCCCCCGAGGGCCGGGAGGAATAGGAGCATCCACCGATTGAAGGGGGTCTGGGTGGGCGCAAAGAGGTGGGGCTCCCCGGCCGGGGTCGGGGGTCGGCAGCCGGCCAACTGATCCATGAGGAAATGAGAACCCATTTGACACAGCAGATAGAATACAACGGATCCCAGGCCCGCAATGAGCCCTATCAGGACAAAATAAAACGCCCACTTCCCGGCCGTGGTAAGCCTGACCGAGCCGGCTTTCAGCGCCGTCATTTCGGACCAGAGCCTGGTTTTCATCCTGTAGACCATCTTTCTCTTCAAAGCGCACAAACAAAAAATGTAACCGTTCACGGGTTCAAAGGTTTCCCGCTGCAGCGGAATTCAAGGTTGAATTCTTGGTCCCCTGATCCCATTTTGGAGGCGTACATGCCACAAACGGCCCCGGATTCCTCGCTTCAAACCAGCAAATAGGCGACCGAACGGAGGTATGTTAACAAAGCAGCGCCCTGTTGCCTGTGATTCGCGTCTATAATCATAGTGTTGCCCCTAACGCTAAACGTTGAACCCAGAACCTGTGAACCCTTGCCAAAAGGTTGACGTCTTTCAACTGCCATATTGGCGTTGGTTATAATGACCCTGCCCTCAATCGTCAAGTCCCAATAAGGTTTCATCCGGCATCCAGTCACGGTCTGCACCTCCTGCACGGGGCATACCCCTCCCAGAAGGCCTCAAAGCGGGACCTGAAACGGAGACGATTTCCCTTGAAAATTCTCTTTGCAAACGGACAGTCCGGTCTATGAAATCGGTACGAGCTGCTGTTGCCGATCCGGATGTCCACGCCCTTCGAGAGAGACCTCCAGATGCCGACGCCTTCGGCCATTGCCTCTCTCTGGCAGCCCACCAGCAGGTCTCTGTACTTGAGGTTGGGCCGTATGGACATGACATGGGCCAGTCCCCTGCGGACCAACATCGCATTCACCATCTCTCCGTTGGGCAGAAAGAGATAGGCCAGGCGTCTTCCGTGTGAGTCAACCTTTTCCTGATCGTATTCCAGTTTGACGCATCTCCCTTCCACCAGTTTCCGATTGACATCCGCCGCCTCCTCGGCCATAGGGTCACTCCTCCCCCCATCGTGATCGATCTCGGGCGTGTCGATGCCCAAATACCGAACCTGTATCCCGTTTTCCAAGAGAACCGTGTCGCCGTCATAAATGCGCACCACCTTGTGACAGGCAAGAGCGCTCGATGACAGGAAGAGAACGGCCAGGACGACCCATAGGATCGGGAGGGCGCATTTTTGATATGCTGGGCTCGTTTTCATTTTTTGTAAGGGTTCACAGGTTCTGGGTTCAACGTTCGGGGTTAGGGATAATGATGTGCCAGTAGGTTCTCATTGCACGTAATGCTGCCAAAGCGGCATCCGGGAATATAAATTCAACCTTGAACCCCTTAACCTTTGAATCCGTGAACGGTTACCATTTTTTAAATTTCTCATAATCGAGCTTTAAAAATTGAAATATGAATATAATGGATCAAGTTGATATTCCTTTGCTTACTATTCATTATTAGCAGCTTTTTTTATTGACTTTAGACTTTTCTGGTATTAAAGTGACCTCTTGAAAATTTTACCAAATCTGGAGGGACATGAGAACGTCTGTCCGGCAAATTCCAATATAGAGGAGCGTGTTATGCCAAAGATCATGACGACCAAAGAAATCGCAAAGTATTTAAAATTGCATGAGATCACCATCTGCAAATATGCCGCGGAAGGCAAGATCCCGGCCATCCGGATCGGCAGGGTCTGGAGATTCGACAAGGATGCCATTGACCGATGGATCGGCGGCGAACCAAAGAGCTGAGGCCTTTGTCTCTCGCCAGAAATGCCCTGGACCTCTTGGGGACCTCGTCTTAAATCCCTGAATTCCTCAATCCCTAAATCCGCAATGGCGATTCATCCGGGTTAGGCATAAAGGAGATAGGGCCTCCTCCATTTCGCATAGGATTCGAGGTCCGGCAGCCATCGGTCCCTCATCATGGAAAGAGACTCCCCGGACTCGAGACCGCGTCGCAGAGATGCACTCCCCATGATGAGATCAATGGGCTTTTTTTTGAATTCATATTCGTAGGGAGGCGGCTTCCACTCAAACTCCCCTGGATGGACCTCCATAACGGCCTTTAACAGGGAGAGGGAGGTGTAGTAGGGCTGGTAGCTGTGGGGATCCAGGACATGGATCATGAACCCGCGGCAGAGACTGCCCGCCCACTTGTGGAAGGTCGGACGGAATAGATACCTCTGGAGACAACAGCCCGAAAGGGCATCCGGAGTCAGCCTCTGTCGGATCGCCTTGGGGTCTAAGTAGGGGGCGCCGAAGATCTCAAAGGGACGGCAGGTCCCCCTCCCTTCGGAAATGTGGGTTCCTTCCCAGATCACCTGACCCGGATAGACGCAGGCGGTATCTGGAAACGGCATGTTGGGAGACGGCATCACCCATCGGAGTCCGGTATCCTTCCACAACATCCGCCGACGCCAGCCCTCCATTGGAAGGACTGTCAGATCGCAATCGAGCGCGAGCACCTGGTTGAAGACACGGGCCATCTCCCCCAGGGTCAGGCCGTGACGCATGGGGAACCGATAGGGTCCGACAAATGAATAGAGTTCCGGTTCGAGGAGGTTTCCCTCCACCACATCTCCCCCCAATGGATTGGGGCGGTCCAGGACAACGATCCGCTTTCCGTACCTTGCCGCTGCCTTCAGACAGTTGAGGAGGGTAGAGGCGAAGGTGTAGATCCTTGCTCCCACATCCTGAAGATCGATGACCAGGGTATCCAGCAGGTCAAACATGGACGACGTAGGGTCCCGCGATTCGGCATAGAGGCTGAAGACAGGGATCTTGAGCGTCTCCTCCTGGGAGTGGGGAGTCTCCACCATATTGTCCTGGTCTTCGCCGCCATATCCGTGCTGGGGCCCAAACAGGGCCTTCATGTGACCGGGAAACAGAGACGAAATCAACTCCCTTGCACTCGTCAGGCGCCCATCTACAGAGGCCTGATTGGCAAGGAGGCCCAGCCGTTCACCCTTTAGCGGTTTCCACTCTCCCGCGGCCACGCGGTCGAGCCCGGTAAGCACAGGCCTCATTTTCAGCGGTTCCTCTGGTATAATGGATTCTGTAGAGGCATATAGTTGTCGATGAGTTGAGTTGGTTGACCATTTCTGTACAGGTACAGCGTCGGGCATCTTAGGACAACCCTGATCCCTTTTCAAGATGATTTGGACGTTTTCTGAATGACATGACACGAAGGTGCAAAGCAGCTGAGACCCGCGGCATGCAGTCCCCGCAAGCCAAACTCCAAACTCCAAACTCCACACTCCACACTACGTTCCTCCTCTTTCTCCTGTCGTCTGCCTTCATCCTTTCAGGGGCGCCTCTTCATGCAGGAGAGACCTATCTTCTGGAGGGGGAAGGCATTCGAGTCATGTTTGAGACCCCCCATGAACCGGTTGCAAGGGAACTGGCGCAAATCTACCCTGAGGTGCGGAAAGAATTGAAGAGGACGTTTGGATGGGACCTGAGACAGACCCTGTCCGTTTTGCTCATCAGGGACAGCAGGCAGTTTCAGCAATGGGCGGACAGCCCCCTTACGGTTGCCTTTGCGCTCCCTCAGGAAAATCTCGTGGTGATCAATCATTCCAGGATGAAGGCCCATCCCTTCAGTCTCAGAGATACCTTTAAGCATGAACTCTGCCATCTCCTCCTTCATCAGCATATCCAAAGCGAACTTCTCCCCCGGTGGCTCGACGAGGGGATTGCCCAGTGGGCCAGCGACGGCGCAGGCGACATCCTCCTGGATCAGAAACGTTCCGTGCTGAACCGGGTCGCCCTTAGGGCACGCTTTATTCCGCTCAGTTCACTGACCCAAGGGTTCCCCCGGAATGATCAGGACCTGACGCTGGCCTATGAGGAGAGCAAGAGCTTTATCGACCACCTGATAGGGTTGTCCGGCCCCAATGGGGTGCTGAAGGTCTTAGATGAAATGAAACAAGGCAACTCAGTGGAAGATGCTGTTTTAAAGGCATACGGCGTATCCCTGATCGACCTGGAAAGGGGATGGCAGCGGTCCCTCAGAAATAGAATCACCTGGTTTACGTATCTGAGCTATCATCTCTACGAGATCCTCTTTGTCCTTGCCGCGCTGATGACCATTTACGGATTCATCAAAATCATGATAAAGAAACGGCGTCGCATCAAGGAGGACTTGGAATTGGAAATTGAGGAATTGAGGAATTGAGGAATTGTGAATTGGGGAATTGGGGATTATGAATTCAGGAATTACGAATTCCTGAATCCCTCAATTCCTAAATCTACCCCTACGAAAGGAGTTGCATGCCATGGATTTTCCGAATCTGTTTTCACCCATCACCATCAATGCCATGACACTAAAAAACCGGATGGTGATGACCGCCATGCACCTGGGATACACCCCGGAAGGCACGGTCACCGACCGTCTCATCGATTTCTACGCCGCAAGGGCCAGGGGGGGCGTAGGTCTCATCATCGTGGGCGGGTGTCCCATCGATGAATATGGTGGAATGTCCAGCATGATTGCCATCCATGACGACCGGTTTATTCCGGGGCTTGAGCAACTGACCCGCGCGGTCAAGGAGGGCGGCGCGCGGATTGCTGCCCAGCTCTACCAGGCAGGGCGCTACACCCACTCGTCCATGATCGGCGGACGGAAGCCTTTTTCGGCCTCGGCCGTTCGATCCAAGCTGACGGGCGAGACCCCGAGGGCATTGACCCTAAATGAGATTCCTCAGGTGCAGGACCGGTTTGCCGAGGCGGCTCGGCGAGCTAAAACAGCGGGCTTTGATGCGGTGGAGATCCTGGGAAGCGCCGGATATCTCATCAGTCAGTTCCTGTCGCCGGTCACCAACCGACGAGAGGATGAATACGGCGGTTCCTTTGAGAACCGGATGCGTTTCGGCCTGGAGGTCGTCGCGAAAGTGCGCCGTGCCGTGGGTCCGAATTACCCGGTCCTGATGCGGCTCGCAGGGAATGAGTTCATGGAAGGGGGCAACACCAACCGTGAGGCCGCCATCTTCGCTGCCGAGGCCGAAAAGGCCGGGGTCGATCTCTTCGATATCACCGGAGGCTGGCACGAGACCCGTGTGCCCCAATTGACCATGTCGGTCCCCCGGCAGGCCTATGTTTATCTGGCCCAGGGGATCAAATCAGCAGTGTCAGCCCCGGTCCTGGTCAGCAACCGGATCAACGACCCTGATGCGGCCGAAGAGATCCTGCGCAACGGATCGGCCGATCTGGTGACCATGGCCAGGGGCCTGATCGCCGACCCGGATCTCCCCGATAAGGCTCAAAACGGGAGATCCGATCTCATCTACCACTGCGTGGCCTGCAATCAGGGATGTTTTGACAATGTCTTTGAGGGGAGGCCGGTCGCCTGTCTGGTCAATCCCGAGGCAGGGCGGGAAAAGGCGTCGCGTCATGAGGCTGCCCCCAGGCCTAAAAAGATCCTGGTCATCGGCGGGGGGCCTGCCGGCATGAAGGCGGCCTGTACGGCCGCACAAAGGGGCCACCGGGTGACGCTGGTCGAAAAAGAGGACCGTCTGGGAGGTCAGCTCCTCCTGAACCGCAGGATCCCCGGCAGATCTGAGATGGAGACCGTGTCCGCTGATCTGATCCAAAACCTGAAGACCCTTAATGTAGAAATCATCACAGGAAAGATCGCAGACGTTGACTTCATCCGCCACATGCATCCGGATGCAGTGGTGGCAGCCTCTGGGGCCAGACCGGTCCTGCCGGACATCCCCGGAATCGACGCCCCCCACGTGGTCCAGGCATGGGACCTTCTGGATGGACGTGCCGGAGTGGGCAAACGTGTGGCGGTCTTGGGGGGGAATGCCGTGGGACTGGAAACGGCCCTCTATCTGGCGACCATCGGCACCCTCTCGCCGGAGGTCCTCCATTTCCTCATGGCCAACCAGGCCGAATCGATCGAGACCCTGACGGCCCTCTTAAACAGGGGGATCAAGGAAGTCACGGTCGTTGAAATGACAAAGAAGGCCGGCAACGACATCGGACTCACCACCCGGTGGACCATCCTCGGGGAATTGGGGCGTCTCGGGGTCAAGATTCTGACCGGAACAAAGGCCGTGGGCATCACGCCGGGAGGCCTTGAAATCGAGCAAGACGATGGCCCGGGTTTCCTGCCGGCCGATTCCATCGTCATCGCAGCCGGATCACGATCTGAAAATACCCTTGTGGACGGGATCAGGGAAATCGTCTCCGAGGTCCATGTGATCGGAGATGCGAAAAGCCCCAGAAACGCCCTGGAAGCCATCAAGGAGGGATTCGAGGCAGGCCTGAGTCTCTGATTGCTATTCCCGTCATGCGGTAATCAAACCACTTGACCGAACAGGTCTCCCCACTTCACGGCGACGCAGTTGCATTCGGTTACAGGCCCAAAGAGTGATAGGCCTGAAGAGGACTTTCACCTCTCACAGAAAAGGACCGGTTCCGAGGCCTGAATCCGTCACCCAGTCCCCCATCTCCGCCTATCCCCATCCCCCGCCCCGCGTCCCCCGTCTCTCCTCCTGTGAGAGCGGCTTCCAAGCCGCGACCCCTTCCCATCATGATCGAGGCCTGGAGGCCTCTCCCACAGAATGCCCCCCCCACCTCTCTCCTCATCTACGGCTTGGGGATAATCTTCACATTCGGCTACACCTTCACGGCTCCACCTCCGGTCGCCTGGGGCGCATACATCTCGGTTACCCCTGGCTGCCCGGTGAAATCCCTCTTCTACCCCCCGCTAATCCTTCCCGAGCGCATCCAGACAGCGGTGCCGGTCACCACGAGTTTGGTGCCGGCACCAGATCGAGACAGGTTCTTTTTATTCTTCACGGTTGCGAGAGTTTTCTCTGAAGAATGCTTCTCCACCACCTGCATTAATAAACTCAATGGGATGCCACCCTCAATTCAAAACCGTTCTTTCTCACTTCATTGGATATAAAATCGTTTTCTTCACTGAAATAGTCGTCATAAGAAAATACAACCGGCTGAATATCCAGCTTAAATTTGGCTATCAAAGCGATGACCCGGGCCATCACTTCGATTCTGTTTTTGTCGTTGATATTTCGGGAAAATATCGCCATATCGATGTCGCTGTTCTTCCCGGCGTTCCCTTTGGCATAGGAACCAAAGACAAAGGCCTTGTCAACATGGCAGACTCCTTCCACGTCATTGAGGTACCTCTGAAGCGTTTCGACTATTTCAGCTTTGATTTTAGCCATTTGAATAATTTCTCCGTCCGGTTCAAAATGGATGAACTCTTGTCCTTCCCTATCAACGCCGTCAGCTTTTCCTTATAGGAAGGGTATCTGGCTTCGATGTAATAGGCCGTCAATTCTGAAATAAGTTCCAACTGGTTATGCGAAATGCCCAATTCCATTAGACTTTCAAGATACACAAGGTTATGGGAAAAGGGTGCTTCTTTCGAGAATGTCTTCAGGTAGTTCGCCTTCAGAATCTTTTCTGTGGCCTGCTGACACATGAAAACCGTATATAGATATCTCCCACTCTTGTGTAAGGAACGAGCCGTCTTCATATCGTATTCGGCAATATCCAGCCAGTATTCCACTTTTTCAGATAGCTTCATCCGTTCGGTATCCCCAAGGCACGAACCATCCTCACGTGGAGGCTATTCATCGTCGTTATTCGACAAGTGCTATAGGTTATGGGCAGCCCCTGTCTTGTTCATCGAAACTTATCAGGATGTGAGAGGACTGTAAAGGATCTCATCGAGATTGAGCACTCGAACGCGCATCCATATCCTATTTTCCTTCCGCTCAAGCTAGGGTCTGGGGGTTAGAAATCTCGAAAGACCGGGTGGGAGCCAGCAGCCCGGCCTCTCTCACACCCCCCCCCTCTCCCTGTCCCCGCGTCCCCGTCGCCTCTTCCTCTGCTTGAACGACTGGCAGCCGCGACCTACCTCCCCGTGTGAGTGGCATCCTCTCGCGACCTACCTTCTCCCGTGTGAGCGGCTTCCGAGCCGCGACCTCCTCCCGCGATGATCGAGGCCTGGAGGCCTCTCCCACAGAACGCCCCCCCACCTATCTTCTCATCTACGGCTTTGGGATGATCTTTATATTCGGCATCACCTTCACCCCTCCCCCGCCGGTCGCCCGAGGCGCATACATGCTGGTTGTGCCAACCTGCCCGGTGAAATCCGCCTTCCATCCGCCGCTGCATTCAATGCCGCCTGGATGATGACGGCAAGAGATCCCTATCTCTGTCGTTGGAACCCCTTTTTGAAACTCAAGGCCGCTTGATGATGACGTTCGAACCCGGTTCAAACCGCGTCTCACTTCCCACATTCACGGTAGGCGCTTCAAAAACAACGGTAGCCCCGCTCTTGACGATCACCCCACTCCCCAGGTTTATGGCGGTCGCATCGCTGCACTTGCAGGCCTTGCCAGATTCAAAAGTGATTCCCGTAAGGTTATCAGGGCTGCCGGAACACTCAGGACATGGCGACAGGACGGGAAGCGCTGATACCTCCACCTGAATGTTTTCAGTGGTCAGCGTAAGGTCTGTGACTATCGTGTTTGTGATCTGACAAACATACGTGCCCGAATCGGATACGGACGCACTGGCCTTTGAATATGCTGGATTTGTGGAGAGCGATGACACTGCAACGCCGTCCTTGAACCACTGATATTGGTTAGCTGACCCGCCCACATCTACTGAGAGTGATAGGCTCTGACCTTGAGTTAGGGCGACCGTACTCGGCGAGACCGGAACTGAGGCTTGACCGGAATACCCAAACAATTTGAATTCGTTTGGAAAATATGGTTCCAATGATTCGAAAGTCAAGTTGTTACCGCTAACTATTAGCCAATTCATCGTTCGCGGCAGATTAGGAGGCAGCACTGTAAACTGATTACCGTCCAGGAGCAAGTTATACAAATTGACCAAATTTCCTATCTCTGGAGGGATTGGCCCGGTGAGCTGGCAGCCAGAAAGAAACAACGTGCTCACCCCAACCAGGTTCCCCACCTCTGGGGGAATTGGACCGGTGAACTTGTTGTAACCCAGCCACAATTCCCCCCTCAAATTAACCAAGTTCCCTATCTCCGGGGGAATTGTCCCAGTGAGCTGGTTGCTACCCAGGACCAAGTTTTGCAAATTTACCAAGTTCCCTATTTCTGAGGGGATTGGACCGGTGAGACGACTCCAATACAGAAATAAGACTCTCAGATTTACCAAATTCCATATCTCTGAGGGGATTGAGCCGGTGAGCTGGTAACCACCAAGCCATAATTCTTTCAGGTACACGAGGTTCCCGATTTCGGGCGGGATTGTTCCGCTCAGTTGGTTATAGAATAAATTCACATTGTTGACATGCCCATTGGAGCAGGTTACCCCATACCACGCACACGGATCCGACTCGGTTTTCCATCCAGTCTTGTTTTTCCATCCGGGGCCGTTGGTGCTGTCGTACAGGGCGACCAGGGCCTGGCGCTCTGCGGGCGGGATCGGGGATTCCTGGAAGATGAAGACGGCCTCCGAAGTGCAGTTGTTGGATTTGTGGATTTCCGGGACCTCGCCGTCGCCGTTGTCCGTGTCGTGTTCCCGGTCAATGCAGACAACGATATTGTACACCCCGTCGTGCACGAGATAGCCGTTGTCGTAGTATTCATGAAGATCCAGGGTGGTCCATTCGTGTTTGACAGCGCCTACGTTGAGATTGCCCTTCTTGATCTCTTCCGAACCGACCCGGACCCAGTCATCGTCGCCGTTTCTGGCCTTGTATCCCTTTGACAGATAGAACCGGACATAAATGTCGTCCGCATCCCCGGCCCAGTCCGCATCGCCGATGTTCGTGCTCCAGTGGTGCATTTCAATATCATCATCGTAGAGGTAATAGGTGTAGCGCTCGTTCCCGTCATCGTCCATGAGCTTGAGGTCGTATTCCGTAAAATCCGGGAGACCGGACGGGGGTGATTCGTCTATCCCCGGAGACTCGTACCCCTGGCCTGTACCGTGGGTCAACGATGTCCCATTTCCTGAAGTTATGGTCACCTGGCCGTTGCTTTTTACAAGCGCGGTTCGAGGCTCCACAAAATCAGAAAAGCCGCTTGCCGAATTAGAGGCCTCCATCTCCATTTCATAGGAAGAGCTAACCGGATTGATCCAAAAATACCATCTGAAAAGCCTCCATGCCGCCTGCCACCAGTGTTCCTCCGGGACCGCCTCATTAGCGTTCGGAGTGTTTTCAATGAGCTCTCCCGTTTCTTTAATTTCTTGACATATGCTTGAGTCTGCCTCCACCGCCGGCGCCTGACCATCATTCGGCAACCCCGTCATGCGATAATGGCAGTCCGCATTTTCACAAGGCACCCCACGTGGTCCCCAACTGGCATGGGCTTTACCGTCGAGTTGTTTCTCAGTCTCGTCCAAAGGAGAATATGATTCGATAAGCTCTATTGGATCTACAAAACAATTCGTGTGGGGTTTTGTGTTTGAACATGGGTCCGTCTTATCCCACCATTCCAAAGTCATCCTTCCCCAGCCACGGCCATTATTCACATCAGTGCTTTGAATATGTTTGCCCCAATAACATCCGAAGTGCAGATGAATCCCATCTTTCCAATAGCCAGTCGTTCCAATTTCCTGTCCAGCTTTAATCGGGTTTGTGCTTTTGAGTTGAGTCTGTAAATGACCATAAACAGCTACGAAGTCTCGGTTATCATATGTTTTGTGAACGATAAGAACCGCCGCATTCGGTTTCCCATCTGTAACGCCCCACGCTACACCGTTAGGGACAACGGCGAGGACAGTTCCATCAGCTACGGCGTACACGGCATGTTCAAGGCTGTAGGTCATCATGTCGACGCCGATATGATAGTAGCCATCGAAATAGTCAGGCGGCTTGCTTAGCCACCATCCATCTTCTGTCTCATAATTTTTTGTCCCGATCGGATAATAAAAACCCGTCGTAGTTTTGTCGAGAGCAAGAGAAGATCGAGCGGATAGAAGCAAAAAAGCGATTGTGATTACGAATAAGAC
>Ga0172370_10009834_pt1 | contig 11095 bp, 11 predicted proteins | sample LakKiv5m_FD_114538 | JGI IMG/M metagenome (GOLD analysis project Ga0172370, IMG submission 114538) | Freshwater microbial communities from Kabuno Bay, South-Kivu, Congo - kab_022012_11.5m | ecosystem: Environmental > Aquatic > Freshwater > Lake | place: Democratic Republic of the Congo...
CTAAAGACGAAAACATTGGCCAGCGCGCTTTCCGGCGCCTGCGCAAGCGCTGGAACCAGGATAACGGGAGATTGCATCATCTTGGTCAACTTTTCGGCTATCGCGGCATCCGATGCCTCAGTGTGAACAAAAAAGATCTCCTTGCCTTCGGAATACGCCTTTCCAGCCGGCAATTCAGCTTTCGCCGGGCCGGATTGGGCGGCGCAGGCTGAAAGCAAGATCGCAAAAATACCCATCAGGAACATGATTTTCTTCATCGCATATCCTCTCAGACTTGGTTGGTAAAACATGCACCATTTACTACACAATTTTGGCCTTGCGCAAGCGCAGACTGTTGGAAACGACAAAAACACTGCTGAAGGCCATCGCGCCGGCAGCCAGCATCGGGTTCAGGTATCCCAGGAAAGCCGCGGGGATCAACACTACATTGTAGAAAAAAGCCCAGAACAGGTTCTGTTTGATCGTACCCAGCGTCTTACGCGAGAGTAGAATGGCGCGCGCCACGCCGCGCAGGTCGCCGCTGATCAGCGTAACCGGAGCAGCAGCCATCGCTACATCCGTGCCGGTGCCGATAGCCAGGCCGACATCCGCCTGGGCTAGCGCCGGAGCGTCATTGACCCCATCCCCCACCATAGCCACAATATTCTTGCCTTTATCGCCTGCCAGATTCAAAGCCTGGAGTTTTTTGATCTCGGCGGCTTTACCATCCGGCAGAACTTCCGCCAGGACTGTATCCACCCCCACCTGCCTGCCAATCGCTTCGGCGGTTTGGCGGTTATCGCCGGTCAGCATGGCTACTTTCAATCCCATGCGATGCAGCTCGGCAATCGCAGCGCGCGAGCCATCCTTGACCGTATCGGCGACGGCAATAGCGCCGCTCACCGATCCATCCACAGCCACCAGCATGGCCGTCTTGGCTTCCGACTGCAACCGCTCCACTTCACGCGCCAGGCCATTCAACGGATAGTGATGCGCCTCCATCATGCGCAGGTTACCCACCGCCACTTGATGACCTTCGACTTCGGCGCTGACGCCCTGGCCGGCTATCGCCTGAAAACCAACTGGTTCTGCCAGGGTCAGATTGCGGGTAGTCGCCTCGGCCCAGATCGACTCGCCCAGCGGATGTTCAGAACCTTTTTCGACCGACGCAGCCAAACGTAAAAGGCGCTCAGTTGTCCATTGTTCGGCAGTCACGATATCGGTAACTGCCGGTTGACCTTTTGTGATCGTGCCAGTCTTATCCAACACCACTACGGTGACCTTACCGGCGCGTTCCAATGCTTCGCTATTGCGAAACAAAATGCCCAATTCAGCGCCTTTGCCAGCGCCAACCATCACCGCAGTGGGGGTTGCCAATCCCATCGCGCACGGACAGGCAATCACCAAAACCGCGACCATGTTGATCAAAGCGCGGGTAAAAGGTGTGAGGTCCGAGTTGATCGCCAATGGCGGCGCTAAGAAATACCAGGCCAGGAAAGTTAAAACCGCGATACCAATAACTATCGGGACAAACACTGCCGAAACCTGGTCTGCCAGCTTCTGAATCGGGGCTTTGCTGCCCTGCGCTTCTTCCACCAGGCGGATGATCTGCGCCAGGGCGGTCTCTTTACCCACTTTGGTAGCCTCGAATTTGAGCAAGCCCAATTTATTCAAGGTGGCGCCGATCAATGGGTCGCCGGGTTTCTTCTCGACGGGCAGCGATTCGCCGGTAAGCATCGATTCGTCCACCGCTGAACGTCCTTCGATCACTACGCCATCCACCGGTACCTTCTCGCCTGGGCGAACCAACACCACATCGCCCACGCGCACCTCATCCACCGGAACTTCTTGTTCCTGCCCATCACGCACGATCCGGGCGGTCTTGGCGCGTAAACCCATCAGTTTTTTAATCGCTTCGCTGGTACGCCCCTTGGCGCGCGCCTCCAGGTATTTACCCAGGCGGATCAGGGTAATGATCACCGCTGCCGTCTCAAAATAAACATGGCCGCTCAACCAGCCAAAAGTCACCGGCAGCGAATACAGGAAAGCGACCGACGAACCCATCGCGATTAACACATCCATATTCGCAGAGCCGTTGCGCAACGACTTGTAGGCGCCAATGTAATACTGGCGCGCCACATAGAATTGCACTGGCGTAGCCAGAGCCAACATCAACCAGTTAAACCAGGGTTGGGCTGTGCGCATGCCGCTCATCTCGACGCCAGTAGAGCTATAAAAGAAAGCCGGCAGCAAGCCAAAGTCTTTGCCCATCGAGAGCAGGAATAACGGCGCAGTGAAGATCAGGCCAATCACCAGCAGGCGGAACTGATCGTTAATCTCGCGCTGGCGCGCCTGGGCTTCGACATCCTCTGCGTCGCCGCCGGTCTCGACCGCTTCAAAACCGGCCTTAGCAATCGCCTGGCGGATTTCCGCCTGGCTGACCAGGGTGGGGATGTATTTAACCCGCGCTCGCTCGGTGGTCAAGCTGATCGAAGCTTCCTGCACGCCGTCTAGCTTGAGCAGAGCCTTTTCCAGACGGGCGACATCATTCGTATCTGCCAATCGCTTGAGCAGCAGGTCAGCCTCGCCGGTTGCAATGCCATAACCGGCGCGTTCCACGCGAGCGATGATCTGCGGCAGCGCCAGCCTGGACGGATCGAACTCAACCGTCGCCCGCTCTGAAGACAGGTTAACCACCGCAGTCGAAACGCCATCCAGTTTCTTCAAACTACGTTCGACGGTGGCGACGCAGTTGGCGCAAGTCATACCGGTAACAGGCAGCGTGAGCTGCTTCGTATCACTCATATCGCCTCAATATCAACGCTACAAAGGTATAGTTGCTTCGGGGGGAAATCAATCTATGCAACAACCGGGTAATTGATCTCAGCTAACAGGGATTTGATCCGTTCTTCTGAGGCCGGGGCGTCGAAGGTAACTTCGACCTTTTTGCTGACCGCGTCGGCCTTGACAGACTGAACGCCTTGCAAATCGCCTACTTCGGTTTGGATGGTGTGAACGCAATGTCCACAATTGATATTCGGTACAGAATAGGTAATCGTTTTCATAGTATTATCTCCTGGGTAAAAATTAGGGAAAACCGGCGGGTTTCGACAATCAGACTTTAGTAGCCGTCTCAAAGACGTCGGTGATTTCTTTCAAGACGCGCTCCCGTTCAGCCGGGTCCTCACCGCGAATGGCAGTGGTAACGCAACAAGCCAGATGATCCTCCAAAATACCGACGCTGACCTTATTCAGCGCAGCCTGCACGGCCTGAATCTGGCGTAAAACATCAATACAATAGGCGTCTTCCTCGACCATCCGGATAATGCCACGCATATGCCCTTCAATGGTTTTAAGACGTTTTAAGGCTGCTTCATTTTGCATAGGTTATTCCTATATGGTTTTTATAGCGCAACTCGCTTTATCCCTCCCCCGTAGGGGGGGGGTAAAGCTATATTACAACCCACCTATGTGATTGTCAAGTGTAAGAAAATAAGAAGGTTATGAGAAGTTCACATAAGAAAACGGCGCGCGTTTTTCTTCAGGACATCCAATTCGAAAGTCCAGTCAGTTGGCGCTTCGCAAGAGTTCTACAACTTTCGCAACGAACTCTCTCGAATTACGTATCGCTTGTTCGGTCTCTGTTTGATCTATAGACCATAATTCCCCATAGTCATTCGCCTGTCGCTGGTCAAAAGCAAGATGCAATATCTTTGATAACTGTTTTGGTAATACACCCGATTTGATAAATTCTAGATCAAAGAAGGCAATTGCCCCAGAATGCTTAGACAGAACCTGCCCTTTGAAGACTGACAAAGCGAGAATTGCGTAGAACATAGCATAATAGGCGCGATTAACCGCCCCTCGATAAAGCGCCACCCGAAACAACGCTTCAGCTTCCTGTAAGGAATCATCTGCCTGCAATAAGCGGTACTCAATCCGCTGATTTCGCAATTCATCATTCATACAGGGACACCATCATTCTCAATTGCAATTAAAATTGGGTCAGCAGCCAATGGGCTGTATTGGATTGCCTCAGTAGAAGCAACAAATGTGGATATGACTACACCCTGTTCCAGGCCAATATCCCAGGCGATTTCACTGATCTCCCGCCGCAGAGAGGGCGTTACAGCCGGCAGTTCAATGAAGATATCTAAATCGGATTCTGACGAGACATCTCCGCGCGCACGCGAACCATAGACCACAAGTCGCTTTACCGGCGTGATCAATGTCAATCGACTCTTTAATAAGTTGGCTGTTTGCAGATCAACTTGAGCTAACAAAACTGGCTGCTCCTGGTCTGATAAGCCCATTATACAGTAACTTGACCGCTTAACGTGTATAATCACGAGAACAACGCAGCCATCTTGACCCAATCAATTTAAAAACGGTGAATGACCTTTGCTGGAGGTTCGCTATGCCACACTTTGAATCTCAATTCGCCCGTTTTAGCGCACGCCTGGGGGTTTTACTGGTCTTGCTACTGGCTATCCAGACCTCTGCTTTGGCCTCTACGCCTCTGCCTGCCAACCAGGTTGCCTCTACCGCTGTGTCGCCTATCTACACTGCCAGCAAGTTGTGCGATTATTTCAGCGATGAAATGCAAGGCTACCAGTTTGCAGGAGCGGCGAACCGTGATGGGATTGATTATTGCACCTGGCATAAACCCGGCGGCGAACCGGATAAATGGGTGGTGGAAATATTTTCTTACGCCAGCCAGCCAGCCGCCCAGGCGCAATATGATAAAGCTTATACGACCCTGCTGCCCGGGGCGGTGATCCAGGTCGGCGCGACCCGCTTCACGTTCCAGGCGACGGAATAAACTCAATAAACCCGACAGGTCTTAAAGACCTGTCGGGGTTTAGGGATTCCTCAGACCATAGCCGTGCATGAGAGCGTTGCCATTCAGCAGCGCCCAGGCTGCCTGTAGCCCGCCCCAGGCAGCGGCGGGCGCCAGGCTGTGAATTTCAGCCTGCACCATTGGGATGAACTGGCTCACCATAAATGGCGAACGGTGCGGAATAGTCGAATCAGACATCAAGCAACCGCTCAGACGATAGGAAGAGGCAAACACATCCGCTTGCAGCGGATAGCGAAATTCTTTGAAGGCTTTTTGGGCAGTTTGTAAGCTCGCTTCATCGCCCGGAATCAGCGCGATCACATGATCCGTCACGGATAATCCCCATTCGGGATAAGTTTGTACGGGCAGGATCAATAAGCCGGTGGGCAAGAGACCCACGTCGTATAGCTGCAGGCGCTGGAAGGCTTCGGCCCCGCCGCCATCCAGAGTAGGGTCGCTGGCTAACTCAAAAATATTGGCGCTGCCCACTTTATATTCGTCCGGATAAAAAGAACCTTCGACCAGATACTCGCTGGTAAGCAGCCTTAGCCGCCAGCAAGCGCGGGGGGCAGGTTTCTTGGGAACCAGATTGAACATCGTTATATCCCTATGTTTACTCCGCGGATGGGAAGACAAGCGTGAAACAGACGCCAGCGCCGGGCGCGCTTTCAACCGCCAGTTGCCCATGTAGCTGGCCGATCAGGCCATTCACCAGCCGCCAACCCAGGCTGCGGGAGGTTTCCATATCCATCCCGGCCGGCAAACCAATTCCGTTATCGCTGACTTTCATAGTATAGATCGCTTGCTTTGCATCAACACCAGGAAGGTATCCGTTCTCGTTCAGGCTGATATTGATCGTTCGTGGAGCCGGCGAATCGCTGTTGAAAGCGTACTTAAAGGCGTTCGTAACCAGCTCATTCAGAATCAGGCCACAAGGGATGGCCTGGTCAATGCTCAATTTCACCTCGCCCAGGTCAAATTTTACTTGAATATCTGCAAAAGAGTAGGCGTAATATAATTTTTCAACCAGACCCGTGATGTATTTTGCCATATCAATCTTAGCCAGGTTAGTGGAACGGTAAAGCTGTTCGTGGATGCTGGCCATGGTCTGAATGCGTCCCTGGCTGTTCTTAAAAGCGGCGCGGACGCGCTCGTCCTGGCTGGCGTTGGCTTGCAAATCGAGCAGCGATGAAATGACGGTCAGGTTGTTCTTCACGCGGTGGTGGATTTCACGCAGCAAGACCTCTTTCTCGGATAAGGCAGCCTGCAGGCGTTGTTCGGCCAGCTTATGCTCGGTGATATCCTGGATGATGCCTTGCCAGACCGGCTTTGGAGTATCCAAATCCATCACGACCTTGGCCTCGTCATGCACCCAAACCACCCGCCCATCGCGGGCGACCATCCGGTATTCCAGATTGAATACCTGCTCGCTGCTGAGGGTGCGAATGTTTTCCGCAATCGCCCGTTCGCGGTCATCGGGATGCAACAGTTTCTTCCACAGTTCTGAATCCGCCAGCCATTCCGCTGAAGAATAACCAATCAAGCTCTGGATCTGCGGGCTGATGAAAAACGTTTTGCCGGATGCATCGGTGGCGGCGACATATGTGACCACCGGGATCTGTTCAACCAGAATACGATAGCGATTCTCGGCGCGATACAAGGCTTCCTCAGCTCGCTTGCGTTCGCTGATATCCACCATCACGCCTTGCCAGCACTGTGGAACGCCGGCCGGATCGCGCAACAAGACGGTTTCATCGCGCACCCAAACGACCCGCCCATCCCGGGCGATGAGGCGGTATTCCTGGTTGAAGGATTCGCCAGTGGCGCTGGTGCGACGATGGGTATCCAGCACCCAGGACAAATCGTCGGGATGGATGATTTTATGCTACAAGTCAGCGTCCGCAATCCATTCCTCGGGCGTGTATCCGGTGAGGGTTTCGATTTGAGGGCTGACAAATAAGGCAGTAGCAGATTTATCCGCCGCGTCGATATAAGCGACTGCCGGGCTCTGTTCGACCAGCGTGCGGTATTTTTGCTCGGCCTGGCGTAAGGCCTCTTCAGCTTGCTTGCGTTCGTTAATCAACTCAGTGTAGAGCACCATCCCGCCAATGGAACCGTCCAGCGCGTACCAGGGGCGACATTCCCAGCGCGTCCAATCCACCGTGCCATCCGCGCGCGTATAAGGATCGTCTTCAGCGCGGATTATCTCGCCAGCCAAAACTCTTTGATGCATGTCGCGCCATTTTTGCGGCAAGTCGGGAAAGACCTCATAATGACTTTTGCCGATAACCTCCCCTTTCTCAGCCTTGAAATCGGCCAGCAAGCGCTGGCTGACGTAGATGTAACGCATATCTTGATCGAAGATAGCTACCCCGCTGCGGTTATGCTCGATGATATAACGCATCAAATCGTGCGAGTGGGTCAAAGCCTGGATGGCTTGTTTCTGCCGGGAAATGTCCATCAGGCTGACCAATACTTTATCAAAACCTTCGCATTGCTCCGGGAAAGCGATGCTTAATAAAACGTCCAGTCGTTGGCCTTGCAGGGTAAGGTTGACGGTTTCGCCAGTTAAATAGCGGCGACCTTCGGCGATGGCGAGCATCTCATCTCGGATAATAGACTGGGTCTCCGGCGTTGCGATCCGCTCAAGGGAAGCCAACATTTCATCCTTACTGTTCGCCCCAAACATCTTGAGGGTCTGCGGATTGACATCCTTTATCTTGACCTGGCGCAACGCCTGCTGGACGAATTCGGGATGTTCGGCGAAGTAGGCGCGAAAATCGGTCACGCCTGCGCCCTTTAACTGGTCTATGGCTGCTTTCACTACGGAGAAATCTTCCTCCCAAATGGACACCGGCGCGCTCTCAAAGATGGCGCGATAGCGTTGCTCGCTCTCGCGCAAAGCCTGCTCCGCCTGCACACGCGCGGTAACATCCCGAAAGCTCCACACCCGGCCAACGATTTGACGGTCAATATATTGGGGTTTTGAAAAACGTTCGAAGGTACGGCCATCGTTAAATTCAAGAACATCGAAGCTCTCCGTCTCCGGATGATGATATAAATCCTGCACTTTAGTAGAGAAATCGTCCGGGTGTTTTAACTGCCCGAGGACAAACGCCAGAGCCAGCCGATCATCTTTCGTGGCCAATACATCATCTGGAATACCCCATAATTCGACAAAACGCTGGTTGAAACTGGCGATCTGGCCTTGCCGGTCAACCACCAGGATGCCATCGGCGGTCGCTTCAAGAGTGGCGTTCAGCAAAGAAAGCGAACGCTCGCGATCCAATTCAGCCTGTTTGCGTTCGGTGACATCTTCAGCCGAGCCTTCGTAATAAACAATTTCGCCCGAAGCTGCGCGGATGGCGTGAGCGCTCTCGCGCACAAAGACCTTCGAGCCATCGCGGCGAGTCCAGGCGGCTTCGAGGCCTCTGACTTCGCCTTGCTGCTCCATTAGCTCCCGAAACTGGCTGCGCTCATAATCGGGTTCTAAGCCGTCCTGCACGATGTTGAGCGCGGCTAATTGCTCAAAGGACTCGAAGCCCAACATCTGCACCAATATAGGGTTAGCCAACAAAATCCGCCCATCGGGCGTTGTGCGATAGAGACCGATGGTGGAATGTTCATACATACTGCGAAACCGTTCTTCGCTCTCGCGCAGCGCTGCTTCGGCCCGGGTACGTCCGGTCGTATCGCGAGCGATCCCGATCAATCCGACAATCTTGCCAGTTGAATTTCGAAAGGGCGTCTTGATCGTATGGAAAGAATGCAGGACCCCGCCAACCGGTTTGACGGGATTCTCTTCGATGATTTCCCCATTCAAGACACGCTGGTCCACCTGCCGGATATGCGCCCCGGCTTCGGGGCCGAAGAGGTCTTCGTCCGTTTTACCAACCAACTGATCCGCCGGAAGCTCAAACAGCTTCTCCATCGCCGGGTTGACCAGCGTGTACCTGAGCGAGCAATCCTTAACGAAAATAAAATCTTGGGCAGCATTGAAGATCGTTCGAAATAAGGTCTCGGAATTATCCGAGCCGCCCCCGGTCTGCTCAACTATATGCTCTGTCTGTTCATCATTCATAACTCATCCTTGAAACCAACGCCTTGACTCGGATCTGCCTGAATTCAGGAATATTTTTACCGGGTTGGCTTCGCAATATTTATTGTTAAACCAATGTACCATCAACAAGTATTTTGGACTATCAATTTACAGGCCTGTATGACGAAAGGTTTTTTAAGTTTTCATCGGAAAGGTAATGTAAAAACTGGAACCCAACTGAGGCGCGCTTTCCACCGCCAATTCGCCGCCCAATTGACCAACCAACCGTGTGACCAGTTTCAAGCCGAGCGTCTTAGCTTGTTTTACATCCCATTGCTCGGGCAGACCACAGCCATTGTCGCTGACCTGGAGTATCCGACGGTCATTTTCCTGGCGCAGCGAGACAGTAATCAGCGGCTGCTCCGTTTCCAGACCCGCAAGATTTTTGCGGTTCGCCAGAGCGTCGCTTTTCAAGCCTGAACCGGGTAGGAAGGCGTGCTGTATGGCATTCGTCATGAGCTCATTCAGGATCAGACCGCAGGGAACAGCCTGATCTACGTTTAGATAAACCTGTTGTAGATCCAGGCGAATCTCCACCCGATTCAAGAGATCGCGGGTGATGATATCCCCAGTCAAGTCCTTGATGTAAGCAGCCAGGTCAATCCGCGCCAGGCTGTGCGAGCGATACAACTGGTTGTGGATATGCGCCATGGCCTGGATGCGCCCCTGGCTGATCCGAAAGGCGGCGCGCACCTGTTCATCCTGGCTGGCATTGGCTTGCATCTCCAGCAAGGCCGCGATGACCGCCAGGTTGTTCTTAACGCGGTGGTGCACCTCCTGCAGCAAGGCAGTTTTTTCCTGCAAGTCGGCTTCAATTTGCCGCTCAGCGCGTACCCGCTCGGTAATCTCGCGGGAAACGCCCACCAGACCGGTCACCGTTCCCTGCCGGTCCAGAACGGGCGCTTTGGTCGCTGAAAACCAACGCTCCTCGCCGCTGGCGCCCGGAATCATCTCGACCTGGTCAATGGATGGCTGGCCGGATCGAATAATCGCCTGTTCTTCTGCAAAAGCCTGGCGTGCAAATTCCTCGGGGTAGATATCCAAATCCGTTTTACCAATCAATTGTTCGGGATCGTCATAACCCGCTGCCCTGGCGTGCGCGCGATTGACGCGCGTGAAGCGCAAGGCAGAATCGCTAAAATAGATCGCGTCGGGGATATTGTCCATCAAGGTATGCAACAAGTCACGCTCGTTGAGTAAGGCCAGCTCCGCCGCCCGTTTCTCCTCGCGCAAACGCTTCTTTTCCAGCGCATGCCTGGCTGCAAGACCCAACCGCGCCAGCCGGTCTTTGATCAAGTAATCCGCCGCCCCTTGTTTCATCGCCTCAACTGCCTGGTCCTCGCCGATAGTGCCAGAAACAATGATAAAGGGAATATCCAGCCCGCGCTCGTTCAGCAATTGCAAGGCGCGCAGACCGCTGAACTGCGGTAAGCGGTAGTCAGCCAATATCAGTTCAGGAACGCTTTCCAGCGCGGCCAGGTATTGCGCCTCGCCTTGAACCTGGCGCCAATGTGGATCATAGCCAGCCCGATGCAGTTCATAAAGCATCAATTCCAAATCCGAATTGTTATCTTCAATAATCAACACGGACAGAGGTAAAGACATCTCGATCTACCCTTTCTAAAGCACAGGCGGCTGGTTGAGCAACAACCAGTACATGCCGAGTAAACGCACTGCCTCGGTGAACTGTTCAAAATCAACCGGCTTAATGATATAGGAGTTAACGCCCAGTTTATAGCTCTCAACGATATCGCGTTCTTCACGCGAGGAGGTCAGCGCCACTACCGGGATCATGCTGGTTTGCGGATTGGCTTTGATCTGTCGCAATACCTGCAGCCCGTCAATCTTGGGCAGTTTCAAATCCAACAGGATTACCTTCGGTTTTTGCTTTATATCGCGCCTGGCATACTCGCCAACGCCAAAAATGTAGTCCAGCGCCTCAGCGCCATCGCGCACGACATGGATCGGGTTAGTCAGATGGTTTTTTTCCAGCGTGTGGAGCGTCAGCTCAATATCGTTTGGATTATCTTCAACCAGCAAGATTTCAACATATTTTTCGATCAATTGAATGGCCTCCGTGTGATAGCGCTGTTAAACCAAAAAACCCGACCCCGTTGTACTGAGCTTTCTTACCCAGGTCCGGCGCAACACTTCTCATGAAAATTTCATAAATTATA
>Ga0172370_10009837_pt1 | contig 11093 bp, 7 predicted proteins | sample LakKiv5m_FD_114538 | JGI IMG/M metagenome (GOLD analysis project Ga0172370, IMG submission 114538) | Freshwater microbial communities from Kabuno Bay, South-Kivu, Congo - kab_022012_11.5m | ecosystem: Environmental > Aquatic > Freshwater > Lake | place: Democratic Republic of the Congo...
ACTCTTAGTGGTATAAGATTAGGTAGTGATCCAGGTAGTTATGCCACTGATCAAAATAATGTAACTTTTACATTAAATAGACGGGCAGCTAATTCAGATTTTACGTTATGGAATGATACAACTATAAAAACTAAAGCACCCCTTGCTACTGTAGATGGTGATGTATTTGTGACCGCTAATTCTCAAGTCACTAACAGCGTTCCTTTTGATGTGTCTTGTGGTGCCGGTGGTGCCTGTTCTAGTGATCCAAATATATGTGTGCCAAGTCCAACTAGTTGTAATACTGGATATAGTTGTAATACTAATTGTGTGTGCGAAGGTGCGATTATTGGCAATGATGATTTTCGTGTGATTGATTCTTGGCCATCTTGTGATGGTGCGTGTATTAATTCAGAAGTTGGATTTAGATTATCAGGAGATATAAATGTGGCGACTGTAAATAATGGAGCTATAGCAGTATTTGATTATGCTGATAGTAATTTTCAACAGTTAATTGGTGAAGAACAAATAAGTGTTTCAGTGAATGACATAGATAATGAAGTATATATTTATTCTGACACTGGAAACTTTTCACCAAATTATTTTTTACGAGTAGTAGTGCGCAATTCAATATTGAGTATAAATGGTCAAACAATACAAAATTTGAATTATGATGAAAATAATGATGGTACAAATGATAGTTATAGTTGGACTTTTAGTACCAATGCTTCTGTCTGTAGTTTGACCGCTGTTGAAACAACTCCGACAAATATGACTTTTTCAGCCCTCAATCAAAACCAAACAATTTTTGGACGGGCTTTATCAGATCAACAATGTGGTTCTAATCAATATGTAAATCCTTGGAATTATTCTTGGAAATGGAATGATTTAAACTCAGGCGTTATTGCTAGCGTCAGTAATAATGACGTGAATAATAATGGTTTGTTTGATCCAGAACAAATAGTCATTTCTCATAGTTTTGGCAATACTCAAATAAGTGGCATGGTTCAAGAATTTACTGATTATACTCAAGTTTTTGTTATCCCTGGTTTAAATAATATCTGTGATATTGATCCTAACACAGCGCAATGCGAACCAAATAGTACATATTGTCAGACGTTTGGACTTATTTGCGATCCGAATGCTGCGTGCACATGTCAACTTCCACCTCATGCTGGGGATACGTGTGATATTGATCCTAACACAGCGCAATGCGAACCAAATAGTACATATTGTCAGACGTTTGGACTTATTTGCGATCCGAATGCTGCGTGCACATGTCAACTTCCAGGTCAAATTAGTAATGCCCCGGTGATAATTAGTACCATACCTACCAATAATCAATCAAATGTCTGTCTTAATAGTATGATTGAAGTGGTATTTAATCAAAAAATGGATACTACAAGTATAATTAAAGATACTTCATTTATTGTTTATAATACTGTCAATGATTACAATCAGGCTGGTGATTTATATTTTTATACATTAACCAATGGTGTGCAGGGTTGTAGTAATGCGAGTGGTTGTACGGCTGTGAGATTTTTTCCTACTCAAGTATATCAATTTAATACTCAATATAGAGTTACAATTGTTAATTCTGTTAAAAATATATCTGGAATAAATATGCAAAACGATTATATTTTTAATTTCACAACTGGTGGTTTGGATTTAATTTGTAAATTAGATTATGTGGATATACAACCTAGTTATTATTTATTTACTTATGTGGCAGAAATGGTTGACTATATTGCCACCCCGCGATCAAATAATGGACAAGCAATCGTGCCACTGCCTGGTTTTTATGATTGGTCATGGAATTGGGTTGAAAATGATCCAGATAACATTATAAATGTTGGTACAAACGAAATATTCAATATACGAAGTGTGAGTGCCAATCTTGGGAATGGTTTTGCTTATATAAATGCCACTGCTGAGATAACAATAGTTGATAGCTCAATAGATGATATTGTTGGTCGCCAGGTACAAGATACAGCTGAAGCAGAAGTATTTATTTGTGAATATCCGTGGCCAAATATTCCGCCGATGCAAGATGTAAATTATGGTTTTGAAATGAAATATTGTCGTGGAAATGATGTAAATAATCTACTTGGTAGTTTATCAGATCCATCAATATCACAGATTACTAATACCACTAATGATCCAGATTTATTAAGGGAATATTTATTTAATTATACTTCCGTTTCTTTACCAGGCGGATTTTCAAAGTTCAATCCATATATTATTAGCAGGTTAGAAAATAATATGTTAGGTAAGTGGCTTGTAAAATTATGGCAACGCTGGCAAAGTGTATTGAATATACACTCTGAGGCTACTGCCCAAACTAATGAAGATGTGATAGGACTGAGAATTTATGCGAATCCAGATATGCTTGGACCGCGTGCTTGGTATGAATCGAAGTCATTTCCTAAAGGTAATCCTCAAGATATAACTGTTGATGGATTTCCGGCTATTAAGGATGGTACTTCAGTATATATATTAGGTCCAAGAAGGGCTGGTAATATTTCAACATATATTTTTGTTTTATCATATAACGACTTAGCTAGCCTACAAAATAAATCAATTTTTGACCAACTTATAAGTAATATAAGATTTTACACTTTAACAGCCGAAGAAAAACCAAGAGTAGCCAGAGACCTAGAACGTATTTCTGATGTAACATATATTGCTGGTTTAGTAGGAGCGTATAAAGATCAGACAGGCAGTTTTCCCACACTGGCAGCAGGTAGTTTCATCACCGGACTTTCTACAAGCAAGTGGCCATCATGGCAGGCAACACTTGGAAATCAATTAGGTGTTTCGCTCCCGACTGATCCAATTAATAAATTTACTAGTTATTGTAGCAATGATACAAATTTACATTGTTGGCAAGATTCAGATTGTGGAAGCGGGAATACTTGTCTTTCGGGTTGTGCTACGGGTGCTGATCCAGAAACGTGTTGGAATGAAGTCACTCAAGAATTCTCATGCCCCTTAGGTTCTTCAGTGTATGAATATCGTTTATATGGTGCTGAAGATTTTAGAATGGGAGTATATTTAGAAGACAGTGGGTATGAATTACCTTCATATATTGAAGTTGGTGGCGCCTGGTGTGATGGACAAGTGTACAATAGCCAAGGATTTTGTGGCGATGGTGTAGTTCAGCCTTCACTTGGTGAAGTGTGTGAAATAGGCGACCAATTACTTGCCTGTCCAAATAATTGGGCTAGTTGGCATGAACCTCTATATGCTGATTGTTTATCTTTTGGACCAAATGTATGTCATTGGCCCGATATTGGAGGAAATAGTTGTGGAGGTTATTGTGGTGATAATATATTACAGTCAAATTATGAAGTGTGCGACGGTCAGGTAGGTCTTGAAGATAAAGGATCAGCGACTTGTTTTACTGATTGTAGTGCTTTTTATTGCAACCCAGGGTATATGCTTGTTGGCGGAGTATGTGTAACCTCAGCACAATCAAACGTAACAATCACTAGTCCGAATAGTGGCACTACTGGAGGTAATTTAGTAACCTTATTATATGATAATAATCAAACTGGTACTATAGAGTATGTCGTTGATAATTTAGTTATTTCTACGGTTGCGAGTCAGTCAGCAGGTACGCATTCATATACTTTTAATAATTTAACATCAGGTGAGCATAACTTAGAAGTACGTTTGACTGTGAATGCGAATACAGTAAAAGATAATATTTTATATACAGTAATCGATCTATCCTTACCAACAGTACAAATTTTACAACCAGCAGATAATAGTTCTAATGGTACAAATATAACGGTTTTATATTTTATAAATTCTGGTGGTATGGTAACTTTTTTAGTTGATGATGTAGTAGTCTATACAACTGGTATGAATACTGGTATGTATAGTTATGCATTTTCTAATTTAAGTTTAGGACAGCATACGCTTACAGTAGCATTACAAACAAATAATCAAAGTGTCACTAGTAGTATTAGCTATAATGCTACCTATATTGGTGGTGGTGATAATAATAACCCACCAGCTGCACCTACTAGTCTTACTGCAGTGTATCAAAATAATCCTAATCAGATTAATCTAAGTTGGGTTGATACTGCTGATAATGAAACAATATTTGTAATCCAGAGATCAGTAAATAATACTACCAACTGGAGCGATTATGCCACAGTGAATGCAAATATAAATTCATATAATGATACCGTAATTACTAGTGGAAATACATATTATTATCGGGTGCGCGCGGAAAATAGTTTTGGCGCAAGTATCTATTCAAATACTGCTTCTAGTCCTGGTGGGTTACTTGCTACAATTTTTGTAAGTTCTGCTTATCATAATGGTAATTTTAATACTTGGGCATCAAGTTATACTTCATCGCCCAATTGTACATATGCAACCAGTACACAAGGCGTGGCAAATTGTATTTGTACTCATTTAGCAAATGCGAGTTCGCAAATGCAAGACGGAGAATATCGCGCTTGGATATCTGCTAATATTGGAGGTAATCCAGCTTGCGAGTATACAGCAGCTGGTAATTTTATTGGCGCACAAAATATTCCTTTGCTAAAAACAGATGGTACTTTGGTGGCAAATAGTTGGAATGGACTTATATCAAGTTCTATTTTATCACCAATCAATCATACAGAAATAAATGGATTAATTGATAGCGGTTCAACCGCTCCTTTTGCGTGGACTGATACTAATACGAGCGGTAGTTGTCATGCTGGTGGCTGTTTTACTGGTGGTTGTGGTACTTATTCTTGTAGTAGCTGGTCAGATGCAATTTCTGTACCAACAGCAGGCGCGTGGGGAGTGCCTTATGCCTCTAACCAAACTTGGGTATATAATTGGGGGGCATTTTCACAATCATGCCAATCAAATGGTCGGTTATATTGTGTATATTACGATGACTCAATTCCAACTAGTTATGGCGAATTGCAATAGAATTATAATATGTCAGAACAAATTACCAACGAATCTGTAGAACAATTTAAGAATAAGCGTAAAATAAAGCAACTTATACTTATTCTAGTGGCTGGGCTTATAATTATTGGTGGAGCTATATTTTTTTTCTGGAATAACCGATTGGAACTAGCTATGAAGGATTCATCAGGGAATAAAGTTGATATTACTATTGGTAATAAAACAGCCGATGATGTGAATAAAATTGCCATTGTGAAAGATATGGAAGTGGGTGATATGTCGGATAGTGATGGTGATGGCGTGTTAGATAAAATAGAAAAAATTTTTGGTACTAATATAAACTCTATTGATTCAGATAATGATGGTATTTTAGATGGAGAAGAAATTTACGGTTGGGGGACTAATCCACTCACACAAGATACTGATGGTGATGGCGTGTCTGATTATAATGAAGTAAAAGTATATAAATCTAACCCTTTGCTCACAGATTCTGATGATGATGGGTTTACTGATGGTGAAGAAGTTGCTGGTGGGTATAACCCAGCCGGAAAAGGAAAATTAGAATAAAATTATTTTTTCAGCTATAATTAATATACAATTATAAAAAATATTTATATGTTTGATGATGTAAAAAATAGTATGCCTCCTCAATCAGAGGGTAGTAGTGTAAGTGAAACAAAGTCAGTAGAAGATATTTTTTCTGGTACTGATCAAAATGCTTCGCGTAGTGCAGATATAAATGCAAATGAAATTACTGACCAAGTGACCACTATGCCATCTGCGTATCAGCCACTAGAAGGCATGCGTCATTCAAGTCGGAAGACAATACTAGTTGCTTTACTGGGAGTAATTTTACTTGGGATTATTGGTGTTGGTGGCTATATGGCGTATGGTTTTTTTATTGCGAACCAAGGTGGAGACAAAAATATAGAGAATGGAGAAGCATTAAATAATGGGGAGGTTCAAGAAAATCAAGATCAAGCGGCTAGTGAGAATATGATAGTAAATAACAACTCAGATGCTGATAATGATGGTTTGTCTGATGAGGAAGAAGCTCAATTTGGTACAGATGTAACAATGCCAGATACTGATAGCGATGGTTTATTTGATAGAGAAGAAGTTTATTCATTTAAAACAGATCCTCTTAACCCTGATTCTGATGGTGATGGATTTTTTGATGGTGCAAGAAGTAAAATCAGGTTATGATCCCCTGGGTACAGGAAGATTAATTGATAAATTGCCAACTGAAGAATAATTTATATTTTTTTATGGATCAACCTTTTCAAGAAAATGGTAATTATGAAGAAGCACCAGCGGTCTATACAATGCCAGAAAAATTTTTGCCGCAAAATAGTGTGCCAAAGAAAAAATCAGGTAAGAGTTTGATTATTACCCTATATACCCTGATAGCTTTGGTAGTATTTGGAGGTGCTGGAGCGATATGGTACTTATTTTTTTTTAATAATACTCCAATAAATTCAGAAGTGAATACTGTAGTCCCAATCAATACACAAACCCAGCCTACTTCAACTGAACCCGTGGAAACAGAAAGTGTAGATGTTAAATTTGTCGCTCGTGATACATTTGGTAATGAAGTTGGATTTGTAAACATAAAATTATCAGCTACTGATATGGCATTGGCAAATGATATTAAAGTAACTTCGTTATTGCCTGAACAAATGACTGGGAGAGCACAAAAAGCAATTGGTGCAATTTATTCATTTGGTTCAAGTTCAGGTGCGCAATTAACATTTACAAACCCAGTAAATTTTGAATTTAGCTATGTTGAGCCCGATGACTTGACTAGTAAGAAAGAAAATAGTTTGCAAATTGCTGAAGAAATAAGTGATGGTAGCTGGAAATATACTCCCAATACCTCGCTTGATATTGTTGCGAATATGTTAAAAGTGGAATGGGATAGGTTACCACAGGGAAGAATTACCATATTGTCAAATTTAGATGAGGAAGAATTGTTAGTCCCAGTGCCCACGTCCACTGAAACTACTACCACAGAAGAATTCAATGTAATACCTCTTACAAAAACAACTGATTCTGATGGTGATGGACTTACTGATGTTGAGGAAACACTTTATCAGACGAATGTCAGTTTACCTGATACAGATAATGATGGATATATTGATGGTTTGGAAGTAGAAAAAGGTTATAATCCAACTGGCGAAGGTACATTACTTTCAGCTAATTTAGTCAAAGAATATATTAGTGACAGTATGCAGTTTCGCATTTTACTGCCAAATACTTGGCTTACCACCGTGGGGAGTAGTGAGATTAAAACTGTTACTTTTGAATCAAATCAAGATGATTTTATTCAGGTGTCTATACAGGATAATCCAGAAAATCTCACTGTTCGCAATTGGTATGCACAACTAGTACCTGGAATTGATCAAAACATTTTGGAAAATTTAACAGTCGCAAATTTTCCTGGTTTATATTCACTTGATAAAGCAAATGTGTATATTGCAGCTCAAGATAAAATATATATTTTAACATATAGCGCTGGACTCAAAACTAATGTAGATTTTCTCGCAACCTTTACTATGATGCTTCAAAGTTTAAGTATTACAAGTGATGTCAATTAAATCAGTTTTTTATACATATAAGCCAGTTGGCATATCTTTGCATTGGATTAAGCAGGTAGTAGAAATAGTATATACACAGTTAAAATCTCATCAATTATTGCTAGGCGAATTGTCAGTAGCAATTATACCAGATCGGGTTATGCGTTCTTTAAATAGGCGCTATCGCCGGCTCAATAAGCCGACTGATGTATTATCATTTTCTGGTGGTAGCCTGCCACAGGCGGTAGCTGATTTTGGGGAAATAGTAATTGCCTGGGGAGTGTGTCAACGACAAGCCAAAAAACATGGTCATAGTGTAAAAAAAGAATTTACCATTCTGTTAATACATGGTTTGTTACATATTTATGGTTTTGATCATAAAAAAAATACCGAAGCGCTTATTATGGAAGATTTAGAAAAAAGATTGCTGGCTCACATATATGAAAAAAATAATTAATTTTTATAAAAGTATAGTCAACGCCATTCATGGTTTAATTTTTATTTTTAAAAGTCAGCGAAATTTTAGATTACAAACACTGACAGCGGGAATAGTTTTATTAGTTGGTTGGTTTTTAAAAGTAAGAAGAGAAGAGTGGTTGATATTATTGTTACTCATTACTATGGTGTTGGTACTTGAGGTGTTAAATACCGTATTTGAATCTTTTATTGATATGTTACAGCCAAAAATTCATGGTTATGTAAAGGTATTTAAGGATATGTTAGCAGCCATGGTATTGTTGGCATCAGTAGCTGCTGCAGTTATTGGGATAGTAATTTTTTATCCTTACCTGTAATAACTTTTTGTTCAACCTTTCATTATAAGGTTTTTGTTTTTTAGGAACTTATTGTATACTATATTAGTAATATAACTTTTTGATTTTTATGAACAGGGGAAAAATAATAACTGGTTTAGATGTTGGTACGACTTATATTAGAGTGGTAGTCGCACAAACCAGTGGGGAAAATTTGAATGTTATGGCAGCAGCAGAAATTCCAGCTGAAGGCGTAAGTAAGGGTGTAATAACTAGTATTGAAGATGCAGTATCCTCTCTATCTGCTGTTTTGGAAAAAGCTGAAAGATTGTCTGGACTGCCTATTGAAAGTACTTTTGTGGCTATTTCTGGTTCCCATGTGATTTCTGAAGATAGTCATGGTGTAGTGGCTGTTGGTAAGGCAGATGGGGAAATTAGAGATGATGATGTGGAAAGAGTAATTGAAGCAGCGCAAGCTGTCGCGAGTCCGCCAAACTATGAAATTTTGCATGTGATACCTCGTTCATTTAGTGTTGATAATCAAACAGGCATCAAAGACCCTGTTGGTATGACTGGTGTACGGTTGGAAGTTGATGCTCAGATTATTCAAGGTCTTTCTACTCAAGTAAAAAATTTGACTAAGTGCGTGTATCGGACAGGGGTGGATATAGAGGATTTAGTGCTAGGGGTGCTTGCAGGTTCAGAAGCCGTACTCACAAAACGTCAAAAAGAGCTTGGTGTTGCATTAGTCAATATTGGCGGGGCAACAACCAGTTTAGCAATATTTGAAGAAGGTGATATTTTACATACAAAAGTATTACCTGTTGGTGGCATGCATATTACCAATGATATTGCTATTGGGCTTCGAACCTCTGTTGATGTAGCAGAAGAAATAAAGATTACATATGGAAATTGTGATGTTACAAAAATTGAAAAACGTAAAGAAATTGATTTGTCAGAATTTTCAGAAGTTGAATCTGGGTATGTTAGTTTAAAACAAGTTACTGATATTATTCAGGCTCGGGTGGAAGAGATATTTACCATGGTAGAGACTGAACTTAAAAAAGTAGAACGTGCTGGTATGCTACCAGCTGGTATTGTATTCACTGGTGGGGGCGCAAAATTACCTGGGCTAATTGATTTCGCAAAAAATTATTTAAAACTTCCCGCTGGAATCGGACGCAATCAAGCAGTATCTAGTGCTATTGATAAAATAAATGATGTAAGTTTTTCAACAGCTTTAGGTTTGGTGGTTTGGGGGAGTCAGTCTTTTGTTACTCAGCCAGGTAGTCATAGGCTTGAAAATTTGAAACCAAAAGAAATGATGGCAAACGTTAAAAAAATATTTAAAAAATGGATACCATAAATAATTAAGCTTGTGGTAAAGCTCCCAGAGATAGGGAGTTTTTTTGTACAGAAAAAATATTTAATGAACAATTAATTAGTTCATGTGCATCTAGTCAGTTTTGATAAAATTCTGTAAGCTAAAATCAATTAGAGAATAATTTGTTAAAATCTCATATATGGAAGTCAAACCAGAAGTAGAAACATTTGCAAAAATAAAAGTTATTGGTGTTGGTGGATCAGGCGGATCAGCTATCAACCGTATGATTGCCACAAAAATTCGTGGTGTTGAATTTGTTGCTGTGAATACTGATGCACAAGCACTTCATCACAATGAAGCCCAAACAAAAATACATATTGGTAGAAATACTACTCGCGGACTGGGAGCTGGTATGGATCCGCAGTTGGGTAGATCAGCAGCTGAAGAAGAACAAGAGGAACTTGAAGATGTGGTACAAGATGCTGATATGGTATTTATCACTTGCGGATTAGGTGGTGGTACTGGTACTGGCGCTTCACCGATTATTGCAGAGATGGCAAAAAAATTAGGTGCCTTGACCGTGGCTGTGGTGACTAAACCTTTTACTTTTGAAGGTGCACAACGTCGTTATATTGCCGAGCAAGGTTTGCAAGAATTAGCTGATCGAGTTGATACTATTATTACTATACCTAATGATCGTTTGTTACAAATTATAGATAAGAAGACTTCTTTAATTGATGCGTTTGCTGTCGTAGATGAAGTATTGCGTCAGGGAGTACAAGGAATTTCAGAAATAATCACTGTGCCTGGTTTAATTAATGTTGACTTTGCTGATGTGAAAGCAGTGATGAAAGAAGCGGGTAGCGCGTTGATGGGTATTGGACGCGGAAGCGGTGAAAATAGAGCTATAGAAGCAGCGAAGGCGGCAATTAACAGTCCGCTTTTAGAAATGTCTATTGATGGGGCTAAAGGAATTCTATTTACTGTATCTGGAGGTAAAGATCTTGGTATGTATGAAGTTAATGAAGCTGCCAATGTAATAACTCAATCAGCTGATCCTAATGCCAAGGTTATATTTGGTACAGTAGTTGATGAATCACTAGGTGATGAGGTAAAAGTTACAGTGATTGCTACTGGATTTACTGGCCAGACAATTAAACGCAAAGATTTTGATTTAAAGGAAATGAAAAGCCCCATAAGACCAGAAAAAGAGGCATTAATTAAAGAAATAAAAGACACCTCAAAACCAATGGAAGAAGAACCATTGTCACCTTCACGTAAATATGCGCATCCTACTATTGGGCAAAAAAATCTAGAACAAAAAAAGACTGATGAACAAGAAGAACTAGAAATCCCGGCTTTTATTCGGAAGAAGATGATGTAAATTTATATATCTTTTAAAGAGCGTATAACTTATACGCTCTTTTTTTCTATGTCAGGAAACCCCGGACGAAGGGCAGGATAATTAGTATAAATATGACGAGCACGTCAGCCCGAAGTCCGGGGATGAATGGCATCCCGGACACACATTCCTGTTCACAGGAA
>Ga0172370_10009838_pt1 | contig 11092 bp, 9 predicted proteins | sample LakKiv5m_FD_114538 | JGI IMG/M metagenome (GOLD analysis project Ga0172370, IMG submission 114538) | Freshwater microbial communities from Kabuno Bay, South-Kivu, Congo - kab_022012_11.5m | ecosystem: Environmental > Aquatic > Freshwater > Lake | place: Democratic Republic of the Congo...
CGGATGCCGTGGAAGACGCTCTCGAGGCCGCGCCCGAGGTCCAGCGCGACGCCGGTGAACACGGTCGGGTAGGCCCCGCCGTAGCGCGCCGTCGTGTCGGCCGTCTGGCCGGTCTCGCAGCCCTTGGCCCAGCCGGTGTCATGGTTGGCGCAGTAGCTGCCGTCGGCGCCGATGTAGGTCAGCGACGCGCCGCCGAGCAGGTGCAGCTCGACCCAGTGGTTCGCCGGGGTGGCGCGGACGTCCACGTTCGCCTCTGCGCCGGCGCGCGTGACCCTGTAGCTCGCGCCCTCGCCGGACCAGCGCGTGTGCGTGCCGTAGCCGACGACCGCGAGGCCGACGCGCTCCTCGGCGCCGAGCGCGGTGCGCCAGCGGACCATCGGCTCGACGTAGCTCTGGTCCTCGCGGACGACCGTGCGCGCGCCGACGGAGAGGCCCTCGATGCCGAGCCATCGCTTGGGCCCCTGCGCCATCACCGAGACCTGGCTGTGCGCGGTGCCGCGCGATTCGTCCTTGAGGCCGTCGCTGAGAAAGTAGCCCGGCGTGAGGCCGGCGCCGACCTCGACCCCTGGACGCCGCTCGGGGAGCGCGTTCGTCATCGTCATGGCCGTCATGGGCCCCGCGCTCAAGCAGCCGTTGGCGGCGAGCAGGGCCGGCAGCGCGAGCAGGGCGGGCAGAAGCGAGTGGCGTGTCATCGTCGTTCTCCGCGCCGCGGGGCGCTACGAGAGGCCGAAGCAAGGGCCGTGCCGAGCGCGGACAAAGGGAGAATATCGATAAATATCAATATGTTGTGTACGGATCGCTCCGGCCGCGCGCCGCCGATTGGAGTGACGCTGCTCCAGGGCGGCAAGCCCGGTGGAGCACGTCCCATCGCGACCTACCGGGTACATCGGATGGCCTTGTCGTGGCAGTCGCGCTCGCAAGGGGTGCGCGAGTCCTGCTCGCCCGGGCCCAGCGACGCGCCGCGATCGGAGGGGCTCGCAACGCCGCGCTCTCCGCAGTGGCTCAGGCAATTGTTGAGTTCCAGCCTGCAGTGCTGGGACATGGACGCGCAGCCGAGCGCGGCGAGGGCCAAGCCCGCGGCGAGCGCGAGGGCGAGCGCGAGGGCGAGCGCGACGACCGGGCGGGCGAGAGACGCGTGGCGCATGGTGGCCTCCTTCGGTCGCAACCTGGAGCCGGTTCGCGTGGCTGTCAAGGTAGGTCGGGCGTGCCGGTTCCGGCGCCGCGCATGGCGCCCGGGCGACCTGTTGATCCCGGGCAGGCCCCGATCCACCGCTTTCGGCGCAGCTCGGCGCCGCCGATTGACACGCCTTGGGAAGTAGTTCAAAGGGATCTCCAGCATGGGCTCGTATCTCTCCATGAACATTGGGGGCTCGAAAGCGCTGCTGCCGCTCGTGTCGGTGCGCGAGGTGCTCCGCCCGCAGCCGCTCACGCCCCCTGCAACGCCCGCGCCCGGGCTGCTCGGCGTGGCCCTGATTCGCGGGGAACCGTCGCCCGTGCTGGACCTGCGCGTGCTGCTGGGGATGCCAGCGGCCCACGGGCCCACGCGGCTCGTGGACCTGCGGGTCGGGGCACGGCGCGTGGCGCTCGCGGTCGACGGCGTCGAGGGGGTCGTGCAGGTGGACCCCGGGGCGCTGCGCGACCTACCGCCGCTGCTGCGGGACGCGGCGCACGACGCGCTCGGGGCGATCGTGGTGCGAGACGGCGCGCTCGCGTCCGTGCTGAGCGAGGGACGGTTGTGGGAGGCGGCGGGCGGTGAGGCGGCGCGCGCCCAGGGAGGGGCCGCGTGAGGGCCGCGAGCGCCCCGTTCGGGGAGCACGCCGAGGCCCGCCTCGAGGCCTTCCGCGAATTCGTGCGCGAAGGGCTGGGGCTCGAGTTCGACGAGTCGCGGCTGTGCGACCTGGAGCGCGTGCTGTTGGCCCGCTGCGCCCAGCCGGGCGAGGCCGGCCGCGCGATCTACCCACCCCCCGACTGCACGAGCAGCGAAGCCCGGCTGGAGCTCGCCGCGATCGCGCCGCAGCTCACGGTCGGCGAGACTTACTTCTTCCGCCACGCCGAGCAGCTCGAGGCCTTTGTGCGCTGCGCCATCCCCGAGCGGATGCACGAGCGTGGAAATTCTAGAATATTGCGACTTCTTTCGGCAGGCTGTGCATCCGGCGAGGAGATCTACACGCTCGCGATTCTGCTGCGCGAGCGCGTGCCGGCGCTCGAGGGCTGGCGCGTCGAGATCATCGGGGTCGACGTCAATGGCGCGCTGATCCGGCGGGCCAGACAGGGACGCTACGGCGAATGGTCGCTGCGCAGCACGCCGCCGCCCGCCCGCGCGCGCTGGTTCGCGCAGGTGGGGCGCGAGTACCAGATCGCCAAGGAGCTGCGCGACGCGGTCGAGTTCCAGGAGCGCAACCTGGTGGTCGACGATGCCGTCTTCTGGGCCCCCGGGCGCTTCGACGTCGTGCTGTGTCGCAACGTCACGATGTACATGGCACCGGCGGCCGCGCAGGGCCTGATCGCGCGATTCGAGCGCTCCCTGGCCGCCGCGGGCTTCCTCTTCCTGGGTCATGCCGAGACGCTGCGCGGCCTCACGCGCCGCTTCGCGCTGCGACACGAGGAGGGCGCGTTCTACTACCAGCGGCTGGCCGACGGCGCGCCCGAGCGGGATCCGCGCGGGGCGAGCGCTCCGACCGGGCCGAATTCCCCGGCAGCGGGCGCCGAGCGGGCGCCCGTCCTCCCTTGCGCCGCCGCGTCGCCCAACGAAGGGGTCGAGGACGCTCCGGCGGGCTGGTTCGAAGAGATCGCGCGGGCCTCCGGTCGCGTCAGCGCCCTGGCCGATGGCAGGGCCGCGGCAGAAAACGGCCACCCGACGCCCGGTCCGGCAGGGGTGTCCACGGCGAAGGTGCTCGAACTGCTGGCCAGCGAGCGGTTCGCGGAGGCCCTGGCGGCCGTGACGCGCGCGCCCCCGCGGCCGGCGGACGATCCGGACGGCTGCCTGCTGCGCGCGGTGCTCCTGCTGCGCCTGGGCCGGCCGATAGAGGCCGAGGCCGTCGCGCTGGAGTTGCTCGGTACCGACGCCCTGCACGCGGAGGCTCACCACGTGCTCGGCATGTGTCACGAGGAGCGGGGCGACGTGGACCACGCGCTCGAGTGCTACCGACTCGCGGTGCACCTCGACGCCACATTCGCGCTGCCGCAGTTGCGCATCGGGTGTCGCCTGCGCAGCGCCGGTCAGCCGGAGGCCGCGCGCCGGGCGCTGGAGCAGGCGCGCGTGCTGCTCGAGCGGGAGGACACGGGGCGCATGCTGCTCTTCGCGGACGGCTTCAACCGGTCGGCGCTCATCGGACTGTGCGAGTCCGAGCTGCGCCGCTGTCGAGGTGAGCGATGACCCGCGCCGAGCCCCGCGCGATCGCGTCGGCCGAGGCGCTGCGCCACGAATTCGACGCGTCGTTCGCGCGCGCGCCTGTCGCGCCCGACGGCACGCACGAGGACGTGCTCCTGCTCGGCATACGTGGCGAGCCCTATGCGCTGCGGCTCGGCGAGGTCGCCCGCGTGACGCTCCGGCGGCCGGTCGTGCGCCTCCCCTCGCCCCTGCCGTCGTTGCTTGGGCTTGCCACGGTCGATGGCCAGCTGGTCGCCGTGCATGACCTCGGCGCGGTGTGCGGGCTCGGCCCCGGCAGGCCGGACTGGGCGTGGATGCTGCTGTCGCAAGGCTCGGAGCCCATCGCCTTCGCGGTCGAGCGTCTCGACGGGCGCGTCCGCGTCGCGTCGGAGACACTCGGTCGCGCCCGGCAGGCGCCGCCGGCGACCGGCTCACCGGCGGTCCTGTGGCACGACGGGACGCCTCGGGTGCTTCTGAGCCTGGTAGATCTGATAAAAATCATGAACCTGTCTGGCGTTCCCGGGGGATCGCCCAAGGAGAGATGAGATGGCCGCTTCGAGCACCTTCGGGCAGAAGATCGGGCTGGGCTATGCCGCCGCCATCCTGCTGCTGCTGTTGGTCGGCGTCGTCGGGATCGTGGCGCTGCGCGGCGTCGTGGCCGAGAAGGATCGCGTGCTGACCGTCAACGCGCAGAACCTCATCGACGCCGAGCACGCGCAGCGGCAGGTCGAGCGCAAGCTCGCTCAGTCTCGAGGCTACCTGCTGGCCCGCGAGGAGCGGTACCTCGCCAGCATGGACAAGGCCCGTGAGGAGTTCGTCGCGACGCTCGGACGCCTCCGCGCGCAGGTCTACACCGACGAAGGACACCGCATGCTCGCGGCGGTCGAGTCGGCCGAGGCCGCCCACGAGGCCCTGATCCAAAAGGTCATCGCGCTGCGCAAGACCGAGGCGCCGCTCGCCGATGTCGTGGCCCTCATCGAGACCCAGGTCGTGCCCGCGCGCGAGGCGCTCAACAAGACCGTGCAGGCGTTCGTCGACAACGAGCGCGCGATGCTCGACGAGGGCCGCCGGACCGCCTCGGAGGGCGCGTCGTCCGCGATCGTGCTCCTCGTGGTGCTCGCGTCGCTCGGCGTCTTGATGGCCATCGTGCTCGCCTTCGTGCTGGCGCGCCTGCTGTCGCGGCAGATCGGCGCGGCCGTCAACCACGTCCAGTCCTCGTCGTCGGAGCTGCAAGCCGCTGCGGCGCAGCAGGCCTCGGGCTCCAAGGAGCTCGCGACATCGATGGCCGAGGTCGCGACGACCATCAACGAGCTGCTGGCTACGTCGCGGCAGATAGCGGAGAGCGCGCGCCGGGTGGCGGAGATGTCGGAGGCGACCGCCAGCTCCGCGCGGGAGGGCGATCAGGCGGTCAAGCGGGCCCAGGAGGCGATGGGCACGATCAAGCGGCAGTCCGACGCGCTCGTCCAGCACACGCTGGACCTCAGCCGGCGCCTTCAGCAGATGGGGAGCGTGCTGGAGGTCATCAACGAGCTGTCCGATCAGACCAACATCGTGGCCATCAACGCGACGATCGAGGCTGCCGGAGCGGGCGAGGCGGGCCGGCGCTTCGCGGCCGTGGCCGATGAAATTAGAAAGCTTGCAGATCGAGTAGGTGCCTCCACGAAGGAGATTCGGGGGCTCATCGACGAGGTGCGCGCGGCGGGGAACACGACCGTCATGGCGGTCGAGACCGGATCGAAGGCAGTGGAGTCCGGATCGCGTCAATTTATTGAAATGACACAGGCTTTCGGGCACATCGTGGGGCAGGTCGTGACGGCCGCGGAGGCCGCGCGGGAGATCGAGCTGAGCACGAAGCAGCAGTCCTCGGCGGTCGAACAGGTCAACGCGGCGGTCGGGGGGGCGGCCCAGGTGACGCGGGAGACTGAGGTGTCCGCGGGGCAGACGCTCGACACGGCGCGGCAGCTCTCCGACCTGTCTCTGGACCTGCTGCGACTGGTGGAGCCGCATCCGAACAGGTGACGCATGGCCGCAGACGCGCTCCAGTACTTCCGCATCGAAGCCCGCGAGATCCTCGACGGGCTGGGCGAGGGCGCGCTCGAGCTGGAGAAGAACGGTCCGCAAGCCGACCTGGTCGCGCGCCTGATGCGGCTCGCGCACACGCTGAAGGGGGCGGCGCGGGTCGTGCGGCAGCCGCAGATCGCCGAGGCCGCGCACGCCGCGGAGGACGCGATGGCCTCGCTGCGGAGCGGGGAAGCGCAGGTGGGGTCTGTCGCGGCGGCGCTGCTGGAGCTCGTGGACAGGATGCGCGCGGCGGTGGTCGGACTCGACAAGCCCGCGGGGAGCCCCGCGCCGCAGCGGACGCTGCCCGTCGTGCCGGCGGCCGAGGCCGTTCGCGTGGGGCTCGAGGCGGTCGACGCGCTGCTCGCCGCCGTGGGGCAGACGAGCGCCGCGCTGGGGGCGCTGGGCGATCGCGTGCTGGAGCTGGAGCGGGCCGAGCGGCTGGCCGCGACGATCGCCGGCCAGTGGACCGGGCACGGCGGCGGCGTGGGGTCACAGGGCGGCGCGGTCCTGCGCGTCGTGGATGACCTGCGGGCCGCGCTGGAGCGCACGCGCAGGCTGCTCGGCACCGACGCCGAGCGGGTGGAGCGCCACGTCGGCGAGCTGCACGGCCTCGTGAGCCACCTGCGGCTCGAACCGGCGCGCGGGCTGCTCGGCTCGCTCGATCGGGCGTGTCGGGACGCCGCACTGGCGCTCGGCAAGCAGGTGACCTTCGAGGCGCGGGGCGCCGAGGTGCGGGTCGACACGAACGTGCTCGACGCCATGCGGGAGGCCCTCGCACACGTCGTTCGCAACGCGGTGGCCCACGGCATCGAGGCTCCGCCCCAGCGCATCCGGTGCGGCAAGCCGCCCGAGGGCCGCGTGGCGATCGAGATCGTGCGCGAGGGCACCTGGGTGACCTTCGTATGCAGTGACGACGGCGGCGGCATCGATCTCGCCGCGGTGCGCAAGGCGGCCGTGCGCGCGGGGGCGGTGAGCGAGGCCGACGCCTCGGTGCTGGACCTCGACGCCTGCCTGCAGCTCATCACGCGCCCCGGCGTGACCACCTCGGAGGCGACGACCCAGATCGCCGGCCGCGGCGTCGGGCTCGATGTCGTCCGCGCGGTCGTAGTCGGGCTGCGGGGCACCGTGCAGATCGGCTCGCGGTCCGGGCTCGGCGTGCGGGTGTGCATCCGGGTGCCCGCGACGCTCGGGGCCGTCGAGGCGCTGATCCTGGAGTCGCCGGGTGCGCGGGCCGCGCTGCCGATCGCCGTGCTCGGGGGCGTGTTGCGCTTGGTGCCGAGCGAGGTCATCCCGACGAGCGACGGGGCGTGTATCGCCCTGCAGGGCGGTGTGGTGCCGCTCGTGGCGCTGGAGACCGTGCTCGGCGCCTCGCCCACCGACATCCGGCGCGAGGGGGCGCGGCAAGTCGCGATCGTGCGGGCGGACGCGGGGCCCGTGGCCATCGATGCGGAGCGGGTGCTGCCCTCGTCCTCGCTGCTCGTGCGCCCCCTGCCCCCGGGTGCCGTGGTCGAACCCGTCGTGGCCGGCGCCGCCATCGACGCCGCGGGGAAGCCGTTGCCCGTGCTGGGGGCGGACGGTCTGCTCCTCATGGCGCAGCGACGCGGCCAACTCGGGGTCGTCCAGCCGCCCGCCCCACGCCTGCCGGTGTTGGTCGTCGACGACTCCCTGACGAGCCGCATGCTCGAACAGAGCATATTGGAATCAGCCGGTTACGAGGTTGACCTGGCCGTCTCGGGCGAAGATGCGCTCGTCAAGGCGAAGGCCCGCCGCTATGGCCTCTTCGTCGTGGACGTCGAGATGCCGGGACTCAGCGGCTTCGAATTCGTCGCGCAGACCCGCACCCCTGACGACGGCCCGCCTGTGCCTGCGGTGCTCATCACCTCGCGCGACGCGCCGGAGGACCGGGAGCGCGGCCGAGTCGCCGGGGCCATGGCCTACATCGTGAAGTCTGAATTTGATCAAGCACGATTCCTTCAGATCGTCCGCACACAGGTCGGGTGAAGCATGGAACCCCGCCGCGTCCTCGTCGTTGAAGACTCGCTCACCGTGCGCAAGAAGATCGTAGGTGCGCTGGAATCCGATCCGGCGCTGCGGGTCGTGGGGGAGGCCGCCGACGGGCACCGGGCCATCGAGCTCGTGCAATCGCTGCGCCCCGACGTGATCACGCTCGACATCGTGCTGCCCGTGATGGATGGCCTCGCGACGACCGAATACATCATGGCGCACTTCCCCACGCCAATCCTGATAGTGTCATCTTCCTTTGAAAGACGTGATGTCTTCAGAACCTACGACACCCTCGCTGCCGGCGCCGTCGACGTGCTCGAGAAGCCGAAGGGCATCGAGGAGGACGAAGGGTGGGAAGACGCGCTACGCGCCGCCGTGAAGATCGTCTCGCGGATACGCGTGATCACGCACCCCGGCGGCAAGCACAAGCGGCAGCCGCTGGGCGTGGAGCCGCGCGCGACCCCGTCCCCCGCCCATCCCGTGGCGCCGCGGCTCGTGGCCATCGGCGCGTCCACGGGCGGTCCGCTGGCGGTCTCCGAGGTGCTGGAGGCCGTGGCGGGTCGGATCGACGTGCCGATCCTGTTCGTGATCCACATCGGGGAAGCCTTCGGTCGGACGCTCGCGGACTGGCTCCAGTCCCGCGTCCCCTTCCCGGTCCGCATGGCGCAGGACGGCGAGGCGCTGCCGCCGCGCGGGACGCTCTGCGCGCTGATGGGGCCTCCGGGCCGCCACCTGACGGTGCGCAACGGGCACATCCACCTCCTCGACGGGCCGCCGCACCACTCCTGCCGGCCGTCGGTCGACACGCTCTTCGAGAGCGTCGCGCGCGAAGTGGGGCCCGCGGCGCTCGGTGTGCTGCTGACGGGCATGGGGCGCGACGGCGCGACGGGCATGTTGGCGATGGCGCGGGCCGAGGCGTGTACGATCGCGCAGGACGAGGCGTCATCGGTCATCTTCGGCATGCCGCGCGAGGCCATCGCGCTGGGCGCAGCGGGGCTCGTGCTGCCGCTCGGCCGCGTCGGGCCGGCCGTGGTGGCCTGGGCCACCGGGAGGGGGACCCCATGAAGCCGCGCGTGCTCATCGTGGACGACTCGATGACCGTCCGAATGCACCTCCAGGAGCTGTTCGAGCGCAGCGGCTTCCATCCCGTGGCCGTGCCGAGCCTCGCGGCCGCGCGCACGTCGCTGGCCGATGGCGTCTACGATCTCGTGGTGCTCGACATCCTCCTCGCCGACGGCAGCGGCCTCGACCTGCTCCAGGAGCTGCGCGCCGATTCTGCCACGCTCGACACGCCGATCATGCTGCTGTCGACCGAGTCCGACGTCGCCGATCGCGTGCGCGGTGTGCACCTCGGCGCGAGCGAGTTCGTGGGCAAGCCCTACGACCCGGCGCACGTGGCCTCGCGCGCGTTCGCGTTGGTGCGCGGGCGGCTCACGCGAGAGGCCGGAGACGACCGCCGCACGATCCTCGTCATCGACGACAGCGTTGCGGTCCGCGACGCCATCCGCGTCCAGCTCGAGCAGGCCGGCCACCAGGTCGTCACGGCGACGTCGGGCGAGGAGGGGCTCGCCCTGGCCGCGAGCGTGAGGCCCGACGCCATCGTGGTGGACGCAGAGATGCCCGGTATCGACGGCTCCACGGTGGTGCGGCGCGTCCGCCTGGACCCAGCGCTGCGCCGCACGCCCTGCCTGCTGCTCACGGGCTCGGATCTGGCCGACGAGACGCGGGCCCTCGACGACGGCGCAGACGTCTACCTGCGCAAGGGCGTGGATCCGGAGGTGCTGCTCGCGCGGCTGGCCGGGGCCATGCGGGCCGTCCGATCCCCTGCGGCGGTCGAGACCGGGACGGCGCTCGGGCCCAAGCGCCTGCTCGTCATCGACGACAGCCTGACGTTTCTGCACACGCTCGCGGACGCGCTGCGCGGCGAGGGCTACGACGTGGTCACGGCCCAGTCCGGTCCCGAGGCCCTCACGCTGCTGCCGGTCCAGCCGGTCGACTGCGTGTTGCTCGACGTGATCATGCCGGGCATGGATGGTTTACAAGTTTGCAAGCAAATAAAAGCTACTGCGGCATGGCGCGACATCCCGATCATCATGCTCACGGGACTGCAAGAAAAGTCGAGCATGATCGCGGGCATCAACGTCGGCGCGGACGACTACATCGTCAAGGTCGATGACTTCGAGATCGTGAAAGCGCGGGTGCGCGCCCAGCTGCGACGCAAGCAGTTCGAGGACGAGAACCGCTCCGTGCGCGAGCAGCTCCACATCAAGGAGCTCGAGGCCACACACGCGCGCGCGGCGCAGGAGACAGCGCGGCGCGAGAGCCTGTTCAAGTCGCGCTTCCTCGCGAACATGTCACACGAGCTGCGCACGCCACTCAACGCGGTCATCGGCTTCTCGGAGCTGCTCCTCGACGAGGTCTTCGGGCCGCTCAACGAGAAGCAGCGCCTCTACGTCGCGCACATCCAGAGCGGCGGCCGGCACCTGCTCACGCTCATCAACGACATCCTGGACCTGTCCCGCATCGAGGCCGGGCGGCTCGTGTTGCAGCGCGCGCCGTCGAGCGTCCAGACGCTCGTGCGATCGGTCGAGGATGTCGCGAACGCGCTCGCGGTGCGGCAGCAGGTGACCTGCGAGTTCATCGTCCCGCCGGGCCTACCGGATGTCCACGTCGATGGCGTCAGGGTCAAGCAGGTGCTGTTCAACCTGCTGTCCAACGCGATCAAGTTCACCCCGTCGGGCGGCCGCGTGACGCTGCGCGCGGAGAGCGACGGACGCTGGGTCCGCCTTCACGTCGAAGACACCGGCGTGGGCATCCGCGCGGAGGATCTCCCCCGCCTTTTCCGCGAGTTCGAGCAGATCGAGCCGACGAGCGGCGTCAAACCTGAAGGCACGGGGCTGGGCCTCGCGCTCACGCGAAAGCTGGTCGAGGCGCACGGCGGCCGCGTGGAGGTGCGCAGCACGCCGGGCCAGGGATCCACGTTCACGGTCGAGCTGCCGGTCGTGGGGATCGAGCCGACCGAGACCACGACGCCGGCGCACGGCAACGTGGCAGGAGGGCGAACCTGATGACCGCCGCGTACCCGCACCCGCATTCGCTCTCGGTCCTCGTCGTGGAGGACAACGCGCCGAGCAGGCTGCTGCTGCGCGACCTGCTGGAGGTGCGCGGGCATCGCGTGGAGGAGGCGACCGACGTGCCCTACGCGCGCGCCGCGCTGCTGGCCATGCACTTCGATCTCGTGCTGCTCGACATCGGCCTGCCGGGCGAGACCGGCGAACGGCTGCTCGCGGAGCTGCGCGCCGATCCGCGGTGGGCGAGCATGCCGGTCGTGGCCGTGACGGCGGCCGCGATGTCCGGCGATCGCGAGCGGCTGCTGTCGCTGGGCTTCGATGCGTACGTCAGCAAGCCGATCGAGGTGCGCACGTTCGGGCAGACGGTCGAGGCCGTCGCCGAGCGGCGCGCGCGGGCCTGACCGCCACCGCCGCACCGCTCCCAAGCCCTCCGAGCGCCGGTCAAGCGTGACGTCCTCGACCGAGATCGGGTGCGTCCCGCTCGACGGGCCGTGGCGCGCACGCTTTGTTGCCCGGCGGTTGAAACCGCGGGCAACCTCTACGAAACCTTGCCTTCGCAAGGTTGAAGCAGCCCGCGACTTCCGTC
>Ga0172370_10009841_pt1 | contig 11090 bp, 5 predicted proteins | sample LakKiv5m_FD_114538 | JGI IMG/M metagenome (GOLD analysis project Ga0172370, IMG submission 114538) | Freshwater microbial communities from Kabuno Bay, South-Kivu, Congo - kab_022012_11.5m | ecosystem: Environmental > Aquatic > Freshwater > Lake | place: Democratic Republic of the Congo...
CAATGTTTCTGCTGAATATGCCGACCGCCGGCCCTTGGTGAACACCACAACTTACAAATGGGTAAATGTTGAGTCGCGTGATTTTAGCAGCAATAATCCGCTGAATCCTTTGGACGATAGCCCTGCATTTAAAAGGAATCAGGCATTCATCATGTCGGTTTCGGCTACGCTCAGGTATAAACAAAAATATATATCAATCCCCAACAAAGTCATCCTGGGATCAAAATATCCCGATCTTACCATAATTTATACCAAAGGACTCGATGGATTTCTGAGCAGTGATGTCAACTTTGATCTGCTTACCTTTACTTTAAAGGGCAAAATGAAACTCGGCCTGTTCGGTGAAAGCCACTACCAGGGAGTTTACGGCAATTTCCTGAATAACCGTAAAATGGGTTTCATGGATTTTTATCATTTCAATGGCAACCGGACCATCATAGCAAACAATGCGTTTAATGCATTTCAACTTCTGGATTATTACAAATACAGCAACAACAACCGCTTTGCCGAAGCCTGTTTTGAGCACAGTTTTAATGGCTTCATATTTAACAAACTCCCATTGCTTCGGAAAACCAAATGGCGGGCATTAGCCGGTTTTCGTTACCTTTCGGTTGCTTTTAAGGACGATTATTTTGAATTTAATGTGGGAGTAAAAAATATATTCAAGATTATAAGGGTCGATTTTGTAACAGCTTTCGAAAAGGGAATGCCTGCCCGAACCGGAATCGTGGTAAAATTCACTCCGGACGAATAAACGCCCGCATTTCATCGTAACCATAATATTGTACATGGTGTAGGACTGGATTTTCCGGGTTTTTGAATTATTGATCTGGAAATTTATTGTTGTCCTGATTTCAAAGGTGGCCGCTCGTTTCAATCCCCGGTTTTAGAGATTAAAATCAGCATTTTCCACTTTACCTTCAACAAATTCATATCTTTGGTTTTGGGATTAAAACAAGGTTTTTGAACTATTCAGGTTGATTAACCTGCATTAATGTATGAAACAGAAAGGTAAAACGGATCGTGAAAGAAAAGGATGAAGACAGGTTTTTCAATGTTTTAAATATTGTAACTGGGGGTGAATACCTGGATGCTAAGTCGATTGGCAGACCTGTGGACGGATCATTTGTTTACCTGCCGGCCGACTATAAAAACCTCGAATTAACCCGTGATCTGCAGAAGATGTTTGTGAGAATTCTCGAATGCCTTGGCAGCAATGGTGATTTTGGGAATGGTGTGCTTACCCACCATATCGACGGTCTGCTCATCGATCACCCGCTTATGGGCAGCCGGATTGTTGAATTTGATGAGGAACTGCACTTCACACCGCCACGTAAATTTACACTTCAGATTTTGAGTGAATTTTTGGACAGCCCTTTCATCATCCCGTATTTACAAATCTGCAACGATCTGAGATACCTCAATGGATACGTCATCCCGAAACATCAGATAAAAGCCGGGATACACCAGTACCCTGCTTCAATAAAGGCTTTTACAGATTGGCTCGAAATTCATGTAACTTCATCGGTTGCACATGTTGAACCCAAAAACGGATTTGATTACCTGGGTGGCCGAATTTCGCAACGGGCCTATTATGACACGGTGCTTGATGTTGCTCATCTTGCCCGGCAAAATGATCATCTTAAACCACCACTTCGTTTTGCAAAAAGAACTTTTGAGGAACTTTTTCATAAATCATTTGCAAATATGACTACCGACGAAATTTCCGAGGGAATCCGCAGGCTTCTGAACACTTATTACGATATTGAGCTTTCAAAATGAGAATTATCGTTGAGTTGCATTTCAATTCAACTTTGCCGGCAGTATCATGGCTTTTTATCATCAAATGATCCGAATATTTCCAGGTTATCGATACCCAGATTCCCGACAACTATTTTATTCCACTTCAACATTTCGTCCTGTCTGGTTCCGCGTTCGACAGATTTGAAATATGGCTGCTTAAGCATTTCGAGCCTTTCCAAAAGGTTGTTATACAAATGCTGAATTGTGCCAGGACTTTTATCAGAGTTTTCGACTTCGATTTCGAATTTACGTCTTTCGATTTCGACCAGATCGAAGTAAATATTGATAAAACAATGCGCGGCATTGTCCAGGGGCAGCCTGTAATAGCTTTCGTAAGGGTCGAAAACAGTTGCACTGAGCATATCGGTTGTGCCGGCATAGGTATTGACATCCATAAATACTTTAACACTCAGATTGTATTGTTCGGATTTAAAACCCTGTCCTGAAATTTTGTCTTCGGAAGTGTCAGCAATAAATTCCCTGAAAAGGATCCTTTTATCCGACCAGAAAATATACGGGTGTTCCAAAATCCCTGTATTTAGCAGTCGGTTGGAAGAAAATAATGCCTTATTTGTAATTGAATTATTGTCGTCGAAAAACTGTTCATTGGCATTTTTCTGATCATTTAACCGGAATTCATCATTCATCTTCCAGAAAAAGTCGTTGTATGGCATGGCGCTTATTTTCCTGTAATCTCCTATATTTTCATCCGAAAACTGAAACTCCGGAATTAAGAATACATTGTCGTAGTCGTATGCATAAAGCAAAGCCTGCGTAGTCAGATGATAACTGAATTCCTTTTCTCCTCCGATCCTGCTTAAATAATCGGTAGCATAAATAAAATCGATATGATCAAATGCAGGTTTCCCTTCAATTTCCCGATAGGTTTTCGTTATATCAAAATCTACATTGGCTATGCTGTCTGTCGGAAATAGCGGTAAAAAGGGATGTTTCCCGCTATTATTGCACCGAAGGTTGATTTTGACAATATGCTTTCGTGATGTATTGATCCAGATTTTGCCTTTAAAAAAGGAGCCTGAAGAATGCTTGGGAGAAAAATCGATGATATAAACCGAATCGAGCTTATCATCCTGGTATTTTTTATTCAGTTCGAGATAAAACTGCTTTTTCATTTTGCTTTTCGGCAATTCCAGCGGGCTTTGTGGAAAATAGGGATTATTCCCTGAGAGTTTATACTTGGTGATGGCCCGTGAGCTTTCCTGCGAAGTGAACAGCCTGTCGTTATACGGTTGCAGGGCTAATCTGCCTGCCTTTAACTTCAGGGCTGTCAAATCGTATCCGATCATTTCAGCATTAAAAAATGCTTCAACCAGTTCGATTTGTTTATCCTGAGCGTAGCTCCTGAGTTCATAATATGCTTTGGCTGCCGTTTCATCTTTGGGTGCATTTTTTCTGCATTCATCTAGCAGCTTATACAGGAACGAATTATCCGGAGCAACTACGGTAACTTCGCTTAAAAGCTGAACACTTTCCTGAAGCAGAACCGTATAGTATTTGCTTCTATCAAGAAGAATCTGTTTTTTTCTAAACCCGATGAAAGTCACCAATACAGAGTCGTGCAGGCTTTTGACTGAAATCTTAAAATAGCCATCCAGGTTGCTGATGGTTCCCTTTTGTGTGGTTTTATTAAAAATATTGGCATATGCAACCGGTTGTTTTGTGACGGCGTTAACGACCTGCCCTTCAATTTCGATCAAGGAATTTGAAACCTGACCAGCCAGTGTTTCAGTGAAAAGCATTAGGAGCAGAAAAAGGAGATTTATAATAAAACTGATTTCTGCCGTTGATATGTCTCTTTGCCCTTGTTCAGCACCAGCAGAAGTTGAAAAATTCAGATTTCTTAGCACTTTTTATGCGAATGAAATTCGGTTCAGATGGTTTCGTTTTTGGTCTGAAGCGGTACTACACCAGCCATCTCACCAATAATATTTACCAATTCGGTTCCAGTGGGAACTACAATTTTTGCATTTGTCTTCAATGAAGCTTCAACGGTTTCGAGTTTCTTTAAAAGCTGCGCATTACCGGTAAAGTACTTATCGGCAGCTTCATTCACCAACCGGATTGCTTCGGCTTCGCCTTCGGCATGTAATATTTTTGACTGTTTATAGCCTTCGGCTTCTTTGATTTTTGAACGCTTTACTCCATCTGCAACGGTTTCGGCGGCTGTAGCATAGTCGATGGCGGCAATTTTCTCGTTTTCGGCCTTTACCACTTTATTCATCGTTTCCTGCACATCTTTTGGCGGATCGATTTCCTTTAATTCGGTTCGTACGATTTCGATGCCCCAGGATTTCGTTTCTTCACACAGTGTTTTGTGAAGTTCCGAATTAATTTTCCCGCGTTCGCTGTTTGCGGATTTCAGGGTGAGTGTTCCGATGATATTCCTGAGCGTTGTGCGGGCAAGGTTGACAATCTGCAGCTTATAATTATTAACGAAGTACAGTGAACTTTTAACACTTTCCTCCTCTTCTTTTACTTTAAAATAAACCTGCGCATCCACGCGGGCATTGAGGTTGTCGTTGGTGATGATTTCCTGTGGTTCGGCATCGACCATTTGCTCGGTGGTGTTGATATAAAACATCCTGTCGATAAATGGGATGATCCAATGAAAGCCGGGGTTGGCAAAGCGATAGTATTTCCCGAGCCTTTCGATTAAACCACGGTGTGTCGGCCTGACGATGCGTACGCCAAAAAAGAATAATAAAACAATTCCTCCGATAATGATAGATTCCATGTGTGTTCCTCCTTTTGATATTTTGATGATAAAAGTAAACAGAAAAGCTTTTGGGTTTTCAAAATATTTTCGATGGATTACAGATGCAGGATATCCTTAAAAATTTGCTTTTGGCAGGATAACAAATCCTTTTTTAGTGAAACAAAAACAGGTCTTACCGGCCTGATTTTGCCTGATCGTTATCCTGGCTTACAAATCCATATTTAATGGCATACTTGATCAGGCCAACGATAGATTTTGTTTTGGTTTTTGTAAAGATATTCCTCCGGTGGGTTTCTACTGTACGTTCGCTGATAAACAATTTATTGGCAATTTCCTCATTGCTCAATTCTTTCGCAATAAGTTTCAGGATTTCCTTTTCCCGGCTTGTTAATGATGCAGGAGCATCTGCCGGTAATTCATTTCCTGATTCCCGTGAGCCAAGATTATCCATCAATATCGACTGAACATCCCTCCCGAGGTATTTGCCATGTTCGGCAACCACACGCACGGCTTCCAGAATGTCGTTCATGTTCGACCGCTTCAGGATATAACCCGAAGCCCCTGCCTCTATCATGTTCGAAATCATGGCAATATCTTCGTGCATGGTCAGGGCGAGAATTTGTATATCGGGATAAAGTTGTTTGATTTCCCGGGTAATTTCAATACCCGACTTACCGGGAATACTGATGTCGGTGACGACAACATCAACCGGAGTTTGCTTCAGAAATGTCATGGCTTCATCCATATTGTTGGCGCCCCCTGCAAAGGCTACATTTTTTTCATCCTGAAAAATCGATTTCAATCCGTTTATAATCAGCTGATGATCGTCGATTACCAATACTTGAATCGGTGATTTAGACATATTACACAGTTTTTAAAGGTATTACGATAGTGATAATGGTACCGCGATCGGCCATTGCATCAACAAAAACGCTACCGCTGAGGTTTTCCACCCTTGAACGAATGTTTCTGAGACCGCCGCCTTCCAAAACATAGATCTCATCCATATTAAACCCAATCCCGTTATCCTCGACCATCAGGGTGATCTCGCTATCGCTTTTTACAAGCTGAAGGTAAAAATTAGTCGCCTTTGCATGTTTAATCGCATTGTTGAGCAATTCCTGTACCGCTCTGTAAAGTGTATTTTCGATCAGGTTATCGAGTGAACCATTCAACCCATAAGTTTCCAAATGCACTTTCATGAGTTTGCTTTGGTTGATTTGATCGGATAATTCCTTTAACGCACCCAGGAAGCCCTTTTCAGTGAGGATAGAAGGGGCAAGATTATGTGAGATATCCCTTAATTCATAAAATGCTTTGTCCACACTGTAAATCGCGGCATCCAAAAGTTCCTTTTTCCTTTCCTCGGTAAGCGATGATTTTTGCTGAAGGACACTGATATTCAACCTCGCTACCGAAAGCATTTGTCCCAGGCCGTCGTGTAACTCCTGACCAATTCTTTTTCGTTCCTGGATTTCGGCTTCAACAGCAGCCCTCGATTTTTTTTCGGTCAGGCTGATGATCGTTTCCTGAAGGCTTGCCCGCTGACGGTACCTATAGTTATGATAGTAAAGATAAACACCGACGATAATCAATAAAAATGCAACCACAATAAAAAGAATAATGGTGTTTTTCTGGTTTAAAAGCAATTCCTGCCGCTGAATTTCGAGCTGCTGGATTTCCTTTGCCTGGCTTAATTGCTGTATTTCGAGGGTATAAATCTGATGCAGCTTGGTCTGGTTGATCATCTCTGCTTTTAAATCGACAGAGGTTCTGAAATGTTCGAGCGCTTTTTTAAAATCTCCCTCTGCTTCATAAATCTGTGCTAACGATTCGTGGGTTTCCTGTTTTAACCTGATATTATTTATCTCATCTGCGATCTGCATCGCCAGTCCGGCATTCTGAAGTGCGGTTTTTATTTCGCCGGTTTTAAGTTGGGCGTTGGATAATCCCAGGTAAGTAAATCCTTTTTGATACGAATGGTTGATCGACTGGGCAACTGCATTGCTTTTATAATAATACCCGATGGCCTGCTCGTACATTCTTTTTGTAAAAAAAGTATTGGCTTTGGCTTGCAATGAAATGCATAAACCGTATTTATTATCGGTTCGTGTATTAATTCCAATGGCCCGGTTAATGTAAAAAAAGGCAGAATCAGCATTTTCATTTTCATCAAAAAGAATCCCAATATTGCTGAGTGTTGCCGCCATACCGATGCTATCGTTTTTAACTTCAAAACCATGATACGCCTGTCTGAAATGCGAACGCGCCTTATCGAAGTTCTTTATATCCATGTATAACAGACCGATGTTATTTAAAACACTGGCTTCATTTGCAGTTAACCCCAGGTCGTTGTAATATTTTGTAGCTTTCAGGAAGGCATCGAGTGCTTCCTTGTAGTTTCCGATTTTAAGATTTACATTCCCAACATTGTTATAGATATCGGCAATCCGGTTGTTATCATTCAGCTCAACTGCCAGCGACAATGCCTCATAATAATAATCCAAAGCCTTGATGTAGTTTGCCTGGAGATGATGTGTTACTCCCAGGAGGTTTAGCGACCTTGCCTTTTGTACCTGGTTATCAAACAAATTATAGGTAAATGCTTTTTGTATAAGTTTCCTGGTACTGTCGGGGTTGTTGTATAATATTGTCAGACAATGTTGAAACAAGGTGTCGAAGGAAGTAGTGGTGTCCACCATAAAAAGCTGTTTTGAAAAGTCTGTCTTTTTAATATCGCCTGTATCTCCAACGGATGCAGAGACATTAATGTGGCTCAAAAATGACAACAGGAAAACCAGAGAAGCAACCAGGTACAATGTCATGAACTTATTCACAAATATTACCCTTCGTTTAAGGATACTACAATGTTTGTTTCCTGCCTTTAAACGTTGGTGCAGACATTTCAAACCTGGTAAAACTGAAAATATTCTCATCATTTATCTTAAGCTTTCAAAACTACAAATATCGTATCTGAAAATGCATTTTACACCATCTTAGATAAAAATATGTGCTGGTACTTAGCTGAATTTTAAGGAGAAAATACGTGTTGGCACTGATTTACAGGGAAGTTTTGAACTGTATCTTTGTGAAAATATTAATATACAAGGATTGCGAAATGTTGTAAAAGTGTAATCCGTGGTATTAAGGAAAGATAAATTATTAATAATTAAAACTTTACTCACATGAATTATTATTTATCATTACTTAGAAGTCTGTTGTTCCTGGTAGCTTTTCTTGTTGGCAATATTTCGTTTGCCTCGCAAAAAAAAGCTCCCGAAAGTAGATCGGTAGTTTATTCGACCGATTTTGAATCGTTCACTGCGGGGGGGCAGGTTGCCTGTCAGGACCCGGTAAATTGGTCAACCTGGAGCAATGATCCCTGCTCGGCTGAAGATGGTTTTGTCAGCACCGATTTTGCAAAAAGCGGCGCAAACTCAGTCAGGATTGAAAATTCAAACGACCAGCTCCTTTTGTTGGGCGACAGAACCACGGGCAACTTTGAGTTATCATGGTGGATGTATGTCGAAAACGACAAAGCCGGTTACTACAACATGCAACACTTCGAAAACCCGGGTATTGAATTTGCCTTTGAAATTTACTTCCTTCAGAATGGTACTGCTGAATTCACTACAGCGGCAGCCCCTGCTATTGTGTTTAACTATCCCAAAGATACCTGGTTTCTGGTAAAGCACCTCATCGATATCGATAACGATCTCATTTCATTGTATGTTGACGATGCACTCGTAAATTCATGGCCATTAAGTTACCAGTCGAATTCGACGATTGGAACAAAACAACTCGGGGCCATCGATTTTTATGCCGGTGCAACCGGCTCCGAAGTACCAAAATATTATTTTGATGATGTCCAATTAAAAGAAATATTGCCACCGGTTTATTCGACCGATTTCGAATCGTTTACTTCCGGTGCCCAGATAGCCTGCCAGGATCCCGTTAACTGGTCAACATGGAGCAACGCCCCCTGCGGTGATGAGGATGGTTACATTAGCAGTGATTTTGCGCGCAGTGGAGTGAATTCAGCGAAAATCGAGAACTTTAACGATCAGCTTCTTCTTTTAGGTGATAAAACAACCGGAAATTACGAATTATCGTGGTGGATGTATATCGAAAACAGCAAAGCCGGCTATTACAACATGCAGCACTTCGAAAATCCGGGTGTAGAGTTTGCCTTTGAAATTTACTTCCTGCAGAACGGTACCGGTGAATTTACAACGCAGGCCGCACCGCCAATTGTTTTTAATTATCCAAAAGATACCTGGTTCCAGGTCAAACACATCATCGATATCGATAACGATCTGATTACTTTGTCAATCAATGGTAGCCAGGTTAATTCATGGCCGTTAAGTGCGTTGTCGAACAGTTCAACACCCGGAACAAAGCAACTTGGTGCGATCGATTTTTATGCAGGAGCAACAGGTTCCGAAATACCAAAATATTTCTTCGACGATGTGATGTACAAGGAAGCCGATCCGGCTAGTCCCAACGATCTTTCGTTACAGGCAATATTAACGCCGGCAACCGGACCAAACCTTACAACTACCGAAACCGTTAACATCAGGATTAAAAATGTTGGAACGGCCACACAGTCCGACATTCCGGTAAGTTACACATTAAATGGCGGGGCAACGGTAAACGAAATTGTTGCTGGTCCGATAGAAGCTGACGCTATTCTTGATTATACTTTTATACAGACTGCAGATTTATCAGCAGTGCAGAGCTATGAAATTGTTGCCACTGTTGATTTGGCGGGTGACGAAAATCCGGATAACAACACAAAAACAAAAACGGTTGTTAATCAGGGCAACGTAATTCTTATGCAAAACGGCAGCATATCTACCTGTGATGGAAGTTTTTATGATACAGGCGGTCAGGACGGTTATTACCAGAACGATGAGGACCTGACACTTACATTAATACCGGCTACACCTGGCGCCAAAGTGAATTTGAATTTTACTTTATTTGACCTCGAAAGTGGTGCCGATTTCTTAAAAATATATGATGGTGCCGATATCAATGCCCCATTAATGGGCGATTTTTCCGGAACTACCCTTCCAACAGGAATTCTGGCTTCGCCTGCAAACCTTTCGGGTGCGCTAACGTTCCATTTCACTTCAAATGCCTCCGGCGCCTATCCGGGATGGGTAGCAACAACTTCTTGTGTAATTCCGTTTAACCACGATCTTGCCGGTGTATCTGTAAGCGGACCTGGTGCAATTACGGTAAGTGTTCCTGCAGATTACAATGTTAGCGTGACCAATGCCGGCACTACTGCCGAAGCAGGAAGCAGTTATACCGTTTCACTGTACGATGATAACAATACCCTGATTGGAACTGCTACTGGAGTGGATATCGCTGTTGGACAAACACAAACGTTTGTTATTTCCTGGACACCATTACTTGATGGTCCTGCCTATCTTTATGGTGTGGTGACCCTCGCCGGCGACCAAAATCCGGCAAATAACCAGACTGATCCCCTTGATGTATTTGTACAACCAACCGGTCAGGCAGAAGTTGTAGTGGGAACAGGAACCGATTTGAGCTCAAATGTTCCGATCTATCCTTACTTTGGATACTCCTTCACACAAACCTTGTATTTGCAATCGGAGATGAACATTGCAAACAAAAGAATTTTCCGGATAGGCTATCAATATGGCGGACCAACGACAAATCTTGATTTTGATATTGAGATATGGCTAACTCATACGTCATTAACCGAACTCACTACATCGGTGCCTTTATCCACATTTACCAAAGTTTATGATGGCCCATATGTAGTGAATGCTGGTGAGGATTACTCAACAGTTGATATTGATGCTTTCTATTATAACAACACCGATAATCTGATCGTCACGGTAATCGAAAAGAAACCCGGATATACCTCACCTTCCGATCAGTTCTACAGTACACCAACCGAACCCCCACAAACCTTGTGTCTGGGTGCCTGGAATGATCAAACACCATACGATCCAAATAATTTGCCCACCGGGAATTTAATCGGAGTGAGGGCAAATATCAAATTCTGGTTAGGTGATGTACCAACTGAACCTGAAGTTAAAGTTACACCGGCTTCATTGTATTTTGGTGAAGTTGAAGCAACAGTTCCTGCTGTTATGAATGTTGAAGTAATGAATACCGGAGGCGGCACCCTGGTGATAAATGGAGCAGATATTACCAATCCCCATTTTTCAATTCTTGATGCCACCTATCCGATAAACCTTACAATTGGAGAAAAACACATTTTTGAAGTACAATTTATGCCTGGTGACCCTGGATTTGAAGAAGGTGTTTTGACGTTCCAGATCGACCAAAGCATACCTGGAAACCGAACCGTTCAGCTTTCTGGAAGAGCCTTGCGTTTCGGTGTTTTGCGGGAAGGATTTGAAGGCGAACTATACCCTCCGCTTGGATGGAAGGTTGTTGATGCAAACAACGATTCCAAAGGTTGGGTCAGAAATACAGGCTTTGCGCCTACAGGTCAAACGGCACCACGTACCGGCATTGGCTGCACTTCGCTTGATGTATATGCAGG
>Ga0172370_10009848_pt1 | contig 11086 bp, 12 predicted proteins | sample LakKiv5m_FD_114538 | JGI IMG/M metagenome (GOLD analysis project Ga0172370, IMG submission 114538) | Freshwater microbial communities from Kabuno Bay, South-Kivu, Congo - kab_022012_11.5m | ecosystem: Environmental > Aquatic > Freshwater > Lake | place: Democratic Republic of the Congo...
ATCCCTGCCATCAATATTTTTACGCATGGCACACACATAACAGTTGCCCACGCCATGGGCAGCACCATAGGCATTAATACCATGATACTGCTTGCGTCCTGCTTTTATATTATCCAGGAAGTTACGGGGCATGGCATCAATATGAAGAACAACAGGGTGATCGCTTATGGTTTCTGGATTGCGAACAGTTGCCTGCTCATCTTCTTTTTATGCCTTATCTCGGCAGGCATAGGAAAAGGCATATACACGGCACAGGACAAGTTGACTTTCCAGGAAATGATGCAAAAGATAACACCTTATCTTACTGTTTTTGTTTTTGCAGGTATCGGTATTTTTGCCGGTATGCTGATGATTGTTTTGCCTGCCTTTAAAACTTTGTTCATAAAAAGCAGCAGGGTTGAGCAGCAGGAGGAACAGTAGCAGAGGCAGTAGCAATGACAGGCATCATTGTTCGTTCATTAATTAATTCCTTATTTTGTCCCACATAATCCTAAACAATTGAAAACACTCTTCCCCACGTTTCAGAAACTGCTCTCGCCACTGCCACTACTCTTACCACTGCTCCTGCTACTTCCTTCCTGCATGAAAGAAAAAGGCGATGTCAATCCCACCGTACTGACCATGAATATTAAACACCATGTGGATGGAGTGCCGCTTCAGTTTAATGTGCAGGATTATACCAATGCTGCCGGAAACCATTACGAGGTAACGTCACTGCACTATTATCTTTCCAACTTTGTTTTCAGCAGCAGCGAAGGAAGCACCTATACTGACCCGGGTGTTTATTATATAGATGCTGCTGATTCAACTACCACCGTTGTCAGCATTGCAGCATTGCCAAAAAGCACTTACACAAGTGTGTCGTTTGTGCTGGGATTAAGTGCGGCACAAAACATTTCGCAGGGATTGCCCAACAATACCATCAACAATAATATGGAATGGCCCGACCCGATGGGCGGAGGTTATCACTTCATGAAGTTTGAAGGCTATTTTATTGACAGCACCGCGCAGCAAAACGGGTTTGCCATCCACCTCGGAACCAATGTAAGCATGGTCAGTATTGAACTGAGCCAGCTTATTGATGCGAAGGAGGACAACCAAACAATTGACCTGAGTATGAACCTGAATGAGTGGTTCGTAAACCCTGTGCGCTGGGACCTTGACAGCCTCAGCTACACGATGGGCAACGCAAGCGCCATGTCAGCCATAGCAACCAACGGAGCAGATGTTTTTACCTTTGAATAACAACATGAAAGCAACAGCAGAAAATAGCCTCACCTTATGTGGAAAAAGCATTATTATCATTTCAACATTCATGATATTTTTCTTCTCTGCATGCAAAAAAGAAAACAACAATAACAACGACTATACGCCAACACCTTACACTATCAATATTCCGCAAGGCTTTCCGCAGATGGCGATCCCGGCTTTTAACCCGATGACGGTGGAAGGGGTTGCATTAGGAAGAAAACTATATTACGATACCATTCTTTCCATGAACGGACGTTCCTGCTCCACCTGCCATTCACAGGCAAATTCTTTTACTATGCCTGATACAGGTCCTAACGGGAATGGAATTATTCCGCATATCAATCTTGGTTTCTATTCCAATTATCTCTGGTTTGGAGGTGCAACCCAGCTTGATGATATTCCGCTGGGCGACCTGGAAGAAGGAAATATTTTTCTTGATGCTAACAATGACACTATCCTGCAAAGGTTTAAAGACCATGCCCAGTACCCGGAAATGTTTACTAAAGCATTCGGTGTTGATATAACACAGGTTACACTTGCCGAGCGCAAACAATATATCTGTTATGCGCTTGCCCAGTTTATGCGCACACTTATTTCTTCCAACTCCAGGTTCGACCAATATGTGCGCCACGAAATTCAGCTCACTCCTTCTGAAATAAACGGCTACATTATTTTTAACACCGAGAAAGGAGATTGTTTCCACTGTCACGGCACCGTACTTTTTACTGATAATCTTTTACGCAACAATGGAATTGATTCAGTCTTTACCGGGAATAATCTCGGGAACTTTAATGTTACCGGAAGAGCGGAAGACATTGGCAAATTCATTTCACCTACTTTGCGTAACATTGAGTTAACTGCGCCTTACATGCATGACGGAAGGTTTACAACGCTGGAACAAGTGGTGGAGTTTTATAATTCAGGTGTGAACCGCACACCAACAGTTGACCCGATAATGACCAAGCCCGGAAAAGAATACGGACTGCAATTCACGCAGCAGGATAAAGATGACTTGGTTGCTTTCCTGAAAACACTCACGGATATTTCCTATATCAATAACCCTGATTTCTCAGCGCCCAACTGAACTATTTTACATTCTCTTTCATTAATCTGCCTGTAAAAAGAAACGCTGCCTAATGCAGGTAATTGATTTCATCCTAAATAATTTCGGACTTATCTCGCTGCCCATCGTTAGCGCTGTGGTGGGCTGGGGCACCAACAAAGTAGCCATCCATCTTACGTTTTATCCCTTAGAATATAAAGGCATAAAACCCTACTTAGGCTGGCAGGGAATTATTCCTGCCCGTTCAGGAGTGATGGCAAGCAGGGTGGTGCAACTCACCGTTTCAAAATTGCTGGATATACAGGAGCAATTCGGCAAACTCGATTCGAAAGTGATTGCACAGGAAATGAAACCGCGTGTTGATTTTTTAGCCCGCAGCATTGTGGATGAAGTTGCCTCAAAAGAAATTCCGCTGGTATGGTTTACGCTGCCCAAATCTGTTAAAGAAAACATTTATAACAGTGCTGCACAGGAGTTGCCCTCCGTTATTGCCGATATGATGGACGAGGTAAAAACCGAGATACACAGCTACCTCGATTTTAAACAACTGCTGCTGCGCGAACTTACCCGCGACAAAGAACTGCTTAACCGCCTTTTTATGAAATGCGGTGAAAAAGAATTCAGGTTCATTGAGCGTTCGGGTTATTATTTCGGGTTTTTATTAGGCTTGCCGTTGCTGGTGCTTTGGATCTATTATCCTGTCTGGTGGCTGCTTCCACTCTTCGGACTGATAAATGGTTACCTCACCAACTGGCTGGCGATGAAACTTATTTTTGAACCGCAAAAACCCATTAACTTAGGTTTCTATACCATACAGGGTTTGTTTTTGAAACGGCAGAAAGAAGTGTCCGTTGCCTATGCAGAAATTATGGCAAAGGAAGTGGTGAGTGCCGAAAAGATTTTTGAAGAAATGCTGCGCGGACCAGCCTCAGAAAAGTTTGCCGACCTTATTATGAAATATGTTTGCCGGGCAGTGGACCAAAGTGCGGGAGCATCAAAAAATGTAATCACGCTTTTGAGTGGCAGGGAAAAATATATGGAGATAAAAGCCATAGCCTGTCAGCGTTTCCTCGAAGACCTTCCGCAATCAGTAAAGGGTGTTATTGCGTATGCCGAAAAACAATTGGATACGCAGCAAACAATAGAGCGTAAACTGATGATGCTTTCGGCAATAGATTTTACGGGCTTGCTGCGCCCCATTTTCCAGGAAGATGAATGGAAGCTGATTGTTTTGGGAGGAGTGCTGGGCGCTGTGGCAGGGTTTATTCAGTTGGGGCTGATGTAAAATAATATTTGCTAAAACTTCAAAAAATAAAAAGAAATGAGAGTAATTGTTCCGCCTATAAAAAGCCAGGGAATAAAAACCAAACTGGTTCCTGGATTATGGAACTTGCTCCCAAAGTAAAGGGTAAGTGGATAGAGCCATTTCTTGGAACTGGCGTTGTTGCTTTCAATTCAGGTTTTAAGAAAGCAATTCTTGAGGTACAGAAGCAATCATTTTCAATACAGAAATAATTAAAACTAATCCAGAAGTAATTACTTCCATGACAGGAGCAATCGTTTTCCGAAAAGTAATTGCTTCTGAACAAGTAACCAAGCATCCCGTAAGAATAATTTACAAGGCTGATATTTAGGTAATTTATTTTTATTTAAAAAAATATCTAAATAATTTGCAAGGTAATCGTTAAAATATTTACCTTCGTCATCCAAAGCAAGAAAAAATCAATAACCCCCTAAATCAAAATAACATGAAAAAAATCTTCACCATTCTTTCCGTATCATTAGCATTTGTTGTGTTTGCAAATACTGCTGATGCACAAACTGCTACATCAGCAAAAGAAAATCAAACTTCAGTTACAAACAACAAAGGCGCAACTGCAACTGACCTGAAATCACAGCAGCAGACAAAAGAAGTTTCAAAAGAAACCCAGGTATCTTCAAATAAAGCTACTAAAACTGCTGTCAGCGCTGAAGACAACAAACAAAACGTAAACAAACAGATAGAAGAATATCAAACAAAAATTGATGCAAACCGTAACAATCCTAATTTTGATTTGAAATCGGCAGAAGCTGAACTTGCAAGATTAAAATCAGAAGCAGGCATAAAATAATCCATCCGGATTTTTAATTCAGAAAAGGCGTTCCCAACAGCGGGACGCCTTTTTTTATTATTTTAAATTTAATCTGTGAAAATCTGCGAAATCTGTGGCAAGAAATGATAAGAATAATTTGGGTTTAACGTATTTTGAATTCCTGAAAATCAAGAACACTGCTCTCTGTTATTTCTAATTTTAAAACCTCAGCAGCTTTTGGTCCTTGCCTGCACCAGAAAATAAATTCCTGCAAGGTTTCTTCGCCCGCTTCAGCTTCAATGTATACCGTTCCGTCAGCTTCATTTCTTACAAAACCACAGACACCGATAGAAACTGCATTCTCCAGGGTTGATTTCCTGAACCACACACCCTGCACTTTGCCATAAACTTTTATGTTGATGTGTTTTATCATTTCAGAAACTCCATTTTAGCCTGAGAAAAATTGAGTTGCCGGCAGTCTTAAATTCATCTGCCTGTTCTGCGAAAAATAATTGTCCTAACAAATCTAAACTCCAGTTGTCGCTGACTGAATAAGCCAGGGATGGAATAAAAATAACACAATTTACTTTGGGCGAATAAATAACGGTAAGCCCGCTGCTGAGCAAGGGATTAATGGTTTTCATTCCCTGCACTAAAATTGAATGTTTAAAAGGCATCAGGTTTTTTGCTGAAACAGAATTGCCGATAAATAAAAGAGGAGAAAAAACATCACCGCCTGAACTATTGTATAAATACGAGCCGTTGATGTAAAAACCTTTTTTAAATGAATAGTCAATAGTTGTGGAAATGCTTACAATTCCTGAAGTGTCTTTAATATTATTCCTCGGATGAAAATAAGAAGCTTCTCCCTTAAATCCTGCGTTTTTTATGTTGCCTGCCCAGCCTGTTCCAGCAACAATATCTTCATTAAAAATTCCTCCTAAAATTTGAAAATCGTATTTCCATTTATTGAAATTATATTTTGCTGCAATAACTAAGCTGTCTGTATTCCTCGCAGCTTTTGCCGCAATTTCAATTCCTGAAAAATTGCCTGTGGCGTAGCGTATTTTCAGCGCATCACTTCCCGGTCGTTCTTCATAATCAAAATCAAGGAAATTGTAGGTATTGAAAATATCATTCGGATTCCAGGTGAGATTGATTCCCCAGTTGATGCGCTGCCTTCCTGCACGGATTTCCCACTTTCCTTTTTCCCATCCAATCCAGGCGCGGTCAATGATGCTGTTAATGATCAAAGATTTTTCGTTTACCCAAAGTTTGGAAAGGTTGATATAGCCATTGTCTTTCGCCAGGTAATTTCCGTAGCCGGGAAAAGCCTTTACCTGTTCACCATAAATAATCCTGTTGCGGAATTCCACTGCCACCGTAAGATTTTTTACAGGATAGATTTTAAAGTTCAGCCGGTTGTGAATAAGATTTCCTGTAATCATTGATTCTGCATTATCAAGGAATGACAGGGTTTGCATATCTTTCAGGTAGCCACGAAACTGAACAATATCAGAGAATTTTTTCTTTTGTGTTTTTTCTTGGGAAAAAGCAAAAAAGGGAAGAATAATAAAAATAAAGATTCGCATCTCGACTACGCTCGATGTGACACTCTTAAGGTGATAAAAGAAATTATTTCTCTTTCTTAACATCCGAAACTATTTTCCCGTCTTCCAATGTGATTACTCTTCTTGCACGTTCAATCACGCGCTGGTCGTGTGTAGAGAAGATAAACGTTATTCCTTCTTCCTTATTGAGCCGCGCCATGATATCGAGCAGGTTGGAGGCGGAAATAGAATCTAAGTTTGCTGTCGGTTCGTCAGCCAGGACAAACTCAGGTTTTGAAGCCAGCGCTCTTGCTACGGCAACACGTTGTTGTTGTCCGCCCGAAAGTTCGGCAGGGCGTTTATCCATCTTATCCGAAAGCCCTACTTCATCTAATAATTGTTTCACCCGCTTGTCGCGCTCGGTTTTAGGTTTGTTTTGCAACAGCATGATGAACTCAGTATTCTCTTTTGCAGTGAGAACGGGAATAAGATTATAAGACTGAAAGACAAAACCGATATTGCGCAGGCGAAAATCTATAAGCTGGTTATCTCTCAATTCGTTCAGTTCAGTACCATTTACTTTTACATTACCTGAAGTAGGATGGTCCAGACCGCCAATAATATTGAGCAATGTTGTTTTTCCTGAGCCGGACGGACCGACAAGAGCCGTGAATTCATCATCTTCAATAATAAGGTCAACTCCGTTCACGGCATGAACAGGAATTTTATCCTTGTCATAGATTTTGGTTATTCCTTTTGCTTCTATTACTGTTTTCATTGTTTTATATTTTTCTTATTGCTTCCGAGGGATTTAATTGTAAAGCTTTTCGCGCAGGAAAAATTGCCGAGACTATCGCAGCTATCACTGTCATCATTCCTATCTCCACATAAAAGTACCATTCTAATTTCGGGTAAATGATGCTGCTGAAACCAAGCTCTTCATACGCCTGCGAAAACATGGAAAGGTCAACTCCCGTTTTTCCGTAATAAACAATAAAAGCATGAGCAATGAGGATACCAAGCGGACCGCCTACCAATGCAAGGAAAATAGTTTCCAGCACGATCATCAAAAACAGTTTTGTCTTATTCAAGCCAATAGCCATCAACATCCCCAGTTCACGAACACGTTCCAGCACAGTCATCAACATCGTGTTCACGATTCCGAAAATCAATGCGAGTAAAATGATGACAATAAAAATATACGTGTATTGCCTGAACATGCTTACTAAGTATTCCAGCTCAGTAGAAAGCTGTTTCCAGGTTTCCACTTTCATGCCGGGAGCGATGGCAATTATTTCTCCTTTTACTTCTTCTAATTGGTTATTATCATTGAGCAACATGGCAATCTCGTTCATTTCATTTTCAAATCCCATCAGGCGGTTAACATCTTCCATCCTCACATATACGTTGGTTTCATCCATGCGTGAGTTCCGTGTTTTATAAATGCCCGTCACACGAAAAGCACCGGCTGTAATTTCTCCGTTTGCATCCTGGAAAGTCAATACTATTTTGCTTTTCAAAGCCACCTTCAGTTTCTCAGCAAGCTTTTTACCGATAAGCACCGGATTGGTTTTTACGCCTTCAAAATAGTCACCATCTACTATTTTGCTTTTAAGTCCTGTAACAGCCATCTCTCTTTCAGGGATAATACCTGAAACCAGAACTCCCGAACCTGCATTGGCAGAAGAAACCATGCCTGAAACCAATGATCTCCCGGTTGAAGCTTCTATTCTTTTATTATCCGAAACCTGTTCCAGTATTTTTTTTCCGTCCCTGATAAAAGAGTTGTTAGGTTGTGTTTTATCATAAGCAGAATCATGAACCTGGATGTGAGAAAGATTTTCGCTGATGCTGCTCTCAATATGGTCTTCTATCATTCCCCACGAAAAAGCGGTATAGAAAACACCTGCAAAAAGCCCGATGGCGATGGACATGATTACAATAAGGCTGCGCACCTTGTTTCTCCAGATATTTCTCCACGCAATTTTTATCAGCATAGTTTAGCTTCTTATGGCTTCCATCGCTTTCAGCCTGATGATTGATAAAAAAGGATAAAAGGCAAGTATCAGCGCCATCACAAGGACAGACCATGCCTGGTTAATAAAAATAAACGGGTCAATGGAAAAGGGCATGATGGCTTCCATTCCATATTGTTCCGACATTTTGGCGAACTCTCCGGTAAACCTGATGGGGTTATGATAGAACCAGGCAACAACAGGAATCGCTCCTGCAATGCCTGATAAAACTCCTATCAGCGAAATCATAATGGTTTCAAGCAAAACAATAACAGAGAGTTTTATATTTCGCATTCCTACTGCAACAAGAATCCCAAATTCATGTCGCCTTTCATTTACCATCGTCAGCAAGGTGCCGAAGATTCCGAAACCAATCACCATATACAAAACAAAAATCATGATAACACCGCCTGCGCTGTCTGCCTCTATCATCTGAACCAATTCAGGAAGCAGTTGTTTCCAGTGCATCACTTCATATTTTTCCTTGTCTAATTTTTCACTCAGGTGTGCGGTTGTCTTTTCCACCTCAGCAGGATTATTAATCATCAGCACAATGGAGGTAAGCATGTTTTCTGCGCTGTACATCCATTGCGCTTTATCTATCGGGAGGTAAACCATTCCTGCATTCAGGTCGGGCGAGCCGAAACGAAGTATGCCGCAAATGGGGAACTTACCTGCTGCCGTAACCCCGTGATAGCCCTGCCCTAATAATATCAGCGTATCTGCAACAGTTAATCCCAGCGTTTTTGCAAGTCCTTCTGAAATCAATACCGCATCCTCGTTATTACCTGAAAAATATTTTCCTGAAATAATCTTTTCATCCACTTTGGTTACCGACTTTTCTTTTTCAGGGTCAATGCCTACCACCATTGTGCCTTTGGTGTTTTCACCGGAAGAAGCAAGCGCAAACGATTCGAGGCGGGGAACAAACTGAGCAATGTTTTTATCAGCGGCAAGCATTTGTTCCAGTTCAGCATCACGGACAAGGCTGTTGTCAAGCGTTTGATCTTCCCAGTAACCTGCTTTATGAATTTGAATGTAGCCGGTGTAAAAGCTTACGATGTTCCTGATCATGTTATCATAAGAGCCTAACTGCGCAGAACGGGTGGCAATGGCAAGAAGCACTGCAAAAAAAATGGAAGCAACGGTGATGAGGGTTCTCCGTTTATTTCTCCAGATATTGCGCCAGGCGAGTTTGAGATACATCACTTCACCTTCTTCATATTCTCCGCACTGAAAAAACTGTCTTCAATGGGTTCATCAAATTTTATCCACTTTTGAATCATAATGGTTTTGTTTCCTTTTTTATCAGCAGGAATCATTTCCATTTTTGAAGGCAGTATTTTTCCGCCTAAATCTTTAATGTCGCTGCCTGTCATAGTGTTTATCAGGATTCCATCTTCGTCATAAAACTCGGTTCGCAACTGCAGGTAATCTTTTTTGTCAACCCAGGAATAAATCTTTCCCCACACCACTGCCGCATCAGGCTTAGGTGTCAATTCCAGTTTCCAGCAAACGCGACCTTCAATGGTAGAGTCATTCAGTATTTTGTGCGTGTAGTCTTCCACAGCAGATGATTCTTTCACCAGGTCGTCATTGGTGAAATCAGTGCCCATCCAGCTTTGCATCATCATAGATGGAGGCAGTTTTATGCTGCGCTCTATGCTGGGCATCCAGTTGTAAATTTCTTTTTGTCTTTTCAGGAAAACAGTTCCGGCATCTTTGGCGGGAGCTGTAATTAACACCATGCTCATCTCAGTTCCTTTGCTCCAGCTTTTCATGGTCATCTCCCGTTCCCAGGTGGGGCGTACAATTTTAATGGTCATTTCGGAGCGGGAAGTTTTGCCCCGCATTTTATCATCGGCTTTCTTTATTATTTCAAGGGCTGTCTGCGCCTGCGCCAGCAAACAAAACAGGCTGAGAACTATGGTGAAGCTTAATTTATGCATCGTTACTTTTATTTGCTTTTTGGGGGCAAAGTTATGGATAAGCATCCTTATGTTGTAACACACTCAACCTGGTGATCACTAAAATTGTTCTATTAACAAAATACTTTTTCCATATTCAAAATTGTCAATAAAATGCTTTTGATAGTAATCCTGTATGTGATCCAGTCCTTTACTGCCGTAAAAATATTTTATCGTGTCGGTATCGAAATGTTTTCCTATTTCTTCAAAATCCTTTATAGTTCCTTTGAAACTTTGTTCAGCCTCCTCTACCGGGTAATCTTCTATGAAGCAATCACGGAGATAACCATGACGGCTGAAATAAAAACCAAGTGTATGTTCTGTATCATATATACCGCACATATAGGGAGTATAACGAAAGCCGGGGATATGATCCAAAAAGTTTTCTTTTCTTACTTTATTACTATATCCCATTTTATTAATATACGCTTCAATTATTTGTTTCATTTCATCATCATACGCACCGACAAAGCTTTTATAAATACAGTCGTCTAAAATATCTGCAAGAATGTCTTCATCCACAGGTTCAGGAAATTCTTTTGTTAAAGATTGTACTGAAATATGGCAAATTCTTTTTTCAACTTCTATGGCACGTACATATTTTTCATACAACTCAAACGGTTGATCAATGGCTTTGGAAAACTCTTCTATAGTAAAACAATCTTCTTTGTTAAAAGGAACATCTGAGCATTTAAAATGAAATACAGTGTAAGGTCCACGCGGAAAGGAATAAATCAAATCATTATTTTTCATAATATACATAACGCAAACATTGTTTATTTATTGCATAAATGTAAAACTATTTTTTATGGATTACATATTTCTGCCAGCCGACAGAATGGAAACCGCACGGCACAATGAACAAACATTCTGCCAAGCCGGGATTGATGGCAAGATGAAAAGCAAACGCCAGTTGCAAATTGGCTGATGTTCCGAGCGGCAAAATCTCGCCTTAGGCGAGACCGCTCAGCGATGACGCCTATTAACTTAATGCCTAAAAAGGAACATTTCGCTCAGGGGGGGGATGTTTTTGCCCCAGCGGGGCAACATATTGGTAGAAATAATATGAATACAATAATTGTCTCGTCCCGTACGGGACGAAATATTTTTTACATACCGGTTTTTTCTACCGATATTTTATCGCTTCGCGACAGAATGGAAACCGCAC
>Ga0172370_10009854_pt1 | contig 11078 bp, 10 predicted proteins | sample LakKiv5m_FD_114538 | JGI IMG/M metagenome (GOLD analysis project Ga0172370, IMG submission 114538) | Freshwater microbial communities from Kabuno Bay, South-Kivu, Congo - kab_022012_11.5m | ecosystem: Environmental > Aquatic > Freshwater > Lake | place: Democratic Republic of the Congo...
AATGCTAGTAAATACGAGAGAATATAATGGACGATTTCACACCCACTAACCAAGTTAAACCAGAAGACGATTTTATTCCTATAAAAGGAGATGACTTCTCTCCACAGGGGGAGGACTATGGATATGGATTAAGGCAAGATAAAACACAAAAAGGTCGGGGATTTTTTGGAGAATTAAAACGCCCCGATAGTCGTATATCTACGGAAATTTCTATTGGAGTTAATATCAATGGCAAGGAAATAGAAATACCTACTCTTGTTCCCACATTGAATAAAGCAGAGATAGACTATCTTCTCAAGGGTGGTAAGCCAACCAAAGAGATAGTAGGCAAGGCAGTAGAACACGCAAAAATGAGAATGTCAGAAGGGAAAAGCCCATTTGCTGAAGCAGGGGAGCAACTCTTCCAACCTTCCACAGAAGATGACTTTACTCCTATTTCTTACAGTGATAAAAGAGTGGAAGGGGAGAAAGAAGGTTGGATGAGTAAGTTGAAGAAAAAAGTAGCAGATGTCGATAGAGCTATGGCAGGGGGAGAGACGTCGGAGGAAGAGAAGCAGAGATGGAGAGATATGGGAGCATTTAGTAAAATTATTGACGTTGTGTTCGGAAGAGGAGGTTACGCTTTCAAAGCACTTGCTAAGGAAATTGATACAGAACAACAAGAGATAGTTGACACTATCCATAAAAAATACATTCCTGAAGAAGGCGTTATAATGTCGACAGATACAAAGAAGAAGATGGATAATGAGATCAAAAAAGCACTGTTAACCAAATTTCCCGATATCAAGAGTAGGCTGCAAGCTGCTTATAGAGGATTGACTGGGAAAGAGCGGCGTGATTGGAATAGTATGTTAGCAGAAAAAGGAATATCGGGAGTGCCTCTTCTTGGTTTTTTATACGAGACTTCGTTTGATCCTTTCATGTGGGGGGGATACTCTGCAATAGGTCAAGGTATTAGAAAGACAGCGGGTGGTGCAGCTGAACTAGCTATGAAGGTTCCTGGTATAGCGAATGTGGTAGAAGAGACAAAATGGGCACTCGAACCGATGGCGGAGATGTTCAAGACGAAGTCGAAAATTCCAAAGTTAGGAGAAATGGTCGATAAATGGTTGAGTGGGAGACACTATTTGATAGGGAGGCAAATGCGATATGCTGCCCAAACCCGTCTTGCTGTCCGCTCTATCGCGCGTTCCCTTGGTATTTCCCCGAAAGAAGTTGGGAAGAGGGTAGCGAATGTTATGGAACTCCGCTATTACCCGGACGAACTCGCACGTGTCGTACCAAATGTCTCCGCAGAAGAACGTGTTCTCGCTAACACTCTCCACAGTCATTATCTCTCCATTCTCTCCGATGAGATGAAAGCTGGTGTCAACATCCACCCTCTCTCCTGGGTTAGAGACCAGAAGATTGCGAAGTTGCAGAAGAACTTGAATCTGTTGCGGACAGCATACGAAAAGGAACTGTCACGAACGAGAGCGAAACTGATATCTGACTTGGAAGGACTTGGAGACCAACGTCTTGCGGAGTATACGAAAGGATTGCAGGGACAACAGAAGGAAGTGGAGATTAAAGCGAGACTTGAACATCTCCAGAACGTGAAGAAGTTTGATGGTGCAATAGATGGCGTGGAGAAACAGATGATGGGATTGGAGAAGTTGCGTAACAAGCCTCTTCGATCTCCTTCCGTCATCACGGATATTGATAAGCAGCTAGCAAAGCTCGAGAACCAATATTGGTATCTCCACTCCGAACTTGCGGATCGTCTCCAAGATATCCCGGAGCTAGCGAAAGGCTCCATCTTCACCAAACAAATCGATGACATTTCCAAACTCCTGGCCAGCGACATTGAAGTCAACCTTGGAAAGGAAGGGACGTCGTTGGCGAAGAAACTAATATCGACAGAAGCGAAAATGGGGAAGTTGCCGCAGACGGAGTTGGGAGTTCCAGTCGGAGAAAGCAGAAAGTTATTGAAACAACTAACTATCGAACGCGCTAAGCGTCAGTTCGGCTATGTCCCTCGTATCACGACAGATGAAGCGAAGCAGATCATTCTCTCGATGAGAATAGGCAAGTCAAAGTTGTGGACAAAAGATCTTGTCCATGCTCTCCGTCGACGAACAGATGATTTTACTATCGAAGAATTTAACGAGTTTGTGCGCGCTCATGGATTGGAGAGTCTGGATGGGAAGACAATCGAACAGTTCTTCTTAACCTACCCTTCCTACTCTCTAGCGGTGCGTGGATGGAAGTCTGCGAAAGCCATTACATCTGCAGAATTCTTGAATGAGAGTAAGATGTTCGGAATACCGATAAGTAAAGCACCTACCACTTACCGTGTTCTTCCCGATAATGTTCTGCGAGCCAACCCCTCTCTTCGTGGTCTCCGCTTCCCTGAAGAGGTCGCTAACGAAATCGGACGCATCCATGACTTCTATCTTGACCCGACATATCGTCCGGATGTGTGGGGAAAGTTTCTTAAACATTTCGACAACGTGCAGAATCTCTGGAAAAGGTGGCAACTCGCAGTCTTCCCTAAGTACCATATCCGAAATATGGTAGGGAATATGTGGAATAACTTTCTCGCTGACGTCGACCCTTCTACTTATCCGAAAGCCACAGCACTCCAAGCCTATCGTAAATATAGACACACGCCGTGGATGGGAGACGTCTCTCGTCGAACTCTCCGCAAATTAGGGATTAGTGTGGATGATGCTGAGCAGATAATTTATGACGCAGAAAGATTGGGAGTACTGGGGGGAGGATGGTACTCAGCAGATATCGACCTTTCGATTAGGCAAACGATTGGGAAGGGAGGAGTGACGGGAAGAGGAATGGCGGTAGGTCAGACTCTCGAGAACAATGCGCGTCTTGCGCACTATCTCGATCGGGTAGGGAGAGGGAAAACTGCAGAAGAAGCTGCCCTTTCCGTTAAGAAGTACCTTTTCGACTACTCCGACTTGACTCACTTCGAACGAGGCGTCATGAAACGAGTTATGCCTTTCTACAGTTGGACACGCAAGAACATTCCTCTCCAGCTCGAACATCTCATCAAGACTCCGCAGAAATTCGCACCTCTTACCATCCCTCTTCGTTCTCGAGAGCCAAGTGACCTACTCCGATTGAAGTATGCTGATCCCCAACTCTATCGCAGTCTCCCCATCGAACTTCAACGCACCATCGACACTGTCACGTATATCCCTCTCGAAGGTCTTTTGCCTGCTGCTGACCTTGCAAAATTAGGGGGACCGCAGAACGTCATCCAAGACATTGTCGTCGAGCTTCTCTCTCCATTCATCAAAGCTCTTATCGAACAACTTACCAATACTGATTTGTACAGATATAAACCTATTCAGTCATATGCTGGAGAGACTAAACCTTTCCTCAACGCCGACATCCCCGTCCGTATTCGTCATCTTTTGACAACCATCTCCCCCGCCTCCCGTATCACTCGAGAGTTGGATAAGATGGTCTCGAAGAAGAAAAACAAACTTCCTCTGACTCCCGAAGAATGGGCAGTCTCCTCCGCCCTCTCTTCCGTCTATAAGTCAGACTTGGGAGAACTAAAGATGAGAGCGGTGTCGAATATACGGAAAATGATGAAAGAACTGGAGATTGGTGCATACAAAGCGAAAAGAGAGGGGCGTGAAGACGAATTTAAACATATTATGGACGAACTTAACAAGAATATAAAGTTGATGAAGGGACTGTTATGACACTCTTGTTTATAAGTGAGAAGGGTTACTTACTGGGCTTGGCGAAGAGATGTGCGGACGAAGGATACAAGGTATATCTATACGTAGAAAATAAGGAAGGGGCATTCGTCGGGAATGGGATAGTACCTAAATCCTCTTACCTTCTCTCCCTCTTGAATAAAGGAGGGGACGCTATCTCTTCTCACATCAACGCTCTCCTCGATGAGACTCACCCCGACCTCGTCATCCTCGACTCTTCTCGACTCGGGAAAGTATTCGATTACATTACCCAAAAGAACATTCCTTGCTTCGGCAGTAATCACTGGTCAGACATCCTCTCCACCTCTTCCTCCTACTTCTCTTCCCTCTCTCATGCTGTTGGGTGGAACCAATGGAAGGGAGACAGTGGGCAGCAGGTTGGGTGTGGCTTCTGGTGGAATGGTCTCCAACTCATCTCCCCTTTCCTCTTCTCTAATCGAACCTCATTCTTGACTGGAGACTTGGGTGGGAGGGTGGAAAGCAGTGGCTGCTGTATATCTCCCATCTTCTCATCTTCCATCCTCAACTCTGCAATCGACAAATCGACGACATTATTGAAGAAGACTAAATTTCGAGGTCTCTTCCATCTTAATTGTGTGGTTTCAAAAGGACACGTTTTTGTAGCATCCATTTCCTCCTCTCTCTTCTCTCTTCCATCTAACTTGGAACGTTACAAAGGGTCAGTTGTCGACCTTCTTCACTCAGTAGCAACTGGCACGAAGATGGCTGGTGAATTTACGACGGACTGCGCTCTCTCCATTCTCCTCTCCATCCCTCCCTTCCCTTCCGCACTTGTCTCTGATAAAGACTCCGCATTGAAAGGTGTCAGTCCGTCTAACTTAAAACATCTCTACCTCGTGGACGTCCGAAAAGAGGACTCCTCATACGTATGCGCGAACTCATCTGGAGAACTTGGGTATGTATGTGCTAGAGGACGATACGTGAACGAGGCAAAGGATAGAGCATACAAAACCCTCTCCAACTTGTCCGTCGAAGAGGGTCAGTACCGTCTGGATATTGGGGAGAAGAGTGAAAGATGGTGTAATTTCAAAAATTGAAATTACGAGGCTTATACAACTTCTTCCCATTATTTACACAATAATGCGTTCTTCTTATCCCATTAAAAATAGCTATCAATGAAGAAGGAAAGTTGTCTGAACCTTCCGCCCTTCGATAGCATCCCTCATAGTGCTGACAACCTATACAATCCTTCTCTACTTTCTTACTCTCATCCATCTCTTTCCTCCTTTTACTATCTCCTCTATTCTCTCTCCCGCAATCAAATCATTTATGATTTCGTCTAGTCGTTTTGTACTTATACAGTAACTAATCTGTCGACTGAGATCAGTATAGCATATTTCTTTCTTCCTTCTAATAATACGAAATACCTTCTCATTCTCTTCTCCTGTCTCCGTCATCTGTATTAGCTTAAGAGTGTCCGGTAGATATAACTCATTCTTATTCATCGCTTTTAGAGCCATTCTCAGTTCTACTTCTCCCACCTCCATCGACCCACTCTTCGATGCGGAGAGGCACATCGCCACTTTCAGTAGAGTGTCGTGTTTCCTTCCAAAATATCCATCCAACGCATAGTGTGGTGTCTCTTCTGGTCTGAATACTTTCGTATACCAATCTGTATACCACTCTCTCGCATCCTTCGTCAACACGAACTGTCCCTTCATTTGTTCAATTACTCTCAAATCTTCTATCAATTTCTGCTTCAACTTCATTGTCTCTGCCGACAATTCTGGAAATGGTACTAATTGCTCTGGTTTGTCTTGGTATACGAAAATGATGCGAGACGTAAATCCTCCCCCAACTGCATGGGCTGGCATACTATCTCTTAACCAGACCGGAGTCGTCCCCGCCAACATATTACAACATGCTTTATGTCCGAGTTCTTTCCCTCTTGCAATCGTATGATAGTCGAACACCTCCGGGCAGTCATACAACTTAGTCAAGAGTCCCATGAGTTTAGCCGAGTCAGGTCCTTGTCCAAGAAACACTCCAAATTCATCACTCACAATGACTGTCGCACTTACTCCTCTCTCCTTAAAGGAGGCAGCCATCTGTGAAGTAAATGCTTCAAGAGTTATCTTCTGGCTAATGATTGGGACGGAGTCCCCAAATGTTTCCTGTAACATCCTCGCCCCAATCCCAATCGCTGTTGACTTCCTTACCCTCGCACTTGCCCCGACCAAGATTACGTATAAGTTTGGATACAGAGTATAGTGCCCCCTATTTATCCAGCACTTTCTCTCTAGTGTAGATGCAATGACAGAGACTGCGACCCAAAAGTGGAAGAGAGACGGACTTTCCGTCTCACTCGTATAGTCCGCATACCCAGTCAGCCAATCGTCTAGTTTCCTCTTCCCATTCCCATTCTTTTCATTAGCCATACGTCCTTTTATCTCTTTATAAATCAATTTATATTTTTGTCATATCCTGCCAATTCTTCCCCACTTTCATATCCATCGGCAACACCAACGTCTTCCCATTGATGTATAACTTAATATCGAATGCCTCCTTCACCCTCTCCCTCCACATCCCCACCTTATCATCATCCACTTGAATGACGAACGCGTCGTGGTTCTGTAACATAAACTCCACGTCCGGATGTGCCTGGTGCAGTCTAATCATCGCCAAATTCAACGTATCCCCAACTGTCGATTGTGGAACGAATGCATACGCTTCCCTAAATAATTGGTCTCCCCACATCCCGAAGAACGTCCTCTTCCTACCGAGAGGAGTAGTGAGAGTGCGACACTTCCCGAGTTGTGCCTGGGTACGGAACTGCCATGCTTTAATCTTCGGAAACGTGTCGAAGTATTTCTGCGATAATCTCACTGCTTCCGTCTTACTACATCCGAAAAGTTTCCCAAATAAGACTGGTCCCATTCCATAGTCGAGAGCATGTACTCCTCTCTTCGCCTTCTCTCTCTGTTCACTTGTCACATCCCCTACGTTCACTCCATATATCCAACTCGCATTCAACCTATGTATATCTCCCCCTTTGTCAAAGAACTCTATCAGTCTCTCTTCCTCTGCTAGATACGCGACTACACGAGTTTCCGCTTGACTCAAGTCTACATTTAGAAAGACCTTCCCCTCATCAGGAATAAACATTCGCCTACACACTCCTGGCGGGATATTCTGGAGATTTGTCCCAGTCCCAAACACACTCTCTCTACTCGACAACCTCCCCGTCTCCGTCCCTCCTATCACATACGAACATCTCATCCTTCCATCTTCTCCACCTTTATCTGAGAGATACGTTCCCAACATCTTCCTGTTCCCTCTAATTTTCAGGATTAGGTCGAAGATAGGAGATGGCGTCTTCTTCGAGAGAGTCTCGAGTGCCTCCTCATTAGTCGTCAACTGCGTTGTCCCTTTCTTATACACTGGCGGTAAGTTTAGTTCATGATACAACAATTCTTTGAGCTGCTTCGGGGACATTACATTTATCTCTCTTCCTATCACATTTCCTAATTTTGTCTGTAGTGCGTTCGTCTCTTTACTTATATCTTCCCACGCCTTTACCCTCACTTCTTGGTCTATCTTCACTCCTCTCATTTGCATCTCTATTAGTATATCGATCAACGGATGTACTAATTTGTAATAGAACTCATATACTCCAAACTCCTTCATCTCTTTCTCTATTACTTCTGCACACTCTAACGTGACTGCTGCATCCATGCAGTTGTACTTCCAAAATGTCTCATCATTCCCACTCTTTCCCCAATGTTTATAGTATGGCTGTCTCGTATATATCGAACACAGCAGTCCAAGTGACTTTCCGCCCCCTATCCTATGCTTCCCTGTCAGAGTCGACTCCGATGCTGCTAGTTCTGGGTATACTGTGTGATGTCCACACATCGTATCGAATACTAATCCTCTGACATGGATACGCCATGGATTGACTCGCAGAATAACAATATCAAACTGTGCGTTTTGTGCTATTTTCTTAACATTTTCGTATTCCAATAACAACTTTAACATCTTCCATATCTCTACCTCTTCTTCCACCCTCCAATACGGCGCACCCGTCGAATTTGTGAACGGTATCGACATCCCCGTCCACGGACTATCTGTTAACGCAATTGCAGTAATATGTCTGTCTTCATCCGTCTCTACGTCAAACGACAGTTTATCGACCGTCATCAATCTCTTTATTTCATTTATCACTTCCCCATACGTTGGACGTATCTTAAACTCTCTCTTCCTTATATTAAAATCACTCGTCTTCGCCTCTTCCCTAACTCTCTTAAAGTCAAACATCACGAGGGGTAGATTATTCCATGCACGAAGTAAGGAAGCTGGATGTATTGTGGGAATGACCTTGCACCCAACTTCGCTACAAAACAAGATAGAACCTCTCCAATTATTTATCCCACTCTCTCCTGTCAACGCTCTCAGCGCCTCATTTCCCAACGCGACTACCACGTTGGGATTAGTTTTCTTTATATCTTCCTTTAAATAGCGAATTCCTTCCACGAGTGCGTCACTTGGCACCTTCTTTCCTCTATCCACATAAAAATAACAGAAGTCATTGTTAGGTGGACGCACTCTCATCACGTTCCCTATCCGACACTCTCTCCTCACCAATCCCGACTCCATCAACAGTCTATCTAATAATCGTCCAGCACCTCCTACAAATGGTCTTCCCTCCAACTCTTCATTCGTTCCTGGCGCTTCTCCTACAATATATATCTTCGCATTTGTCCGGCCCTCAAACTCCACCACCTTTGTCGTCATCTTTCTCTTCCCCCTTTAAATCTTCAAGCAGTGCAATCTTCGCCATTGTTACTCCAATATCTGCAAGTAACACACTAGCTATTCTCTTCAACTTCTTATCCGCGTGAAAGTACGACATAGTAAAGTTTGCAACTTGGTTCAGGAACAAAATATCCCCTTTTCCTAAATCGGGTATGTCTGCATTCACTATAACACTTCCTACTCTAATCTCCATACTCACCTCACAGTACTTCAAACACAAGATAAGGGACATCTCCAATACGTGCATATCCTATATATTCCAACACCGCACCCTCTTCCATCTCTCCTCCACTCTTCACTACCAAAAACACCATCTCCGTAAACTCTTTCTCTTCCAAGTCCACTTCTAACCACACACATACTTTCCCCTCTCTCCCTTTCCCTCCTCCCAACACATGCGAACCTTCAGGTACAACTATCTTATTCATCCCTTCTTTCAGTTGGTACTCTTTCACCATAATCATCTTATCTCTCCTATTTCATAAACAGTACTCCAAACGAAAGAATAATTGCTCCTACAAAATACGCCACTCTCGCATAATCTTTCTGGCAGAAGTATCCAATCGCAATTACAGCGTATTCAACTATCAGCAATTTAACAAAAGTGCTTCCCATCACACTTCTACTTCTGCTTCTTTTTCCGTCTCTCCCTCTTTCACCAATTTCTCTAACCTCAATATTCCCTTAGAATGATACTCCTTATCCAACTCACACCCCCACGCATTTCTCTTCATCTCGAATGCTGCCACCAACGTAGACGACGACCCAGCGAATGGGTCGATAACTAACTCTCCCGCTTGTGAACTCTGTTCAATCAGCTTACGTACGAGAGATGTCGGTTTCTCTGTTGGATGTACCTTCCTCTGTGGTGCAACTCTCGGTTCCTCAAACACATTCGACTGTCCCAACTTGTTCAGCGCACGTCTCCCTTTCATGCACAAGAAACACACCTCATAATTGCTCGCAAACGCGTACTCCGACCCTCCCGCTCCCCCTCCACCTTTCTTATGCCATACGATTGGAACCGCATTCACATTAAACCCAATATCTCGGAGCATCTTCAAGAGATAGTCATAGTGCTGTATTCCAAACCACATATACATATGTCGATTATCTTTCAATACACGGTAACACTCTTTGACGACCTGCGATATGTTATCTAGCACCGTCTGCATATCATCATCATACACCTTCCCATCCCACGCATCTAGACTCTTCAATCCTTTATCGAGTGCAATCGCATAAGGAGGGTCAGTATGTACCAAATCGACGGAACCACTCTTCAACTTCCTCATCTCCACCTTCGAGTCGCCTAGTACGAGACACTTCGTATCTATATTTATCTTCACCTTCTCCGCCAGTGCGTCCGTCAACCGTCTCTCTCTCATTCTCTGAAATTTCTTCCACGCACCCTCTTTCGTACTCTCTTCCAACAACTCCGGAAACTCTTCTGCCGCCTTCGCCAGACGAAGACTCTGCGACACCGTCCCAATCGACACCCCTAACGAGTCCGCCGAGTCATTTATCGACCATCCTCCTCCGTGTCCTTTAACCGCCGACCCATACAACTCCCTTTTAATCCGGTCTACCTCCAACATCGCCTTCACTTCCTCTTGCCAAGTGAAGTCTTTTCGTCGAAGGTTTTCCTCTATCTCAATCTCTCTTCTCTCTAGTTCCGATATTTCCTGCAACTGTCTCACCTCAATCTCTTCCAGTCCCAACTTCATATGTGCCTTCAGACGTCTCTCTCCTGCTACTAAATTCATCTCCGAGTCCACGACAATAGGATGGAAGAGTCCATATCTCTGGATGGAGACTGCTAGTTCCTCAATCTCCCCGTAATCTTCTCTAAAACGCTCATCCTTTATCTTGATATCTCTAACTTTAACTTTCACACTTCCTCCTTAATTTTCTATCATCAGTTGAAAGAAAAGGCGGAAGTGTCCGTACTACGCTACATTCGTAGTCTTACCTCCATCATGCCTCCCACACACTACTAAAGGAGAGAGGTTTCATCAGCAACTTCCCTTCCCTCCGAACGGAGGAGAGGGCTGCCACGGACACCGCCGTTTTTCTACTGTCCCGTAATTTCAATTTTTGAAATTACTAAATAGGCAGTATGGACTCTGTATCCAGATCCGCATACTTCCTCTCATTCCCTTCCTTATCTTTCCCTATCCTTTCTCCCACCACAGCCTTGAATTGTCTCCCCAGCAAATCTTCCGAAGAGAACCCGCCACCGGCTGCAATGTTAACTCCAACCTTCTCAAGGAAAGATCTCAGGAAGTACCTCGTCGCCTTCGTCTTATTCGAGAACTGCCTTCTAACCTTCTTCCCCGCTTGCGGTCCACCCACCACTTCGGGACGGATAATGAAGTTATATAACTTTCCCCCGATATCCGTCTTCTCATCCACGACTGGCACCACCTCAGCCGGCTCCTTAACCACGAAAGTGTACTGTCCCGGTGGGACGGGACTAAAGTCCTCAAAGTCATTCAACTGCGCATCAATCAACATTTCCTTCTCCTTCTCTCCCAGGTCTGGGAGTTGTGACGGTTACTCTATTGTAAC
>Ga0172370_10009859_pt1 | contig 11075 bp, 9 predicted proteins | sample LakKiv5m_FD_114538 | JGI IMG/M metagenome (GOLD analysis project Ga0172370, IMG submission 114538) | Freshwater microbial communities from Kabuno Bay, South-Kivu, Congo - kab_022012_11.5m | ecosystem: Environmental > Aquatic > Freshwater > Lake | place: Democratic Republic of the Congo...
CACCTTCCCTGACCATGATTCATACCGATGCGAGGCGCTACATCAAAAAAACAACCCACCGCTATGACGCCATCCTTGTGGATATTCCCGATCCGGATACCTTCCAACTCAACCGTTTCTTCACGAGCGAGTTCTTTCGGTCGGCCAGGCGTGTTCTCAAAAAGGGCGGGGTCCTTTGCCTCCATCTGGACTATTCTCCCAACTACGTGAGCGATATCCGCAAAAAAAAGCTCTCCACCCTTTACAACACCGCCCTAAGCCAATTTGAGCATGTCCTCATCCTGCCGGGGGAACAGGCATACTTTCTCATGGGCGACAGGGAGTTGAATCCGGATATCCCATCGGTGCTGAAGGCCAAAGGGATTGACACCGCCTATATCGAAGGCTTTTTCCACGGCAATGTGACGGAAGAGCGGATCGAGCAGCTCAAGAGCAGCCTAAATCCGCAGGAAGCCATCAATTCCGATTTCGAGCCGAAACTGATGAGCATCGTGTTTCAGGATTGGTTCAGTCGTTACGGGACCCATCCGGCCTGGTTTCTTGGCGCCCTTCTAAGCCTTTCCATCCTCTACCTCGTGTTCATGAAAAGGGCGGAATACATCCTTTTTTCAACGGGATTTGCCACCATGGGGATGGAGATGCTCATCATATTCGCCTTTCAGGTCATTCATGGCTACATCTACCTCGAAATCGGGGCCGTGGTCACCGCATTCCTGCTGGGACTCCTCCCCGGCGCCATGGCCGGCCAGCGGTGGCGCTCCAGGCCGGGGCTTCAGATCACGGCATCGGAAATCGCCCTGTTATCCCTCTTATTCATCTTTTTCATGTGGGTTTCTTATGGGAAGATCGAGCCTCAACCGATCCATTTTCTCCTCTTCTGCTTCGTCTTCTCATTTTTTGCCGGCTTCCAGTTTCCGGTTGCCTCAAGGATCATTGGAGAAGCGACAAGCCCGGCAGCGGGGCTCCTTGCCGCTGACCTGTGCGGGGCCGCGCTGGGCACCCTGGCCACCGGAGCGGTCCTGATCCCATTGTGGGGAATCCGGACCGCCGTGGTCTTTTTGATTCTGTTGAAACTATCGAGTATAATGCTTCTCAGATGGGGCAGGAGGATCGGTCCATGAAACCACAAACCCCGAACATCCCTTCATGCGGCTTTGGGATGATGACGCGCAAGGAATTCCTCAAGGCTGCCGCCCTGAGCGCCTCGGCCGTCTTCTGCGCAGGGGCCGGTTATGGCTTCCTGGGCAGCAAGAGCGGCGGAGACGAGGGCGTCAGAGGTCATATCTTCAAGGATGATGCACCTGACCAGCCGTGGAAATGGTCCATCGAGGGGTTCCATTACACAAAGCACGGAAAGGCCGTTCGCTGCGAGGTTTGCCCCAACCGATGTTTTCTGCAGCCGGGGGATCGAAGCATCTGCCGGTCCAAGGTCAATATCGGCGGCAAGCTGTACTCCCTTGCCTACGGAGACCCGTGTGCGGTCCACGTGGACCCCATCGAAAAAAAACCGCTCAATCATTTCCATCCCCGCTCCCTCATTTTTTCCATCGCGGCCACCGGGTGCAACTTCAGGTGTCTCAACTGCCAGAACTGGGAGATCTCCCAGAAAAAGCCCGAAGAGGTGGAGCATGGGGAGCTCTTCCCGGAGCAGGTGGTCGAGGAGGCCAGGAGGAGAAAAACCCCGTCCATCGCCTTCACCTATTCCGAGCAGGTTACCTACTATGAATACATGTGCGATACGGCCCGGCTGGCCAGGGAGGCTGGCATCCGGAACGTCTGGGTCTCCAACGGCTACATCAACCAGGAGCCGCTCCTCAGGCTCTGCAAATACCTGGATGGGGCCAATGTCAACCTGAAATCCTTTGACGACGCGATCTACCGGGCCCTCAACAGCGGAACCCTCCAGCCGGTCCTGAATACCTTCAAGACGCTCCATGAACAGGGGGTCTGGTTCGAGATGACCACCCTGGTGGTGCCCACCTATGTGGACGATCCCGAGATGATTCGGCGGATGTGTGGATGGATATTGAAGGAACTGGGACCCGACTACCCCTTGCACTTCCTGCGATTTTTTCCCCAGTACAAGCTCACCCGACTCCCGGCCACGCCCGTCGCGACCCTCGAGCAACTGAGAGACATCGCCCTCAAGGAAGGGATCCATTATGTCTACCTGGGAAACGTGCCCGGACACAAGGGGAACCACACCTATTGCCACCAGTGCGGGAAGCTCATTATCCAGCGGGAAGGGTACGTGGTCGATATGCTCGGTCTGAAAAACGGCCGGTGTGCCTTCTGCGGCGCAACCATACCAGGGAGGTGGGGAAAGGATTGAGGAATTCAGGAATCGGGGAATTGAGGGATTGAGGGGCCACCGGGGAGATTGCCTTGTCCGGCCTTATCCGGTCTTGGGTTCGACCCGATCATCCGGTATCCAGCATCCAGTATCCGATAATCGCCCTGTCCAGCCTTATTCGGTCTTGGTTTCGGCCTTTACAAAATTCTTGCAGTGGTGCTGAAACAGGGCCCATTGGCCCCGGCTCCCGTCCCAGGATTCCACCGCACACCTTCCCAGGGCATGGGGGCTGTTGTGCCCTGCCTTGTTCTCAAAGTAGCTGAAATGCCGGCACATGACGCAGCGAATCACCCCTTCAGGTACAGTTCCAACATCTCGATCACTGCTGTTCTCCATGACATCCATCACAATCTGTCCTCATCTCTTTCGTACCCGCAATTCGGGAATCATGAGACCCAGGATCAGCCGAAGGGTCCGATAATCGAGCGGCTTGAAGGCCCCCTGGTAGGCAGCCACTGCCGCGCATCCGCAGCGGGAGCAGTCGGCTGTGTCGCCGTAGGTGCAGGCCTTGGATTGGCCGTTTGATTTGAAACACCGGATCCGCTCACTCACCGGGCAGGCCTCGTGGCGGTTCCACTTAAAAAAATCACCGGTGGTCAAGAGCTGGCGGCCCATGGCCGGGGTGAAGCCCACCCTTTCCCCGTATCTCTCTCTCAAGGCAAGCAGCTCCATCACCAGGCGGTCCCTTTCCTTCAGAGGGATGAACAGATCGGATTCATCTCTCCTGAGATCAGGTGTGTAGAACGAAAATCCGACCCCCTTGATGGGCAATCCCATCATTTCCCGCACGAAGTCCCCCAGTCTGTGCTGATTCAGCCTGGAGACGGTCATGTGGACGATGGGGGGCTGAGACGCCCTTTTCAGATTCTCCACGGCCTGGGCGTACACCCCGGCCCCTCGAATCGTGTCGTTGAGCGTCTCGGGACCATCCAGGGAGAGGATCCACTGCACCCTTTTCAGCCTCGGAAATCCATTGATCCCGTTCGTGAACGCCAGGGTGGCGTCAAATATCTCCCCCGCTGCCCGGCATACCTCCGGCCGGAGCGTGGGCTCGCCCCCGTACAGGATAGCCGCCCCGAGTCCCTTTGCCCTAAGGCCCCTCAGAAAGGCGACCATTTGTCCGTCATCCAACTCCGGGGGATGGTCCTGTTTCCACCAGTAGCAGTGGCGGCACTTCAGGTTGCATCGATGGGTAATATCGACGGCCGCCGTGGTAGGGAGGCGGGTCAACCCCCATTTGCAGAGGATCAGCAGCTTTCCAGGTGTCAGGATCATGGGGTCAGCGTATTGAATTTACTCTCATATTCAGTGACAAAGCGCCGGATGATCCCCTGGTCTGCGAAGCTGTAATAGGTGTTGTTGCCGATGATGAGATGGTCCAGCACCTGGATGGTCAGGAGCCTGGCCGCCCAGACCAGGTCCCGGGTCAGACGGTGGTCTTCGGGGGAAGGCGACGGATCTCCCGAGGGATGGTTGTGTACAAATACGAGGGAGGCCGCCTTGCAGTCCAATGCCATGGAGAGAACCTCCCGGGGATACACGGCGCTTCCGGTGAGGCCCCCCTTGAATAGATCCTGATCGGCAATCAGCTCGTTCTTGCGCGTCAGGAAAAGGACCTTGAAGACCTCGCGCTTGAGGTCGCGCATGGAGTGAAACAGGTAGTCGAACACCGCCTGAGAAGAGCCAAAGAAGGTTTTTCCGGCGATCCTGTCTTTGAGATACCGGTTGGCCACCTGATGCACCAGCCCCAGGTAAAGGGCATTCTTGGGGCCAATCCCCTTGATGCGGGTCAACGCTTCCAGGGGGGCCGAAAGGACACCCGACAGATTGCCGAACGCCTTGAGGGCCTCCCGTGCCGGCAGCTTCTGATCGCCCCTCGGCGTCCCCAGCGTCAGGAGGAACTCGACGACCTCCTCATCGCTGAATCGATCGAGCCCTCCCTCCAGAAACCGCTGCCGCAGTCTTTCCCGATGGCCGATCCCCCTTTGTTGCCAGTCTTCTTTGTCCATCTCCCTGGGGTGTCCTTGAATTGACGAGGCTGGGTCTGCATCCCTGCGGATTGTACCAAAGGGCCAGGAAAATTCAAGAAGAAGGTTGCCGAAGCGAAAAGACTGATTACCATTGTGGAAAATTGTCAGCCCGCCCCGCTGTTAAGAATTAAAAAGTTGATAACAGGGACCAGATATGTTACAAATCATTATTTTAAATTTGGTCTTATAGTCAAGGAGATTCAAGGATTCAGATGTTCTTGTTAAAAATTGCTGTTTTTTTGGCTGCTTATATCATCATCCAACTGATAGACACCGGATTCGCCCTGGCCTGGGGACCTGGTGTCCATACCGCCCTCGCCCTAAGCTCACTCGACTCCGCCAGGCTCCTCCTGCCGTCGATCGCTCAGGTCATCACCGGATTTCCTATCGAATATATGTACGGGTGCCTGTCGGCCGATTTTTTCATCGGCAAGGGGAAACGGACATACAAGAACAACCCCCATACCTGGGAGGGGGGATTTGAATTCCTGCGCGGGGCCACGGATGATCGTGAACGGGCCTATGCCCTTGGATTTCTGTCGCATCTGGCAGCCGACGTCATTGCGCACAATTTCTTTATTCCCAACCTCCTGAGCGCCTATCCGGGGAGAGGCAAGATGGGCCATCTCTTCTGGGAGGTCCGGGCGGATTACCTGATCGGATCGTCCTACACCCGAATCGCCAGAGGCGTCTTGGAGATGGATCATCAGATCTGCGACGACCTGCTCAAGCTGATCGCCGGAAAGAAAAGAAACGGCTTTAACGCAGGAAAGGGGTTTTATGCCGGGACAGTGAGACTTTCCGATCGACTTCACACCACTCGGGATCTTCTGTTTGAGAACAGGGCGGTTCGGTGGCGCCATTTTCACGGATTCCTGGCCCTGATGCTGGACTTATCCAAGGGGGTGGCCAACGACTTCCTGAAGCACCCCGGGACATCCCCCTGCCTGCTCCATGACCCGATGGGGGCACACAATCTCCTTCTGGCCAAGAAGAAGCGAGTCTTTTCCAGGTTATCCAGAACCCCCCGTCCGGTGCGACGGTTTGACGTCGATGAAGACCTCCTCTACCTATGAACACCATTCGAATCCTCCCAGAAACGCTGGCGTCCCAGATTGCGGCCGGGGAGGTTGTGGACAGGCCCACCTCGATTGTACGGGAACTGATAGACAACAGCATCGACGCCGGTGCAGACCGTGTAACGGTCAGGATTGAGAACGGGGGAAAACGGCGCATTCAAGTCAGCGACAACGGCGCCGGCATGTCCAGGGACGACCTGTTGTTGTGCGTCGAAAGACATGCCACCAGCAAGATTCGAACCGCATCCGACCTCCTAAACGTCCGGTCCCTCGGGTTTCGGGGGGAGGCCCTTTCGAGCATCGCCGCGGTTTCCCGCGTGCAGATCACCTCTCTTCCCAAAGATCAGTTGACAGGATACAGACTCAGAATTTCGGGCGGAAAGCTCCTGGACATTGAGGAAACGGGCGCCCCTATGGGGACGACCGTCGACGTCAAAGACCTTTTTTTCAATATTCCAGCCAGACGAAAATTCCTCCGTGCCGAGAGAACGGAGACCGACCACGTGATAGACACCCTCTCCCGAATTGCCATGTCCTTTTCACACATCATGTTCAGACTGGACGACGGGCCGCGGAACATCCTCCACCTGCCTGCTTTCGAGGATAACCGTGACCGTATCGCCGGACTCATGGGCCGAAAAACGGCGGAGGCGATGCTGATCGGGGAAGAAAACAGCGGCGAGCTGTCCGTCAGGGTCTATGCGGCCCCCTCGGATTTCGCAAGAAACAGGGGAGATCGCGTGTATCTATATGTCAACAAACGACATATTCGGGATCGTCTCGCGACCAAGGCCATTATGGAGGGATATGGCCGCCGGCTGATGAAAGGCCAGTACCCCCAGGCGGTGGTATTCATCGACATCGATCCCCTGGATATCGACGTCAACGTCCACCCGACCAAGCAGGAGATCCGATTCCGAAACGCCTCCAGGGTGTTTCAGGCGATCGTCTCTGCAGTCGAGAGGGGGCTGGGGAGGTCTCCCCATCCCATGGCGAGAGAGGTCTCTGTGGACCGTCCCTTTACCCCTCAGCGCAGGGACTCAAAGGCCGTCTCAGAGCCCCTGTGGGAATATTTTCCGAGGCCCGCTCCCTTGGAAACCGAGGCGGCGCCCCTCGGGCCGCTCCGACCCTCTCCTGACGCCCCCGCGGTCCACGAACCTCCCCGGATCATCGGGCAGTTGGGTGATACCTACGTCCTTTGCCAGACCTCGGAGGGGCTCATGATCGTGGATCAGCATGCGGCCCACGAACGGATTGTCTATGAACATCTCCAGAAGTCCTTCGCTGCTGAACGCATAGAAACCCAGGCCCTCCTCATCCCTCAGGAACTGGAACTCTCCAACCAGGAGACCCGGATCATGCTTGAAAAAGGAGAGACACTGAGCAGGTTCGGAATTGAACTGAGCCATTTCGGCGGCAATACCTTTCTGCTGACGGCAGTCCCGGCCCTGCTGAAACGCGTGGACTGGCCGTCCTTCGTGTCCGAGCTGATCCCTGAACTGGCGGAAGGCCCCCCTGACCAAGGCGCCCCGTTCGACGGCTGCCTCATGTTGATGGCCTGCCACGGCGCCATTCGAGCAGGCCAGCGGTTGAGCCAGGAGGAAATGACGCATCTTCTGAGGGAGCTGGAAGGGATGGACCTCCCCACCCACTGCCCCCACGGCAGGCCCATTTGCAGGGAAGTCACCTATGATGAACTGGAAAGGATGTTCAAGAGGGTATTGTGACCATCGAACATGCAACATCGAACGTGGAAATCGATCGACCCAACCCTTAAACCCTGAACCCTTGCACCTCTGAACCTGTCTTCACCATGTCCAATGAGAGACGGCCCAAGATTGTTGTGATTGCAGGCCCCACCGCCAGCGGCAAGAGCGGTCTCGCTGTGAAGCTGGCCCATCTCCTCTCAGGAGAGATCGTGAATGCCGATTCGATGCAGGTCTATCGGGGAATGGATATCGGAACGGCCAAGCCGACCCTGGAGGAGCGGCAGGGAATTCCCCACCACCTGTTGGACGTGGCATATCCCGATGAGCCTTTCAACGCCGCCATCTATCGTCGAAAGGCCCTTCCCGTGATCAGGGACGTCTGCTCGCGAGGAAAGGCATGCCTGGTCGTGGGCGGGACCGGCCTTTACATTCGCGCCCTTCTGGGGGGGCTGATGAAGGCCCCTCCGTCGGACCCGGACCTGAGGGAGAAGCTGAGAGAAGCATGTGAGACGCATGGACCCGCAGCGCTCCACGACAGGCTGAAGGATCTCGACCCCGCCGCCGCGGCCGCCATCCATCCCAACGACCCGATACGCATCATCAGGGCCATCGAGATTATTTCCCTGTCCAACCAGCGTGCGTCGGATCTCATGAAAGCACACCGATTTCAAACCCCGTCGGTTGATGCGCTGACGATCTGTCTGGACGTGGACAGGGATAGGCTCTACCATCGCATCAACGAGAGAGGTCAACGAATGGCAGACATGGGCATCCTGGAGGAGACCCGAGCCCTGCTGGACCAGGGGTATTCCCCCGATCTAAAACCGATGAAGGCGATCGGCTATCGGCACATGCTCCGCTGTCTGCGGGGAGAGACTTCCTTTGAAGAGGCCCTGGATTCCCTCAAACGGGATACCCGGCGATACGCCAAACGCCAGCTCACCTGGTTCAGGGCCGAATCGAATGTCATATGGGTTGACCCGAATGCGGTCGATATGGTATCAAGCACAATAATGTCGTTTCTCTCTGAAACCGCTTGACTTTCTGACCACTCTCCTCTATGGCAAAAGGCAGAGGGAAACCGAGCATGCCACTGAATGCCCTGAAAGGCGGTACGTAACAGCCTGTCAATGGAGGGATCCTGATGAATGTCACCCGCTGCCACATCCTTTCCAACATGGTGGTCTTTTTTTTTCTGGCCGCCTCCTTTCTCATGGGTTGTTCGTCCCAACCGCCGATTCCCGAGAGCGCCCTGGACACGCCGGAGCATCATGCAGCCAGCGGTCTTAAACTGCTCAGCAAAAACTACATCGATGACGCCCGGAGAGAATTCGAACTGGCCCTTCAGCTCAATCCCGACTGCTCCGATGCCCATCGAGGCCTGGGGCTCGCCTACGGCGAGGAACAGCACTTCGAAGCCGCCCTCGAATCGATGCGCAAGGCCAGGGACACCGCCAGGACGAATCAAGAGACGGCCCTTGCCTATGTGGGATTTATGCGCATTTATACCCTGGAAGGGGGAGATCTATGGTTGGACAAGGTGAAGGCCCGATTCCTGGATGCCATGCAATTCCAGAAAGATATGCCGGATGCCTATTTTTATCTGGGCATGGCCTATAAGAAGGCCAATCAGTCATCGGAGGCGGAAGGCGCATTTGAAAAGGTTCTGGAGATCAACAACGGACTCGTCCCGGAGTCTGAACATGAACTCAAGTCATTGCCCCCGTCCCGATAGGGCTTATTCACCACGTCCGCTGCCATGACCATTCCGAACCTGATCACGACGCTGCGCATCATTCTGGTCCCCATCTTTATTATTTATTTAATCAATGACCGCTTTATGGCCGCGTTGACGGTGTTTGTGGTGGCCGGATTGAGTGACGGGGCCGACGGACTCCTGGCCAGACTCCTCAATCAAAAGAGCCGGCTCGGGTCTTTCCTGGACCCTTTGGCGGATAAGTTCCTCCTCATCGCAGCCTTTGTGGTCCTTGCGGTCAGGGGCGTCATGCCCGCCTGGCTGACCGTCACGGTCATTACACGGGATATTCTGATCCTCTTGGGCGTCTTGATCCTGTTCTTAACCAAGCAGGACATTGCCATCAGGCCCTCTCTATTGAGCAAGCTAACCACCTGCCTGCAGCTCGGGACGGTCTTTCTGGTGCTTACAGGAACCCATTTTCAACTCTTTTCCGACATCGTTCCCATCCTCTACATTGCCACCGGAATATCGACCATTGCATCCGGACTTCACTACATGCGCTCCTGGTTCCGCATGATGGGCGAGGAATCTCAAGGCGATCGAACGAATTGATAAGGGATCATCAGGGGGTGCCCCATGAGCGCCATCAAACAGCAAGAGGGAAGGATCCTGCCATGCGGCCGTGTGGATCCTCTTCCGGTCCCTTCATGGGGGCATCCCCTGACGCCAACGATTCGAGCCCCTATCAGGGCCATTCTGCATCTGCTGACGGCCTTCCTCGTGGCGCTTCCCCTGTTTGCCTGCGACCTGAACAAATCCGATACCGACACATGGGACAATCTGCTCGATAAGCAGCAAGGCGAACTCCACGAAGTCTCGACTACCACCGACAGGTTGGCCGGTGAACTGCCGCCTCGACTGACGGAGATGCAGAAAACCGTGTACATGCTCCGATCGCGATTTGACAAGTTGATGTTCTACTTCCGACTCAGCTCGTCAAATCCGCTTGTTTTGAAAGACATCTTGGGTGTCATCGAATGGTTCCAAAACGAGCTGGCGCGATCAATCAGACCATTCCAATCCCAGATCAAGTGGCTCGACCGTCTCACGGAAACCGTGACAGACCTGTCTGAAAAGGTGAGGCAGGACTGGAATACCATAGAAGAACAGATGCAGCCCGATACAAAGGAAAAGGCACAGGCCTTTCGAACGAACATCGAACAATTGCATCAGCGCATCGAATCCCTGCAAACCGCAATGACCGACGGTCTGAAACCGGCCGAATCCTTTGCCTGTCTCCTCCAAAAAAACCGGGATGACATCGGGGCCACGTACAATAAGGCCCTCGCTACCCACCTGGTCAATCGGTCATTCAGCTATTTTGCCCCAGGAGCATGGTCCCAAGGGGTAGAGAGCGCCCGACGATGGGCCTCTCAGTTCGGCATTTATCTGCTGGAACCGGTCTATCTCAAAAAATCTGGATGGCTGACATTTGCAGCCAAAATGGTCGTGCTCTCGGCTCTTTTGATGCTTGTTTCATGGATGAGCCTGGGACGGATTCAAAGGCGGTTTCCATCCCTTAGCGGTGACACCGGGCTGTTCCTTTTTTCCCTCTGCTGGGCTGTTGGGTTCGGTGTCCTGATGGCGATTGAATCGACCGGATTGTTTCCTTCGTCATTCTTTTTCACGGCCGTGAGCGTCATCCTGGCCCTCGGCCTCCTCATCCTTTCGAGGAGCCTGGGGCGTGTGCTTTTTTCCGACACCACCTTCCCATTCCAGGGATTGATTCCGCTATGGGCAGCCATTTCCATCACCGCGCTGCTGGAGGCTCTCCATGTTCCGGAAGAATCCCTGACGCCCGTTTGGGCGGCCGCACTCCTGATCCTGTGGTGGCACTATTCCCGCCGGCGATCGGGCGATCAGAGCAGGCCCGGCCCGCTGAGAACGATGGTCACCTGGTCCATGCCGGTCCTGGCCCTGCTGGCCATGCTCGGATGGAGTTCCCTGTCGCTCCTGATGGGGATGTCGCTTTTTCTGATCTTGCTGAATGTCCGGCTGGCGCGCTCTCTGAGCAAAGGGCTGGCAAGGGTGGGGGTCAGGCGGCAGCGCATGGAAGCGGATGACGCTTCACCTCCTCTCATGAGCTCCCGCGGTCTTGGATTTCCCCTTATTTTTATCTCGCTGTTCCTGGGAACCGCGGCATGG
>Ga0172370_10009862_pt1 | contig 11071 bp, 10 predicted proteins | sample LakKiv5m_FD_114538 | JGI IMG/M metagenome (GOLD analysis project Ga0172370, IMG submission 114538) | Freshwater microbial communities from Kabuno Bay, South-Kivu, Congo - kab_022012_11.5m | ecosystem: Environmental > Aquatic > Freshwater > Lake | place: Democratic Republic of the Congo...
GCCTATTACTACGAAGGCACATCACTTCTTTCGACATGTTCGGGCTGCGGTTTGCGTATGGCAACCAATGTGCTGAAGAAAGATGCACGCCAAACTGCTGTATGGGTGATTGTATTTTTATCTGATGGGGTGGCGAATATGAGTGATACACCCTATACCTTTAGTACTGGTATTCCAAATGGATATCGTTATGGTTTTTGTGGACCAGCCTATGGCGGAACGGCTTTCTGGTCGACTTACTGTATTGATACTAATCCAGGAACCTTCGATCCTGATCTTGGGTCTGATGGATTATTCGAGAACCGAAACTGTATCGATACCGACAGTTCTGAATGCCCTCCTGGCGCTACACATACTACCGCTAGTGGGCCCTATAGTGTCGATGATTATGCATTAGATATGATTGATAGCGCCGCTTTGTTGGTATCCTCTAATGAGGATGAACCGCGAGGAGAAGATATTGTGATCTATTCGATAGGCTTAGGAGCTGCATCCGTGGGAGAATCCTTATTGCGATATATGGCGAATGTGGGTGATGAAGGTTCTCGTTTAAACGATGAGTGCGATGGTATCGCAACGATGGAACATTGTGGTAATTATTATTACGCTCCCTCAGGCGCCTATCTTAGTAAAATTTTTGAGAGTGTTGCTGGTCGCATATTTACCAAGATCAGTCGTTAGTGAATTTGAGGGTATTGAAATGAAAGCGCTTACTACCCATAACAAACAAAAGAGAACCGGGCAAGGTTTACTTGAATTCGCATTGGCTTTACCAATATTGCTCCTGCTTTTTTTTGGTATTATTGAATTTGGACGTCTATTACATGCTTGGTTAGCTGTTCAAAATGCTGCTCGATTTGGTTTACGTTATCTTGTAACAGGTGAATATAACTCAAGTTATTGTGCTGATGCTGGCGCTGCACTAGGATTAGCCGCTGCAGATACACACGGGGGGGATCCTGTAGATTGCATTGTTCCTGATGATTACGGCCCAGATGCGCGTCAACTCACAGACCAATTAGTCGATTGGGTTCGTCTCCCATCCAGTCTTGATACTGCGCGTGTGGGGGCAACAGGCTTAGCGATTAATGATTCGTATTCAGTCTCAGGCAATTACCTAAATTTCTTATCTAGCCATAATCTCATTGATATAGGCAATATGTTTGAAAATAATTATTTTCATGCTACTATTTGTAGTAGTCGAGATAATGACCTGAACGGTGTTAGTGAATTCTACTGGGATAATAATACCGATCCAGTCACATGTTACGACTCAATCAATAGTTTTTATATGGATGATGCTGGTGGTCCAGGCGATCGGGTAAGAATAGTAGTCAATTATACGCATCCCTTAATTACCCCATTAATAAGCTCTATGTGGGAAAAAGTACCGCTTACATCTTGGCGCGAAGGGATTGTTGAACGTTTCCGAACTTCACGCGTTAGCGGGATCGGAAGCCAAATCGCCGACGCTCCAACTTTCACACCCACACCCGAACCCACTGATACGCCAACCATAACGCCTACTCCAACGATGACGGCTACATCCACCGAGACTCCCACGCCAACTGCTACTCCCGATTGCTCCCTATATGTTTGTGATGAATTTGTATTCTCCAATGGTTCCAGCCATCCAGATTATGCAATGGTTGATATAAACCTCTTTAATAATCATACGGATCCTGTTTATGTTGAACGTATTATTGCAGATTGGGACTATGTAGAATCGATGGGGGAACTATTGGGATACCGTGATATGCGCATGGATTATATAAAATTTATCAGTAGTATGGCTTGGGGCAATAACGCAAATGATTATGATTCTCCAACGGATACAGATTCGGATTATGCGTGGAGCTGGACCGGTCCGATGACTTTATCCGGAAACAGCGCTGCTAAAATCCAATATGATATAGATGGCAATTGGGATACTTTCGAAACCGATGGTTATGTAATTCCTTCTGATTATGGCTTGACCGCATACTTAGATAATGGTTGTGTCGTTGAATGTCCTTCGAATCCAAGACCTCTTCCAGAACCTAATTGCGACTTATATTCAATGACCGATTTCACTTTCCTGGATTACTATGGGCAATTGCAAATGGAAATTACGAATGGCGATGAAATCGGCGCTAATGTATCTGCGATCACTTTGGATTGGAATTATCTTGAAGATTTAATCGCTGCTTTTGGCGATACATCTGTACATACAGATTGGTTTAAATTTAGCGCATCGGGGAGTACGACCGTTTGGGGTAATAATAATAATGATAGTGTGAAAGATTACGACTCTCCTACAAACACAAATGTTGATTATGCTTGGTCTTGGAAGGGACCTTTGAAATTCGATCCTGGCGATACTTATATCTATAAAATTGATTTTGATAAGAATAACGAATCGCCAACCACATGGATGGAGGAATTGGGTATTTTATCCGATGACTTTGGTGTGACAATAGATTTTGATAATGGCTGTCAACTGCAACGGACTGCTATCTATAGACCAATCGCTACGCCAACACCAAATTGTGATTTGATCTACACTAGTCATGTTGAATTGAATGATGATGATTTCCAATTCCGTGTTTATAACGACAACCTTGCTCCAGCATACTTGACTGACTCAACCCTCACATGGCCAACAAACTGGAGTTCTAGTATGTATTTTGATTACTTCCGATTTGATAATAACAATTATTATAATCCTGGACCAATCTACACATCTCCAGTTCATTCGTCAGCGCCGGACATCGAATTATTGGGACAAGATTATGCTTGGTGGGAAGCTGATTTTGCTTATTGGCCTTCTTCTAAATCCAGTGGTACATTCCGGGGAGACTTACTGTTCAACTTCAATGGGTTAATATGTCCAGTCTCTGCGGAATTAATCTTTGTTCCAACCCCAACCCCGACGATAACATTAACCGGCACAGCAACTTCGATTCCGACTATGACCCCAACACGACCCACTTCAACATCAACTAGTACAAGGACTGCAACTCCAACCCGTACTGCAACTATCCCTGTTACCAGCACAGCTACTCAAACAAAAACTAACACTCCTACATCTACATTCACCAGCCAACCGACACCTACAGAAACGAATACTCCTGTTGGTAGTACAATGACGCCCACTCCAACTGCAACAAGCACCAGTACGCCTGGAACTCCAACGGCGACGATAGAAGTCTGTCTAACGCCACCTGAGCTGGGCGGTTGCCAATAAAAATTACCTGATCGTTATAGGTCGAATAGCTAAGTCAACTTTTCCCTTCGGTGTATTGCCTTTCTTTGATTTGTCTTCTGAAAAGGTTCACCGGACCTACTTTCCTAATTAATAAGAATTAACAATAAGAAGGATATACTAACAACCTTTTATATCGAAGGTATATTCATTTAATGAATATGGTAGTATAATAGTACTAGGGTACTATTATTGCCGATTCAAAGAAACAAGAGTATCTTAGGAAAATATTGATGCTTATTATTAATTATTGGTATTTTAATGATCTAGTAGATTAATGTATTATTAGTTGTTTGATAAACCTTTATTGGATTAGAATCTTGCTTTACCGAACATTAACTAAGGGAAAAAGAAAAGAACGCGCTCAAGGGTTGGTCGAATTTGCACTAGCTCTACCGATATTGATATTGATTGTTTTTGGATTAATTGACCTAGGTCGATTATTGTTCGTTTATGCTGCTGTGACGAGCGCCAGCCGGGAAGCGGCTCGCTATGGCTCAGCGGGTGGGAACACGCCGGATGGCATTCCGCGATTTATGGATTGTACAGGTATGGTGGATGCTGCCATGCGGATTGGGAATTTCGCTGGTGTTCAGAGCTCTGATATCTCGATCCAATATGATCGCGGACCTGGGACTTCGGTTATCGGTAATTGTCCAGCTAGTTCTCCGGAAGATATTATTGGAGGTGTAGATCGAGTTCTTGTACAGGTATCAACAACATTCACTCCAATGGCATTATTCTTTGGTATTGATCCGATTGATATTGATTCTTCAAGTGCACGGACAGTAATAAAGAATATCCAGATTGCAGGTTTGACAGCTACTTTCGAGCCTACTTCTATTCATTCATTCATCAAATTACCTTTGACAATACCTGGCGCTATAGATACTTTACCAGCAATCGAAACACCTACTTATACATCAACAAATATAAGTACATCGACACCAACATCCACGCTTCCTTTTACATTCACTCCATCCAATACACCGATACCCCCTGAAGCTCCAGTTGTTGATGATATTAATTGGATTGAGGATCAGAATAAATGTGAAGACCTGCAATTCCTCTGGGATACCAATGATGCGTGGCTGGAATATCCTGGTGTTGCTCCTGTTCAATATCAATTGTATCGGGATGGTTATCTTGTAGCGTTGATCTACCCTGACTCGCAGTTCGTCTGGAATACTGGTGAGGACTTAAATAATAATGCTGAGATTACATTATCGTGTCAGGCGATTTTCCCTGGAATGCTCACCTCTGAAATGGTATCTATAACCCTGGAGTGTGACAAAGGAGAGCTAGTCGAACGATGAAGAAAATATTCAATCAGATGTTGGTTGGGAATAATGAGTGGGGGGGATATGGGAAAGGGAAGAACCTAGCTTCGGGCCAAAGTTTGGTTGAATTAGCGCTCACCTTGTCATTGGTATTATTGATGATTGCAGGATTGGTAGATTTTAGTCGTGCCTTTTTTACGTTAATGGCTTTACGAGATGCTGCCCAAGAGGGAGCGGCTTTTGGAGCTCTAAACCCAACCAATACTTCAGGTATAGAAAGTCGTGTACGTTCAACCTCACAAGATCCCGTTGATCTATCTGATATTTCACAAATCACAGTATCTATAAGCTATACAACAGGCAATGCCTGTGCAGCGCCTGATGGCAGCAATGGAATTACCGTTACGGTTACCTATAATAATTTTGTTTTGATCACTCCTTTTTTGGGTACGATCATCGGGACACAAACGATCCCCATTTCAACTAGCATTACTGCTACAATTTTGCGCCCTCTTTGTTAGGTTTTATAATTCGATGAAAGATCTTTCCAATTTCCTTGTTGAATGATCATGACAACATTCTTAATTAATGAAAAAGATAAAAGAATTGGAGTACTGTAATGAATAGAAAAATCAAGCCAGCGGAAACCGGTCAAGTTTTAGTGATATTGGCTATTGGGTTTGTTGTCTTGGTTGGTTTTACTGCTTTAGCGATTGATGGGGGGATGATTTATGCCGACCGTCGGCAAGCTCAAAATGCCGCTGATTCAGCTGCCTTCAGCGCTGCTTTCGCGAAGTTAAATGATCAGAACTGGAATACAGCAGGGTTGGACCGCGCCAATAGTAATGGTTTTGACAATAATGGAACAACGAATACCGTTGATATTTTTAATCCTCCCATAAGTGGGCAGTATGCCGGTGATGACGAATATTTTCAGGTCTTCATAACAGCGGATGTCAATACTGCCTTAATTCATTTTGTATTTCAAGGTGATGTTCAAAACACGGTTGAAGCGATTGCTCGAGCGATTCCTAGCGAAAGGGGAGAGTTTTACAATGGATATGCTATTGTTGGCTTGAAACCAACCGGCACAAAAGCCATCTGGAAACATGGCAATGCTGATACTCAGGTTACTGGTGGGGGTATTTGGTCAAATTCAAACGACGCGAATCGTTCCTTTGAATATAATGGCGCTGCAGGTAATTTGACGGTCCATGCGCCTGCTGATATTGCCGTTGTGGGTGGGGCTAGATACACTGGAGGAACGCCGAATGCTACTGTGAATACTGGTCAACCTCAGTACGCCTATCCGCCTCTCATTGAAGTACCGACCCCTACCTGCAGTGGTAACGCGGTTTGGGATTCGGGTTCGCATACGCTTAGCCCAGGCAATTGGAAAGGTAGCTTCCCTCCTGATCGGGAGACTTACCTATACCCTGGAGAGTATTGCTTAACGGATACTTCATTCAGAGTCAATGCTAATGATATCTTGTCAGGGTCAGATGTTTTATTATATTTTGTAAACGGTACAAATCTTACTTGGAACGGAAATGCAGAAATCAATCTCTCTGGACGTACTTCCGGGGTTTATCAAGGAATGGTGATATATATAGCTCATCAAAATTACTCCAATCCAGGTGGTTGTACTGCAAAAATCAATGGAAATGAACATTCGGAATTTGTCGGTACAATATATACTCCCACGTGTAATGTGGAAATGTTGGGCGCTGGAGAAACAACTGGTTGGAGAAGCCAGGTAATTGGCTATTCAGTGGAACTAGGTGGAAATAACGACCTCGATATTTTCTACTCATCAGACGATAATTATCTAGCCACCAATCCTCCGCAAATCGAACTTACTAAATAATATCTAACAGATTAAATCACATTCAGATAAGCAGGCATATTTATGTTCTGCGTATTTACAATTATTTCGACACAAATCGCATTTATCACCGACGCCTACCGCGCCAGCGCGGATATTCGTTTTAACTTTTATGACGGGATTTTCTGGTTGGTTTGCCCAAGTCTGTATAGATGAAGTGTGATGATCTAATGGATTTTCCATTTTCTTTGATCTCCTGTAGTTTCATAAAATAATGTATCCAAATTCTTTTTACATTCATTATTTCCAGAATATTATATCTACCTTTCTCTATCGTCAATACGTCATTGGACGTATTCCATGATATCCTAAGTTCGCTATATGCTTGGTGAATTCATTTGTCCTAATATAATAGAGATAATAAAGAATTTTCATCCATTTTTCTCAAAACTCAATTAGAATAGAGCATCATGTCTAAAAGATCAAAGAATAGTAAAGCTGATTCTAGCAAACAACCTACTTGGGATGAAGAAACATCACGCCTATTCATAGATTACGGGAAGAGCTTCGTCCCCCAAAGAGACCAACAAATTCGCATGATGGTTGATTTACTCTCAGATCTAAGAATGCCTTGTTCGGTTATGGAACTGTGCTGTGGGGAGGGGCTTTTAGCTGAGATGATCCTTACTCGTTACCCACAGATGACGGTCGTTGCGCTGGATGGTTCAACAGAGATGCTCCAAAGCGCAAGCAATAGATTGGCTTGTTTCGGAGAGAGATTTCGATGTCAGCCTTTTGATTTGGCTGCTTCGGATTGGAGATCAATCGATCAACCGATCAGCGCTGTGGTCTCTTCGATCGCTATTCACCACCTCGATGCTAACCAGAAACAAACCCTCTTTTCAGATATCTATCGACTTTTGATCGATGGCGGTATTTTTGTCATTGCAGACGTAGTTGCCTTTAAAGATCAAGTGGGCTCGAAGCTTGCTGCAGAACTGTGGGATGAGGAGGTCAGAAAGCGCTCCTTGGATTATGATCGATCATTGGATGGTTTTGAAACCTTTCGTGACCAACATTGGAATATGTATCGCTATTTTGATCCTGATGATATCGATAAACCTTCGACACTTTTCGATCAATTAAAATGGCTCGAATTAGCGGGTTTTAAAAAGATCGATGTTCACTGGATGCTGGCAGGGCATGCATTATTTAGCGCGCGTTAGCTGAAGATAGAATCCATTTACTAACACGTATTTGCGTGATACACTAATTTGTGTTGAGGTAAATATGGAAAAACAAAATATCACCTTATCCATTCGAAAAGATATATTGCAGAAAATCAAAATCCTGACTGCAAAACAAAATAGTTCCATATCTGCTTTATTAACAAGTCAATTGGAAGAAATCATCACTCATACAGAAGGATATCTAACTGCTAAAAACGAATATTTACGCTTTCTCCAAAAAGAAACCAATCTAGGGACGAAAGGCTTAGTAGATTGGAATCGCAATGACTTACATGAACGATAGAATATTTATTGATACCAATGTCCTGGTATACGCTCATGACTAGTCCGCTGGACCCAAGCATAGTGTAGCTCAGGCACTCATTGACAACCTTACCAAAATATCAAACTTATTAACCCTTTTCAATAACTTAGTTTTCCGTGTACCTTATATCGCGTTTCGAGAGAATTCAATTCATTTTTGATCGAAGTTGTGAAAGAGGAATTTCATCACATTTTGTAGGAGATTTATTATGGCAGGCAAAATCAATAATGGCTTTCAGATTTCTCGACAAAGCTGGAGCGCATTGCTGCAGAACAAACAATTAATCGCATTCCCGATCATCTCAGGGATTGGCATGATCATTGTCAGCATTATCTTCTTCATCCCCGAGGCATTACTTGCACAACCAGTTTTACAGGCGATGGATACAGGCGGAGAAGCTTCCACTTTACAATATACGCTGGCGCTAATCGTCGTTTTTCTCTATTATCTGGCGGTTTATTTTGTGATTATCTTTTCAAATACCGCCCTGGTTGGCGCAGTCATGCGCATGATCAAAGGCGAGTCCGCTACGGTTGGCGATGGTTTAGCTGTCGCCCGTGAACGCTTGGGAAAGATCTTTACCTTTGCGATTATTTCTGCAACCATCGGTGTAATTGCGCGTATGATCACTTCTTCCGGTCGCGATTCGGATAAAGCGCTCGTCCAAATCTTTACCGCAATCCTAGGTGGATTGATCCAAGGCGCCTGGAATCTGATGGTTTTCTTTGCGGTACCGGTGATCGTTGTCGAAAATGTCAGCGTGAAGAAATCCCTTCAGCGCAGCATTGAGATCTTTAAGAACACATGGGGAGAGAATTTTGTGGGTAGTATGGCTGTTGGCGGTGTCTCTTGTCTGGCATATATTCTTGTGATTATCTTGACAGGCGCAATGATAGCGGCTGGGATATATCTGGATATGCTCGTACTGATCATTGCGGGCGTGATCTTGATGATTTTTGGGATCCTCTTGGTGGCTTTGCTGAACGGCGCAGTGAATGGTATCTTTCAGGCTTCCCTGTATCATTTTGCTAATACTGGCGATGCCGGTCCATTTATTGATACAAAATTAGCTCAGGATGCCTTCAGATCCTGAGCTAAAAGGAGAATTTTCTAAATAAAAAACAATTAAGGGTTTGGTTATCTAATTCCCAATTACTTGCTAATATTAGGTAACGCTGGCTTATTTTTTACTTATCGATAATGTTATGATATGCCAATTACCCCGTTTTTTCAATACGGCAAAAGACGTAACCTAGTGGATCAATTTCTCCATTCACGAATTCTTTTTGGAACGCACAACGCCACCAATTGCCTGATTGCCATACCCAAGTACGATAAATGCGCTTGGATCGATTTCTTTGACCAATTCTTTCAAAGTATTTTTCTCAAAACGACTGACTGTGCAGAATAAGATCGCGTGTTCTTCGTGCGTAAACATTCCGGTGCCATGCCATGCCGTGACTCCCACGTGCAGTTGATCTAATAATATTTTCGAGATCGGTTCGGGCTGGTTGGTGACAATAAAAGCAGTTGAGATAACATTGGGACCTTCTAAGATATAATCCGATGCAATCCCATAGATGAACATCATGATTAACCCGTATAAAGCTCGATCCCAACCCAAGATTATTGCTTGCAGCAAGATGATCAATCCATCCACAAAGAGATAAATTTGACTGATCGGTAAACCAGTTTTCAATTGCACAATCCGACTGATCACACTGGTGCCGGCAATACTGCTGCCTCCGAAATAGATAATCCCGCTGGCAATGCCTCCAAATATCCCACCGAAAATGGTATTCAAAAGGAAATCATCCGTGATGCCGCCTGAAGGTAAGATTTGACCGAGGAACTCGACTCCAAAGCTAAATATCAAGGCGACATAGATCGCTTTGAACAGGAATTGAAACCGCCCCAAGTACCAAAACCCGAGAATTACCATGCCGATTTGCATTGCAAGCAACGTCCAACCTTCTGACCAACCCGTTAATCGATTGATCACCAATGTCATACCGCTGATTCCCCCTGGACCAATTTCATTAGGCGATAAGAATATCACAAAAGTAATGGCTAATAGGGTTGCGCCAATGGATAACAGGATATAGTTCTTAATCAATAGGATTAATTGTTTTCGGCTTGGGTGTAGATTGATCAAATAATAATATCCAATTTAGGAAATTCTCTTATGTCGTTAAGGAGTTGCCAGGGGATTCTGAATTGGTTGACCTATATTACCTCCTTGATAATAGGGAAAGGTAACTGGAAGACTGAAACCGAAGTATTCAGAGACACGCGCTACAATCTCGCCTTTGATCTGAGCGCGGCGAGTGTTATACGCTTTGACAGCATCATTCCAATCTGTACCAGCCAATTGAATGGTGTTCATCGCTTCATCGACAGTGTCGCCAAGCGAAAGGGTGATCTGAGCGTCTGGCACTGGGGGCGGCGCTTGGACGACAGCATTGACATATAAACCAAAACCTTCTCCCAATGTATCTGGTAAAGCGCCTTTGCCTTGTAATTCGTTAAGATCTAATTCGCTGGGATCGATTGGATTGCCATTAGCATCTTGGTAATTATTCAATAAGTTTGTCAGTGCATCGGCTTGTGAGCGGAAGTTGCCTGTCCACACCTCGCCGCTCGCGTTGACTGCATCGTAATATTCTTTGGTGATCTGGGTTTTGGCTTGAATTTTGGCGTATTGGGTATCGGTAACTAACTGGAAATTTGAGGCTGCGGATTGTACGCCTTCTACCAAGCTGATGAGTTCGTTGTATTCTTTTGTCCCCGTATCGACAATTCCACAAGCTGTAAAAAGGGCAAACAATAAAATGCTGATTAAGAAGGAAAATACTTTATTTGACATGGATTTCATATAAATACTCCTGAATATATTTAGTTACCTCTTCCTGAACGACCACTGCCGCTGCCGCCGCGCATACGTGGTCCGCTGCGATGACTAGGGAAGGATGTGCGATAGCCGCGGCTGGAACCTGAACGCGGAGAAGGGCTGAAAGTAATTCCATGACGAGCCATTTGAATGAATAAAAATATCAAAAACAATAGTATCAGAGCGCCGATGCAAATCAGACCACAAATCGATAACACGCCCAATGGTCCAGCAGGTAACTCAACAGAAATCGGAGTGGAGGTAGGATAAACATAAGC
>Ga0172370_10009863_pt1 | contig 11070 bp, 10 predicted proteins | sample LakKiv5m_FD_114538 | JGI IMG/M metagenome (GOLD analysis project Ga0172370, IMG submission 114538) | Freshwater microbial communities from Kabuno Bay, South-Kivu, Congo - kab_022012_11.5m | ecosystem: Environmental > Aquatic > Freshwater > Lake | place: Democratic Republic of the Congo...
TCGCGTCGCGAGGAATGCGAGCGGCAAGAGCTCGAACGTGATCCGCCGTCGGAATCGACGCCGCGCTCACCTCGAGCGCGAGCTCGCCCTGCCCCGGCACCGTAAGCATGAGGTCGGGCCCGCCGGCCGCAGCACCGAGCCGGTGGGTCTCGAGCCCGAGCGCCGCCGTGGCAGCCGCAAGCGCTTCAACAGCTTCGCGCCCGAGTACTTGGTCCGAGATCCGTGTTCTCATTGCGTCTTGTCCAATAACACAATACGCAAGGGTAGGGTGGCGGTGGATCCGTCGGCCTCTGCAGCACGTTGTCTACGGGCCACGGCAGGACCTGTGTCCGGACCGCGAGCGTTCCACCCCGCTCTGGTCGCGCCGGGCTACCGAGACGGTGGCTGGTTGCGACCGGCTCCGCCATGACGGGGGCTTGGTCCTTCGGGCGGTGGCGGCGCTAGAAGCCTCTCGGGTACCGATCGGTTGCCCGTCGATCCCGTCGGTCGCGTCAGCGAAGCTCCTGCATCAGCTGGTCGAAACGTTCCCAGGTCAGCTTCGCCGGCTTCTGAGCGTTCGCCGGACGCCAGTCGATGGTGCCCTTGCTCACGCCCAGCTCGCCGAGCTTCTCACCGTCGCTGCGGACCTCGAAGACCACGTCCGCGTGCATCACGACCTTCGTGGTCGGAATGCTCATCTCGATCTCATGCTGAGCCATGTGGCACCTCCTCGGGGAGGCACGAGCGTAGGTCGTCGCGGTCGACGCTCGACAGCTGCTGTCGGCCTCCGCGCGACGAGTGCGACAACCTCCCCACCGCTACGCCGTTCACCGCCCGACGCGCAGCATGCCGCGCACCGCCGGCACGCGTTGCGAAATGGCACGGCCTGCTACTCGTGCGCTGTGGGCGAGAGTGAGAACAGGTTGTCCGCGGCGAGTGGGTGCCTGTCGATGCGGCGACGGACCCTCAGGATCGCTCGACCCGGGTGATGGCCATGGCGGTGATCAGCACGACCCCCTGGAAGATGTCGGGGGCCCAGTTCGGTGCGCCGGCCAACGACAGGCCGACCTTCCCCGTGCCCAGCATGAGCACGGCGACGACGGTCCCCCACACGTTGAAGCGACCACCTCGGAACTGGGTCGCCCCGAGGAAGACCGCTGCAAAGGCCGGAAGCAGGTAAGGGGGACCCGACTGGGGACTGCCCGAGTTGACGCGGGCGGTCATGATGATCCCCGCCAGACCGCCGAGCACACCCGAGACGAGGAACGCCGAGAGCTGGAGCCACCTCACGCGCAGGCCGGCGAGCCGTGACGCCTCGGCGTCGAAGCCGGTGGCGTACCACGCTCTTCCGGTGGTCGTCTGCTCGAGCACGTAACCGACTACGACCATGACGCCGAGCATTATGAACACCGGAGTCGTCACCCCGAGGAGCTGACCTCGGGCGACGCGTTCGCTCAGCTCGGACACGCGCTCGGTGATGATCTTCTCATCGGACACCCACTTCGTGAGCGCGAAGATGATCGTCCCGGTGCCCAAGGTCGCGATGAGCGAGTTGACCCGGAGCACCACGACGACGATCCCGTTCAACAGGCCGAGGAGGAGCGTCGCTCCGAGGGTGACAAGGATTACCAGCCACGGCGACAGCGACGTGTTGGCGAGCAGCCAGGCGCTGAGGATGCCGCCGAAGCCGGCGATGTGGGCGACCGAGAGGTCGAACACGCCGGCCGCCAGCGGGACGACGAGGCTCAGCGCGACGATCCCCGTCACCGCCTCGTTGTTCAGGATCGACTTGACCGTCGCGGTGTCGGGGAAGGTGTCGGGAACCTTCCACCAGAAGAAGGCGACGATGAGCACCCACACGTAGAGCCCGCCGATGTTGCGAAACGAGAGAGACCGCACGGCTCGCGTGAAGACGCGCCGCGAGCCTTGCGATGCCGGAGCGCCGTCGCGGGCAGAAGCCGGGTCGGTCATGTCTTCGATCCGGCAGCGTTGAGGAGCAGCGAGTCGAGGGCTATCTCGTCGCCGGTCAGCTCGGCGCTGATCCTGCCGTCGCGCAGCACCAGCACCCGGTCACAAAGCTCAACGAGGTCTTCGTGATCGAACGAGCACACGACGAACGAGGTGCCCGAGGCGGCCCGGGCTCGCACCAGGTTGTAGATCGCCTGGCGCGCGCCGACGTCGACCCCGGCGGTCGGGTCGTCCATGAGAATCACGCGGGGGTCGATGTTGAACCACTTCGCGAGGATCGCCTTCTGCTGGTTCCCGCCGCTGAGCAGAGAGAACGGACGCTCGTGATCGCGAGGCCGCACGTCGAGCGTCTCGATCCAGCGGGTCGCGACGATGCCCTCCCGGCGACGGCTGATCCGACCCGCCCGGCTGACGGCGCGCAAGTCGGTCAGCGTGATGTTCTCGCGCACGGTGAGAGGACCTATCGCGCTGCCGGGCCGGCGGTTGCCCGGCACGAGCACGATCCCTGCGCGCCGCGCCCGGGACGGGTTCATCACGCGCGGCAACGGCCGGCCGTCGATCTCGATCGACTCCGTCGTTCCCGGGTGCGCGCCGACGAGCGCGTAGGCCAGCTCCTCGCGTCCGGAGCCGAGAAGCCCGGCAACACCGAGAACCTCTCCGGGGGCGACGTCGAACGAGACCCCGGCCAGCACCGACGAGCGGAGCCCCAGTACGCGCAGGCGCGCCCCCGAAGACCGCGAGCTCTCAGCACCTATCGCCCCGGCCTCGCTGATCTCGGGCGCTCTCGGAGCTCGGGCATCTGCCGTTCCCACGATCATCTCGACGAGGGCCCGGTGGTCGAGGTCGGCGATCGCGCGGGTGCCCTGCAAGCGCCCGTCGCGCAGGACCGACACGCGATCGACCAGGGCGAACACCTCGTCGAGACGGTGCGACACGTAGATCGCGGTCACCCCGTGCCGTGTGACCTCACGCACGATCTCGAAGAGATGGTCCACCTCGTCGGGCGGCAGGGCCGCAGTGGGTTCGTCGAGCACCAGGATGCCGCGTTGCAGATCGAGCCCGTCGAGCGCGCGCACGATGGCGACGATCGATCGGTCGACCGCCCGGCAGGCGCCGAGTGGGCGGTCGAGGGGTACGTCGACTCCGACCCGTTCGAGCAGCTCGCGCACGCGTGCGGCCTGCTCGCGCAGCCGGATCGGGAAGCCCGGGCGCACGCGGTAGCCGGAGACGAGCGCCACGTTCTCGACCGCGGTCATCTGGTCGATCACGCCGAGGTTCTGGTGGACGAAGCGCAGGCCCAACCGTGCGGCGTCGCCGGCCGACCCGAACGTGAGCCTCTCCCCGTGGATCTCGACCCGGCCGCCGTGATCGGGCGAGTGGAAGCCCGACAACACCTTGATGAGCGTCGACTTCCCGGAGCCGTTCTCGCCGAGGAGGCCGTGCACCTCGCCCCGGTTGATCTCCAGGCTGACGCCGTCGAGCGCCCGCTGCCCGGGAAAGGTCTTGGAGAGCTCGGTGATGCGGACGGCGACGTCCGGACCGGCTGCTGCGGACATCGTCACCCCCGACCGCGCGCCGGCGGCGGCGGCGGTTGACGCCCGCCGGTCGGCGCGAGCCGACCGGCGAGCATCGACGGCCTCAGGCTCAGCCGACGCCCCAGAGCGCCTTGTACTGCTCCTGGTAGTTCTCGACCATCGGGTAGTCGTCGGTCGTGCTCGGCACGTTGCCCTGCGTGATGATCCAGCTCGGTAGGTCGTCGGAGCTCGGCTCGAAATCCACACCGGCGAACTGGCGCAGCAGCGTGTCGGTGATCTGGAACATGTCTTCGAGGCCGGGGAACCCGACGATCGCGGCGATGGTGCCGTCCTCGACCGCCGCACTCAACGTCAGGTTCTGGTCGTGGGTCACGAGGGTGACCTGGTCGGCCAGGCCCGCGTCGGCGAGCGCGCCGGGCAGCCCGACGAACATGTCGCCCAGGGGACCGACGACGTAGTTGATGTCGGGCTTCGCCTTTAGTGTCGACACCACCCGGGCGGCGTCATCGACGCCGATCGACTCGATCGGGATGTCGAGCACCTCGACGGTGCAGTCGGGGCAGAGCTCTGCGAGCGCCGGCTTGAAGCCGCCCTTGCCCTCGTAGCCTTCGAGCGTGGGTACCACGATGGGATACGCCGTGGTCACCCAGAGCACGTTCGCCTTGCCGCCCGACTTGACCGCCGTGTAGAGAGCGAGCTGGCGACCGGCCTCGGCGTTGCGCGCCGACCCGTGGACCACGGCGGTGATCCCGTCTCCCGGCGGGTCGGTGACGGTCATCTGGACCACCGGGATCCCCGCCGCGGCGAGCTGACCCAGCTCCTCTTCGAACATGACTCTCGGGTAGCCGCTAGAGACCACCGCGTCGGGCGCCTCACGAACGGCCTGGGCGTACGCGGCCTTGACCCCCTCAGGGGTGCCGTCGTGAGGAACGACGCTCAGCGTCCAGCCCAACGCCTCGACTGCGTCCTTCAAAGGCGCGCCCAGCTGCACACAGGCAGGGACGGGGCACTCGATCCACATGACGTTCTTCCCGGCCGGGATCTCGCCCTCGAACGGAGTCGTGTTGGTGATCTCGGTCGGCCGCTCCAGCAGGGCGGCGAGCTCGGCGGCCGCGTCCCCGGCTGCGGCCGTCGTGTCGGCCCCTCCCCCGGTGGTCGCTGCCGCGTTGGTGGTGCCGGTGGCGTCGCCGCTGTCGTCGTCGCCGCCGCACGCGCCCGCGACCAGCGCGAGCGTCGCGAAGAGCACCGATCCGACGAAGAGACTGGAGCGTCGGCTCCCGATTCGATAGGCCACGAGTTACCCCCTCGTATCTGTGGACGAGCTGTCTGCCGACACTCCATAGAACGAACGGAGCGTGTCGTCAGTCACAATACCCAAGATCTTCCCCCGCTCGCCGGATATCGCCCCGTCCCCCCGGCGCCGGCGATTCTCTTACCCTCGCCTCGCCTCGTCGCGCTTGGTCGCGCTTGGTCGCGCAGCGTGGCGAATCTGGTTAGAGCCGTCAGATCACTACTTCGTCTCGAAGCGCTGCCAGGTGGAAGATGTCGTAGGCGTCGGACGCACGCTTTTCGTCCCGCGGACGATCGCAGAATGCGTGCAGCTCCGTCGCTACAAGCGCGGCGGGAGTCGCGATCGGCAGGGTGACATCGATGCTCGTTCCTGCAACCATGACTCGCGTTGGCTCGGCGGTGACCAGGGCCCAACGGTGTCCGAGCAGAATGAGGCGATCGAGTGTGGAATCGACCTCGTCGAATCCTTCGGGAAGGTCCTGCGTTTCGATGACCTCGAGCTTGGTGCCATCGACGAAGACCCGGTGGTCATCTTCGCCGGGGTCGGGACGCGCTATCCCGAGTGCGACGAGAGCGCGGGCGCTCGAACCGCCGGCACCGACGGTTGCGAGCTCGTCGGCCACCAGGTCGACATCGCCGGTCGCTCGGTGGACACGGCCGAGCCGACAAGTGGTTGCAAAACCGCCAATGATGGCCAATGGGAGGTCAGGCGTCGCACAGGCTCGCTCGGCCGCCCGGACTATCGAGGCCACGGCCTCGCCTGCCAGGACGACTGGTGTCGCGCTCACCAGACCCTCGTGAACGGGGTCGGTGGTGCCGGCGAGGTCGGGATTGCGGTAACCTGCGCTAGAAACGTAGGTATCTACGGGTTAGGGCACCATCCTGGCCTAACCCGTAAACTTCTAGGTGTCGCGCGCTTGGACTTGCTCCTCCGCATAACTCATAGTAATCTACGTGTTAGAGCCTCTACACTGACTAACAAGGAGGATTCTAGTGATAGAGCGGAAGAACCTCACTGTCGAAGAGTGGGAGACCCTGGTCGGCCGGCAGGTACGCGCTGCCCGGGTTGCCAACGGCCTCGACCAGGCACAACTCGCCTCCCTGGCCAACGTGTCGCTTGCGACCCTCTCGAACATGGAGCGCGGCAAGGGGTCGAACCTCAAGACGCTCATTTCGGTGGCTCGCGCGCTGGGACGGACGGACTGGCTGGAGAAGCTTGCACCCGCGGTGACCGTGTCTCCCATGCAGATGCTGCGAGCCAAGCGGACGTCGCGAGCTCCGGTGCGGATACGGCCGCGGCGAAAGCAACTCGCCTGAGCGATGCCGTATGAACCCGTTGACCTCATCGAGGTCAAGTGCTGGGGTGCGCGAGTCGGCGCGGTCGCCCTCGATCCGAGCTCGGGCCTCTACGTGTTCGAGTACGACCAAGAGTGGTCCGACAAGGGTGTTCAACTCGCGCCGACGTCGATGCCTGTCGGCGGTCGGCCGCAGAGGTTCGTCTTTCCGAACCTTCCGCCGGTCACGTATCACCACCTTCCGTCGATGATCGCGGACTCACTCCCCGATGACTTCGGCAACGCGTTGACGACGGCGTATCTCGCAAATGAGGGCGTGCGCCCCGAGGCCATCACGCCACTGGACCGGCTCGCCTATCTCGGCAGCCGGGGTATGGGCGCATTGGAGTTTCGTCCGCTGCGCGGCCCGCGCACGCGCAAGGCGACGGCGATTCATCTGTCGGAGCTTGTCGTTGCGGCGCGGAGTGCGCTCGCCGGCGAGATCGACAGTGGGTCCGGCGCGACGGACGCCATCAAACACCTGATCGCTGTCGGCACGTCAGCGGGAGGAGCGCGCGCAAAGGCGGTCGTCGCGCTCAACCCGATCACAAACCAGTTGCGCTCCGGTCAGGTTCCGGCGGACCTCGGTTTCGAACATTGGCTGTTGAAGCTGGACGGTGTCAGCCCTGACCTTGACCTTGGCGTCTCCGGCAACTTCGGGCGTATTGAATACGCGTACTCGAAGATGGCGGCGGTGGCGGGGATCGAGATGACCGAGTGCCGTCTCCTGGAGGAGGGAGGCCGCGCCCACTTCATGACACGGCGCTTCGATCGCACGAAAGAGGGCGAGAAGATCCACGTGCAGTCGCTGTGCGCTCTGGCCCATCTCGATTTCAGGCAGATCGGGGTTCACGACTACGCACAGCTCTTCCAGCAGATCGATCAACTCGGTCTCGGCGCAGAGGCGCGAGCTGAGGCCTTCCGCAGGATGGTGTTCAACGTCGCCGCTGCCAACTGCGACGACCACTCGAAGAACTTCTCGTTCGCGTTGCCGAAGGGTGGCGAATGGCGGCTCTCGCCCGCATATGACGTCACTCATGCGCACGCTCCCGGGAGCGACTGGACGCATGAGCACCTGATGGCCGTCAACGGCAAGAGAGCGGCGATCGGTCGAGACGATGTCGTCACCGTCGCCGATCGCTTCGAAGTGCCGGGCGCTGCGCGCATCGTCGAGCAGGTCCTCGCCGCCATTGACGAGTGGCCGCGCCACGCGGACGATGCGGACGTGCCGGAGGCGGTCGCACAAACCGTCGCCGAGCACATCGACCTATGGTCGACACCGCTGCGTTGACCTGACTGAAGCGACGGTCGGACGGTCGGGGCTCGACTGGGGTGGTCGCGGTCGTGATCATCAGTTGCCGTTGGCCGTGGCGTTGGCGGCCTCGTCACGGTTCGTGGCCATCGCATGCCCTCTCCCGCGTACGTCGGGTTCTCGGCTAGAACGCTCACGACGAGATTCGGTGCGGAGGTTAGAAGTCGACCCGATCGCGAAACGGGCCGGTACGGCGATACGCGGCGGAGATCGTGGCAGAAGTCGCGATGCAGACCGACGCGCCACGTAGCGCGGTTCCCGCGGGCAGGCCGCTCGTGTGGGTGATGGCTTCGGAACGCGACACGCATGACGCGTCGACGTTCAGGCTTCGAGCAGGACACGGCGATCGTCGAACACGGCGGATACTTCGAGCGTGCCTCCGAGCTCGCTGATGATCGCGCGCAACATGTCGAGGGAGAGCCCGATGTCTCCGGACTCGATCTGGGAGATCGCGCTCTGGGACTTTCCGATCAGCTCGGCGAGCTCCGCTTGGGTCACGCCGAGCGCCTTGCGCAGCTCGGCGAGCCGGTACCGCGCGATCTCCTCGAGAGTCCGTGCCCGGGCAGCGTCGATCCGGGCCCGCCGGGAACCGCTGCTACTCCCCGTCGGACTCTGCGGAGCCCTGTTCGAGCTCGGGCTCCTCGTCGTAGCGCTGCTCCAGCTCCCCGACCTCGGTGTCGAGGTGAGCGTCGGGGCGGTACCGGAGCAGATCCCACTCGTTGATCCAACGCCTGATGTACGACCTGATCGGCCGGCGCATCGTCGTCACAGTCGTGTCGAGCTGCGGCGCAGCGCCATAGGCACGCGTGTACACGTCCTCGAGGCGGGAGTACGTGTCTTTCAGCGTCGCCTCGTTGGGCAGCATGAGTGGGACCTTGTCTCGCTCGATCGCCCGCATGCCGATCTCTGCTCGCGACGCAAGCAGCACGGCGTCTTCCGTCCCCTTCGCCTTCAGCCGCTCCGGTACCAGGACGAGGTCGTCCTTCTCCTGGAGCACCTTGATGTCGAAGTCGTCGGTGATGGTGACCACGCTCGCGACTCCCGGCACTGCCCCTTCGACGATCCCGAGCCAGCGGGCGAGCTCCGCGTATGACTTGGCGCGCTGTTGCAGCGTGTAGCGGCCGACCAGCTCGGCCTCGTCGATCAGCAGCACCCAGCCGCGCATGCCGACTGCCCGGGCGAATCGAGCTGCGAACTCCATCCGCAACGGGGCCAGGTCGCGAATCCGGATCGCCTTGACGTCGTAGGCGCCGCGACTACCGACGCTCTTGAGCCCGGCGCGCACCTCTGCGACGCCGATCTTCTCACCCGACCAGAAGTCGAGGATACGCGCGATGAGCTCGTGCTCGTGAGAGCGTTCGTGCAGGTGCACCGTCGCCCCTATGAGCCTGGGGGCGCTCATGGCCCAGTCCACTAGAGGTGAGGCCTGCCTCGAGCGATAGTTGATGCGGCTCGCGAGCTCGTGAATCACCGAGCCACGCCCGCCCGGGAAGCGCGCCTCGCGCAACGCAGCCTGAACGACCTTCGACGGATCGTGCAGAGGTGTCTCCTTTGAGATGACGACGCGGCTGCACACATATCCTCGGCTGATCGCCAGGTGCTCCAAGTACTCGAGGAGGTGCGACTTCCCCGCGCCGAAGTCGCCCGAGACGAGGGCACCTCTAACCACGGTGAGCGAAGCGCTATCGAGCTCCTCGAGCTGCTCCTCGAAGCGGCCGAGCACCTGGGCCTGCGCGCAGCCGAGCGCTCTCACGGCGTCTCCGTTCGGAACGCCGTTGCGAAGCGCCTCCAGGGCGCGCAACACCGACACGCGGTCGAGGGTCTCGGCGGTCGCGGTCATGTTCGGTCCTCCGTAGTTAGGCGCAGCAGCGACGACATAGGGTTCGCGAAGTTGCGGTCATGCACCTCGTCGAACACACGGTTCATCAGCGCCGAGTAGGCGCCGAGGCCCCGCGATCCCGGTTCTGTGTCGAGGAAGCCTTCGTCAGCGATCACGACCATGAGCGCCGAGTTGAGCTGGTCGGTGCCATCGATGAACTGCCGGAACACCTCGTAGGCGTCGAGTAGAGCGCTCTTGGTGTAAGCGACAGATCCGTCGCGCTCAGGCTTCGCCTCGGTGAGGCGGCCCCCGTCGATTACCAGCACGGTGCCGGGCCGACCGCACCGGCGAACCCAGGTGAAGAGCGACTCGAACTGATGGCGGGCGTTGGTGCGGTTGATCTTGGTGTAGATCTGGTACTGCTTCATGTTCGATATCGCAGGAATCTGACCGGTGAGCCACTCGGTGATCGCCGCCTGCTGCGTCTCGCCTTCCGAACCGCCATTGAGCCTTGCCCGGCAGAGCCACGTCATCGCGATGCGGAAGTCGCGGGCGAGCTCATGGTCCTTGAACACCTCTTCGGCGATCTTCTGGTTGAGCACCATGCGCACGTACTCTGCATCGCCGCCACTCACTCCGGCGATCTGCTGGTCTACGGCACCAGGGCCGAGCGCCGGCGGCAACGTGAACGAGCCTTCCGCGAGCAGGGCGAGACGCTCCGCGGCAAGATCCGCCCACGGCGTCTGCGCCGCAACCGCATGGAACGCCTTGTCGATCATGTGCACGCGCACCTCGGCCGCCGACAGACGTGCAACGAAGAATCCGTCGGCAGCAGCTGCGTCGGCGACAAGCTTTGCGAGCTCGGCAGTCGGCGTGCCGTCACAGGCGACGGCGAACTTCACTGCGGCACCGCCGGCAGGGATGAAGTCGCCGAGGTAGTCGTGATGGATGACGTCGAGCCAGTCGCGGGTGTGGAGGATCGCGGTCATCAGCCTGCCTTCCGAAATCGGATTCCGTAGTAGGAGTGTGTGCGGCCTTCGGCGTCGACGATGTGCAGCGTGCCTGCGGCGGACTTGGTCCCGGTCGACGCCGGGAGCGTCAGCTCGTATCCGGAACGCGTGGTGCTCACGCCGCTCCCGTCGAGCAGATGGATGTCGCGGGTGAACTCGTTGCGGTCGTACTGCTTGCGCATCTCGGGGTGGAGGGTCAACAGGTCGTACAGGTCGCTCAGACGAGCGCCCTTCTCGATGTGCTCCTTGCCGACGATGCGGCAGTAGGCGTTGAAGAGCAGCTCTATGAACCGCTCGGGCGACAGCGTCGGCCGCCCCTTCTGAAGTGCGACAACACGATCGAGCACCTTGCTGCATCGAAGCGACGCGACGCGCTTGTTGTCGATGCGCACCGCGCGCTGAGCGGGCAGCACCCGCAACAGGGCGGGGAACGCGGTCAGCCGGTCGTCGAGCCGGTCGAGGCGTACGCCAACCTTGGCGCCGGCCTCGATGAGCTCGTCCTCGTAGTGCTCCTCGAGGTACTTCTCCTCGTCGGCCTCGCTCCAGGTCCACGTGGTCGCGGCGTAGCGGGTCGCCGCCTCAGTAGCGCTCGCGAACTCCGCGAGCTGCGCGGCAAGCCGGCGGATCTTGGCCAGATCGCCGTCGACCGCCGCCCGATGAAGTGCTCGCTCCACCTTGGTGGCGGCCTTCAGAGTGTCGGCGAGCGAATCGCAGGCGCTCTCCAGCGCCGCGCACTCGGTTTCCAGCAATCCGGACGGGCTCTTGCTCAAGGTGACGTCGCCTCCGCAGTCGGTCGCAGCCAGTGTCGCGCAGGGGTGTGACA
>Ga0172370_10009865_pt1 | contig 11069 bp, 10 predicted proteins | sample LakKiv5m_FD_114538 | JGI IMG/M metagenome (GOLD analysis project Ga0172370, IMG submission 114538) | Freshwater microbial communities from Kabuno Bay, South-Kivu, Congo - kab_022012_11.5m | ecosystem: Environmental > Aquatic > Freshwater > Lake | place: Democratic Republic of the Congo...
ACCGGCAACGGATGGGCGTTCCCGATAGACAAGGCGTCGGTCACCATCATCCTGCCGGCACAGGTGCCGAAGGATTCCATCCGTTTCACGGCCTACATTGGTCCGCAGGACTCGAAAGAAGTCTCTCCTCTCCACGAGATGCTTTCTGACACGCTGAACGCAGAAGCATCACGCCCGCTTGGTGCAAGGGAAGGATTCACGGTTGTCTTCGGGTGGCCCAAGGGGCTTGTCCAGAACGCGCCCCAACCCATGGTCCCTGCATGGCTCGGGGGGGACCAGGCCATACCCGGCATCCTTCTTCCCATCGTCATCCTTTTCTTCTACGGGTTCCTGTGGTATCGTGTCGGACGCGACCCGGACAGCGGTCCGGCGCCCGTCTGCTACGAACCGCCGAAAGGGCTGACCCCGGCCGAAGTACGGTTCATCAACAATATGGGGACGTTCGACAACGAATGCCTCTCTGTCGCCGTCATGAGTCTTGCCGTCCAGGGATATTTAACCATAACGGAAGCAGGCGGGATATACACCTTCACCCGGACCGTCAAGGATCCCTCAGCCATCCAAAATGAAGAAGCCGTGGCATACCGTTCGATGTTCGGCAATGCCCCCGCACCCGTGGCGACGGCCCCGAAAGAGGCACCGAAACAGGGACTCATGGGCGCGATAGCCAATATCTTCAAGACCCCCCAGGATGCGCCCGGCTCCTTTTCACTGCGCCGGTCCAACTGGCAGCAGGTCGCATCCCTTCTTGATGACGTCAAGGAATATCTCCAGGGTTCCGGCAAGATGCTTTTCGTCACCAATTACAAGCATCTCCTGTGGGCCCTGATCCCGTTTGGCCTTTTCTTCCTGTATCATGTGGCATCCATCATCTCGCATTCCCAGTTCGACCGGTTCTTCATGATTTTTTTCGCAAGCTTCTGGAACGGCGTCGTCTCTGTCTTTGTCTTCGCGTGCCTGGGACTGTGGGCGCAAGTTTTTTCGAGCAAGAATCCCGTCACCGTTTTCCCGGCGCTTTTCCTCACCGTCTTCCTTATCCCCTTTGTCGGCGTCGGCCTTTTCACCGGTTCGATGGCATTCGGGCTCGTCAGCATCGTGGGCCTTATGATTTCGCTTGTGGCCATTGTCGTATTCGCCCGCATCCTGCCCCGGAGGACGACAGTTGCACGGGAACTCCAAAACCGGATAGACGGATTCCTGAAATTCCTCAAAAGCCAGTCGCGCTATATCGACGGGGTCAAGATGGATCTGCCCGCAAAGTTCTCGATGTACGAGCATTATCTCCCGTATGCCATCGCGCTCGGCGTCGAACCCCAGTGGAGCGCCCAGTTTAAAAATACCTTCGCCCAGATGAGCGTCCAGAACATGCAGACCACGCCTGTCTGGTATTACTCGTCCCACGGATTTACTCATTTCTCCTCATCCGGCCTTTCTTCGGCAATTTCCTCATCCATCACATCCTCATCGACCAACCCGTCATCCTCGTCCGGATTCTCCGGCGGCTCCTCGGGCGGAGGCGGGGGAGGCGGTGGCGGGGGAGGCTGGTAATGAAAAAGGGCCTGTAGTAATGTATACTATGGTTCTCTATGAGGGAATCGCATCGTACTCATCCGACAGAAAGACAGGGCCATTCTTTCAAGCGCCGCTGTGAAGATCTCACCCCCGAAGCTGCCGCATATATCGCCTCATACCGCAAAAGCCTGACAAGGCCGCTTTCGCTTATCACCCGGCACGGAATTGAACAGGCCTTCACTTTTCCCTCCGACATCGACGGCCGGGAGAAAGTCCTTGAACATTATCTGTCTGTCCGCGCGGGAATACCGTTTGACGGGCACGGACGGGCATATGTTGCCGAGATCACGGCAGGGGAGATGATAGCCGCCTACCTTGAAGAGGCGGGGTTCGGACACCTTCGGGTCATCTATGCGCCAGCCGGCATGGAGGGGTCGGTCCGCAACATCTGCGAATACCATAAAGGGGCGGACCTTGTCATCGTGAATGCGGCAAACCGCAACAAGCTGGAACCGCTCATGGGAGTCGATGTCAGCCTCGGAAACGCGGCAATCCTGAAAGATAAACGGCGCAAACCCGGCATCCAGACGACTTCGGGCATCCCGGTTGCCGTCCTTGGTTTCACCGAGCTTGAAGGGCCGGAAGTGCCTTACTTCGAGGGATATTTCGATGCGTCCATGCGTCCCGCTATCCAAACAGGCACCAACACCCGCCTCGTCGGGCTTTCCGCCCAAGCTACGGCGTCCGTCATGCAGCGGATGCGGGCATGCCTCGGTTCCGGCCTCGTCCATTGCGGGGAGCAGCTTTTGGAAGCCCGCGATCCCTTCATCGCGGAGCACCCCGCGCGTCCCCTCATCGAGCGTAAGATTGGGGAGATGCAAACCGTCTTCGCCGGCTGATTGACTCATGTCTTTTTTTCCTTTACAATGAATGCATGGACCCCAAACAGGCGCTCCAGTCGTTCATCGAGACATCCATCAGGGCGGGGCAGAAAAAAGAAGACATCATGCGCATCCTGACCGGTCGCGGGTGGGATGCCGAATCCGTCAACCGGGTATATGATTTTGTCGTCAACGTCAGCGGCTCGGTCGCAACAGCCGCACCCGCCGGAAAGAAACCGGAAGAAGCCAAGCCGGCCAAAAACATAAGTACGGAACCCAAGGAGCCTCTCATCTCGATGAAGCTCATGGTGACAACCTTCGTCATCGTCCTTGTCATCGGCCTCATCATCGCATTCATCGTCGCTTTCGTCCAGAAATCCAATCCAAAAGCCGGGAACCCAAACGCCCAAGCATCGCTTCCAAACATGCAGCCGGCCCAGTCGAAAATCGCTTCCGGGACTTCTGCCGCGCCATCCGACGCTCCGGTGACTAACCCTATCGAATCATTCGCGGAGGCGTTCCAGAAGAGCGACTTTCGCATCAGAGGATCCGGCGTCCTGTCCCGGGAAACAAAGACATCCAGCATGTCCGGCAGCACATCCCTGAACTTTGACAAGACCGTCTTCTATGCGAAGCGCGGAACCATTTTCCGAGCCGATATCCGGGACGAAAACCGGAACGATGCATATATCATCAAGGGCCAACAACTCATCACCCTCGACGTCATCGGCAAGACATATTCCCAGGAATCCGCAACATCAGAATTCGGATCGTTTTTCAAGGGCATCCTGGAGACATCGTTCGTCCCGGTCGCCATGCATCGCGACAGCAAGAAACTCACCTGGAAGAAACAGTCCGACCGCATATGGGAAACGGACTACGGTGTTGCGAGCCCGCTTGACACGTCGGCGATAGAAAGCCACATCACCATTACCCTGGATGAACAGAATCTCGTGTCCCGGATGGTTTTTGTGGTCAAGGGCACGAAAAACGAACAGGTCGTGTCTTTTGCCTACGAGAAACTGAACGATGTGGAACCGTTCCTTACAATACCCTCCGGCTACCGGCAAAAAACAATCCCCGGTTAAAACGCGTTCCACAGCATCTGGTTCGTCACCGCGTGATGATAGATTATTTCCGATGTCTTGACGACACCCCCGAGCGCCCGGGGACTCCGATCGGCCGCGGCTTCCTTGTAGCCCGCATACTTCGCCTTGTTTTCGGGGCCGAGGATACGCCCGATGAAATCGCTCGTCTTGAAAAGCCGCAATGCATCGTCTATGGTCCCGGGCAGATACCGCAGGCGTGCCCGCTTGTCGGGCTCCTTCGCGAGTTTGGTCCCGATGAGGGCGGTCTTCAATATCGCATAGAATGCCAGATAGGGGTTGGCGTCGGGTCCAACGGAACGGATCTCCAGACGCGCGCTTTTTTCGTTGCCGGCCGGGATGCGCACCATTGCGCTCCTGTCTACAGGCGAAACCTTGATCTGGTTCGGTGCTTCGAAATGCGGATCGAGACGGCGGTACGCGTTGACACTCGAGTTGAGGATGAGGCACAATTCCGGCGCATGATTGAGAAGCCGGTCGACCGCGCCCCACGCGAGAGGGGACAGGTTTTCCGTTCCTGTCTTTGCGTAGAAGATGTTTTTCCCTTTTTTCGAAATGGAAAAATTGATGTGCATCCCGCTCCCGTTGATGCCCGCTATCGGTTTCGGCAGGAACGTCGCCGTCATCCCCATGGTGTCCGCCACCTGGCGACAGACAAGCTTGTAGAGCTGGATGTTGTCCGCGATGCGGAGCGCCTCCCCGTAGGTGAAGTTCAACTCAAACTGGGATGGCGCCACCTCAGGATGATCCTTTTCGTTACGGAATCCCATGGCGCGCTGCGCCTCGGCCGCCTTATCGATAAAGAGCCGGAGCCGGTCCAGGGGAAGGGAGTGGTAGTACCCGCCGTCGGAAATAAGGCGGAATCCCTCCTTTTCGTTGAAATGCTGCTCGGCATTTACCCCGTCGACCAGGAATCCTTCTATTTCCGGTGAAAAATGCGCATGCCAACCCTCCTTCGTCACTAGCTCATCCGCATACCGCTTGAGGACGCCGCGGAAATCAGATGGATGGGGCGTCTTGTCGCGGTTGAGGACGAATGCAAAAAAGATGACCTTGCCGGGACCGAAAACATCCGACGGCAGCCAACGTATGCTCGTCCAATCAACCACGAGCCGCAGGTCCGATTCGTGGAGCTGGCTCAAGCCACGGATGGAGGAACCATCGAATGTCAGGTTGTCTGAGGAATCCAGGAGATACTTCTTGTCGTAGTCGATCATATGGAATCTTCCCTCGATATCCGAGAAGCAAAGGGTCACCGCCTTGAGGCGGGTTTCTTTCTTGAGATAGTCGCGATACTGCTTCTCGAGCGTAACCGGGCTTTCCGTGTCCGCAGCAGCCAGCGCGGCAAGGTTGAGCTCCTCGAGCTTGGCATACGATAACTCAAGGAAATTCTTTATATTTTCATTATCCATATTTTTATATTTAAATAAATAATAATAAACATAAATCTATAATTTATTATTATAATTTTCAATAGGATAAACAATATCAAACTCCCGCAACCCCTTCATCCTGCTCCTTCTTGCACGGGAACCGGTTTTCTGTATAGAATGAGATAGGAATGAAAAAAATGCTTGTCATCTCGGGTGTCGTATTGCTGGTGCTCATGCTTATCTTGGTTTTGGTCCAGAGCATCCTCTCGCGGAAGGGAACGACCAACACCAGCACCCTCTCGCCGACCGGCATCGCGACCCGTACCGGGGGACGCACGACTAGTTCAAGCTACCAGCCTGCGACGGGCAATCCGCTTTCGCCACGGGCCGAACAAGAGGCAACCATCCTCCGCGAAAAAATACCCGTGACCACCAAGGACTTCGACATATCCTATTCGCCGGAACTGGACAAGTTCGTCATCACCCGGAAGACCCCGGGAGCCGATCTCGCCATCGACGAGTGGGCCAAGAAAAACGGCTATAAGGATATCATCCATAACGAAGATATCCTGGTCATCGGCGACAAGACCATCCCGCAAATCAGAGAAGAACTAAAACAAACGCATCCGGAACTTTTCATCCTTCCAACCGCCGCTTCATCGAGCCAATCCTCATCCCTGTCACCCGAAGAAATGAACCTCAAGGCACAATCAAAGCTTGTCTCGGATTTCCTCGATATCTTCATCCGCCCGCCACCACCCGCCACCGGCACCCCTTATCCGACCGCGATAACCGTCCAGGTCCCGTCTCCCACCGTCGAACCGACCGCAGAACCCGAACCGACCGCGGGCTCATCATCGTCCGGCGGGACATCTTCCTCAAGCGCCCCGTCTTCCATCGCGGCCCTGTTCCCGAACCCCCTGCCCAAGGCGTCCGACAAGGCGCAATCCTTCAAGAGCTCCGTCTCGACATGTCTCGGCAATAAATCCGTGTATGAACAGGCGGCTGCGAAAACCGGGATGCAGTGGCAAGTCCTGGGAGCCATACATTATCTGGAAGGGGGATGCAATCCTACCCACTCGCTCGTCAGCGGAAGACTCATCGGCGAAAACGAACCGGACATCGTCCGTGGCGGCGGCTGCTCGAGCGGAACAAGCGGTCCCGGCATCCCCAAGCCCTTGGCCGGCGGAGGCTGCGGTTTCGACACGCTTCTTGATAGCGCGATATATGCCGGCAACCATCTGAAAGGAAAGATCGGCCACGTTCCTGCCAATTTCGAGGACATCGTAACCGCTTTCTCCCGCTACAACGGAGGCGGCAATTCCAATTGCGGCAAGACCCCTTACACCCATTGCCCGCCTGACTTCCGCGGGGAAGATGACCCGTATCCGTTGAGCTACTTCGATACCAAGCACGATCCCATGTATCTCGTCTATTGTGCAGACCTGACCAAATGCGACCCCCCGCGCGCGTTCCAACGGCCGGGAGCCGTCACCGTTATCAGATTAATAGAATCGCTGTAATATGGAAAACAAAAAAATATACATCGCGGTCGCCGTCGCCGCCGTCATACTCCTGGTCCTTGTTCTTGTCATTTCCGTCATGACAAACGGCGGCAAGCCTCCCGTCATCGCTCCAACCCCGGCACCAACGACAGGCCCGCTCCCAGAGACCAAAACGATCGATGTCATCCCTACATTCGCACCCGGGAAAGGGATGGGAGTTGATACAACCGCTCCGCCCGTCAAGGCCTCGACGGATGCCGTCAGGCAGCTCATGCCCTATTTCCCCCTGGAACACGTGGTCACGGCAGGGGACGGCACCCGTATCACGGTCCTTATCCCCGGCAAGGAGAGCCAGAATACCGCATGGACCCTGACCGTCAATGTGTATGGGGTCGACTTCGGGGTCCCTGCATCCGACCCGGCATTCGCAACCGAGCGGGAACACTTCCGTGAGACCGCATCATGGGTCTTCTCATGGCTCACCGGCAAAGGCGTTGATCCGACGACCGTCATCATAAGCTGGGGCGACCGGGCATATATCCAAGACCGCGCCGAGGAGTGGCTCCGCAACTGACGCGACCGATACGGCATAAATACCCCTTGACAATCTCATACCCCGGTGGTATAATATACCTTGTACGCATGGATTAGTCATGAACCTGCTTATCACTTCGACGGGCTTCTTAAGAGACTCCGCACCGAACTGTTTCCACCCAATAGATCATGAACAATTGTTTTTACGGGTCTTACTTTGGGGGAACGCTTGACCGCTACTTATAGTACGGGATAGCAATCACGGAAACAATGAGCAGATTCCTGACCGATACGTGCGTATTTTTGTATACTAACCCTATGCAAAGCATCAGAGACCGCCTGCAATCCCTTGCCAATCCAAAAAAGGCAACGGACCTCGGGCGGTTTTTCAAAACCGGGAAAGGAGACTACGGGGAAGGGGATCTTTTTCTCGGGATCATGGTCCCGATCCAACGGAGGGTCGTCGCAGAATATTGGAGGACCCTCTCCATCCCGCAAACCATCGATCTTCTTGCCAGCAAATGGCACGAGCATCGGCTCGTCGCCCTTCTTATCCTTGTCAAGAAATACCAGAAAGGAACCCCAGAGGAAAAGGACCTGATCTTCCGCTCGTATCTTTCCCACGCCGCCCGCATCAACAACTGGGACCTCGTCGATCTCTCAGCTCGCGATATCGTGGGAGAACACCTCCTTGCCCGGAATAGGGCACTCCTGTATACACTCGCGCAATCATCGCTCCTCTGGGAAAGACGCATCGCCGTCATATCCACATTCGCCTTCATGCGGAACCATGACACAGATGATACCTATGCATTGGCCCGCTTGCTTCTGACCGACAAGCACGACCTCATGCACAAGGCGGTCGGATGGGCGCTTCGTGAGGCGGGGAAACGGGATGAAGCAAAGCTGGCTGCATTCCTCGATACATATGCGACACGCATGCCCCGCACCATGCTCAGGTATGCCATCGAAAAATTCACGGAGGACAAAAGGAAGCATTATCTTGCCCTGAAATGAAAAAACACGATCGTTTTGTTACCATTGGATATTCCCTATGAAAGCAATCATCCTCGCCGGGGGGTTCTCGACCCGCCTGTATCCGCTCACCCGCCATACCCCCAAGGGCCTCCTGCCGCTTCTCGGGAAACCTATCGCCCGCTACGTCCTCGATGACATGGCCGTCACAGGAGAATTGTCCGGCATAACCCTCGTCACGACATCGCTTTTCCATCCCCGGTTCGACGCATTCTGCAAAAAAACATACGGGGGCCGGATCTCCGTCATCCAAAACGGCGTGATGGACGAACATACCCGGCTTGGCGCGCTTGGTGATCTCGCCTTCGCGCTCTCGCACACCGGATGGAAGGACGATATCCTTGTGGCGACAAGCGACACCGTCTCATCCCTCCGGCTTACGCCGTTCATCTCGTTTTTCAACAAATATCACGCGCCGGCCACGGTCGTCTTCCGGGCTCCCTCCCGCGACCTCATTGCAAACCGTTTGGGATGCGCGGTCCTCGACGGTGACCGCGTCGTATCGTTTGTCGAGAAACCTGCCGTGCCCGAAAGCGACTTCATCGGCGTGCCGTTCTACATTTTTCCAAAGGAGTCCCTCGCCCTCATCAGGGACTATCTTGCAGAGGGACACCCCAAGGATGCCCCGGGCGCCATCATACCCTGGCTCATCACGAAGGGCCCGGTCTACGGATACCGCCTGCACGGATACTATCATGATGTGGGAACGGTCGTCACCTACCAAGAGCTCAACGAAAAGGGGAGTTTCAGATAAGCAAGGTCGTGAGCTTCGCCAGCGCATCGGCGTCAAAGAGCGAGACGGGGACGGCGTTGATGCCGTTTTTCTCAAGAAGCTTCAGTTTTTGCGTGCGTTCCGCGACCGGCAGGAGATCTACTTTGGTCAACAGGACCAATTCTTTCTTTCCTTCGAATGCATTGCTGTAGGAAACGAGCTCCTGTCTCACGGTCTTGTAGTCGGCGACGGGGTCTGCCGACTCGGAAGAGATGCAGTGGACGAGGAGACCGACCTTCTCGACATGCTTGAGGAACTTGATGCCCAGTCCCTTGCCTTGCGACGCCCCTTCGATAAGGCCGGGGATATCCGCGATGACCTTGCCGTTGACCACACCGAGATTGGGTTCAAGCGTCGTGAAGGGATAGGAAGCGACCCGCGCATTGGCGGCGGTCAGTTCGTTGAGGAGACTGCTCTTGCCGGCGTTCGGGAATCCGATGAAACCGAAATCCGCGATGAGCTTGAGGACGACCCTGAGACGCCGCGTCTTGCCCCTGGCGCCGGGCTCTGCGTGACGGGGAGTCCTATTGGTCGCGGTCTTGAACATGTCGTTCCCGAGCCCTCCGTTGCCGCCGCGGCAGATGAGGACGCGCGGATTTTCCCGCCCGATTTCTATGGTTTCTTTCGTATCAAGATCGGTAAGGTAGGTGCCATGGGGAAAGGGCAGTTCGAGATCGGCTCCATCCAATCCGAACCTGCGGTTGCTGCCGCCTGCGACTCCGTCTTCCGCCTCGTATTTTGTCTTTTGGAGATAGGTGGACAATGTCGTCCGGTAGGGACTGTATACCGCATACACGTCTCCTCCCTTGCCGCCGTTGCCGCCGCTTGGGCCATGCTTCCCGGCGAAGAAAGTGACAGCTCCATTTCCTCCTTTTCCTGCGGAAACCGTGATTGTTGCTTCGTCGACGAACATATGCCCTATTATACACCGCATATTGTCATGACGGCTTGCATCTGGTATCCTGTAAGTATGAGCAACCGCACAATCGGCACCGTTCTCCTGGTCACCGGACTGTCCGTCATGTTCTACAGCGCCCTCAATATCATTTTCGTTTTTACCCGGCAATGGGATCCGGTATCCCTCTTTGCGTTCAAGGGGATTATCATCGACGCAAGCCAGCTGACAGGTACCATCCCGCTTCTGGGCAAAACGGGGCCCCGGCCCATGGAGCTCCTGAGTCCTGATATCCTGAACATCCTCCTCAACTACACCGCCCACTATTTCCTCATCGGGTTCCTCGTCAGCATCGGGGGGAAGGTATCCAAGATGGGAATAGACCTCATGAAGGAAGAAAAACCCCGGACCCCGTGAACCTCAATGCTTCGTCTTCTGCTCCGACAGGATGAGATAGGATCCTATTCCGATGCAGGCCGCGCCGACCAGGAGGGGAGTGCTCAGCCGCTCGCCGAAAAACGGGATGGCGAAGACCGCGGCCGAAAGAGGGGAGAGATACGCGGTCGCGGCGACGGTGAATGCGGACACCTGCCTGAGACACCACTGCATGAGGAAAAAGAAAACGATGGAATTGACGAGCCCCAAGGCGCAGAGGGACAGGATGACGGGAAGGCCGCCCCGTGCAAACTGCACCAGGGTCCCCCCGACCGGCGTGCCCGACAGCATCAGTCCGGCCGTCCCGACCGCAAGCGCCGTCAGGAAGTTGACCGTGAGAAAAAGCTCGGGCGCGACCGTCCGGCTTATGCGCTTCGTATACACCACATAACAGGACCATGACGCCACCGCAGAGAGGATGAGGATGTTGCCGAGAGGGGTGCCGACGGATTGAGCGAGCGCCGCGCCCCCGATGGAACGGACGACAAGGACCGCGGACCCGATGAAACATATCGCCATGCTCGCGATGCGTTTGGCCGATACCCGTTGCCCGAAAAGGATATACCCGATGAGGGAGACAAGGACGGGAGTCAGGAGATAAAACAGCTGCGAGACGATGCTGGTCGTGTACCTTATACCAACGACCATGAAAAAGACATTCCCCGTGAACAGGAGTCCTGCCGGCAGGAGGAGCACGACCTTGGCAAACGGCACGCCCCTGAACCGGTGCAGGAACAGGGGGACGGCGACGATGCCCGCGATTGCAAATCTCAGGAAAAGTATCTGGTAAGAATCAAGCCGCGTAAGGGCTATTTTGGCAGCATTAAAGTTTTGTAGTGGTGAAACTATTCCTTTGGACTGTTAGAATAATCTCTTTAAGTTATATTTTATTTCTATGATTAATGAAGAGACCGGTAGATGGGAATATACCCATCGAAGACTCAGGTCTGCCTATTACAGTTTAAAAACAAATCTACCTTACCTTTTTACTTACCAGGAACAACAAAACAGACATCTAAAT
>Ga0172370_10009868_pt1 | contig 11065 bp, 8 predicted proteins | sample LakKiv5m_FD_114538 | JGI IMG/M metagenome (GOLD analysis project Ga0172370, IMG submission 114538) | Freshwater microbial communities from Kabuno Bay, South-Kivu, Congo - kab_022012_11.5m | ecosystem: Environmental > Aquatic > Freshwater > Lake | place: Democratic Republic of the Congo...
ACCCGAACCTCCACGCCAGTCCAGCATCCCGACGCAGGTCCTCGAGCTGGACGGAAAAGACGACGCCACGACGACCATGGCCTTCATCCAGGCGGCGTTGTCGGAGTGGGGCATGCGGATGGAAGACCTGGACGACATGAAGACCAAGGTCCCCGAGGGGCAGGTCTCGCGACAGGAGGCCTTGCTCAGGGGGCGACGGTGACCGGGTTCAGCGGGATCTCGACCCGCACGGTCGTGCCGTTGTCGGGCTTGCCGGTCACCGTGACGTGACCCCCGGCCGAGCGCGCCCGTTCCTGCATACCAATCAGGCCGAAGGCCGTCTCGGCGTTGGCCTCGGCCTCGGTGATGCCGCGGCCGTCGTCGATCACCTCGAGCGCGACGCGCGAGGCGTCTCCCGTGAGCCGCACGGCCACGGAGCCCGCGTACGAGTGTCGCGCGACGTTCGTGAGGGACTCCTGCAGGATGCGGTAGAGCACGGTCGCCACCTCGCGGTCGAGGATCTCGTCGCTCACCTCGACGACCAGCGACGTCTCGATCCCGGTCTCGCCCTCGAAGTCGTGCAGCTTGGCCTCGATCGACTCGGGCAGCCCGAGCACGTCGAGCAGTTGGCTGGGGCGGAGCTCGGCGCAGATGCGGCGGACGGTCTCGACCGTGGAGGCGGCCATGCCCTTCATCTTGGCTGCGGCCTCCTTGAGCGTCGGATCGAGCGGCGTCAGGCGGCGCTCGAGCCGATCGAGCCCGATCGTGAGCGCCGTGGCCACCTGTCCCAACTCGTCGTGGATCTCGCGGGCGATGCGGCGGCGCTCTTCCTCGAGCTTGCGGTGCTGCGCGTCGTGCAGGCGGCGCAGCTCCTCGCTCGTGTGGCGCAGCGCCTCGACGCCGCGCATCTCGTCGGTGCGATCGCGCGAGACGACCACGATCTCGTCGCCGGGGATGCGGAACACCTCGTGCTCGACCCAGCTCGTGACCAGGCCGTCGTCGTCGCGCGTCACGATGGAGCGCGAGACGGGCTCGGCGGTCTCCCACGCCTCGTCGAGCGCGGCCGAGACCGCGCCGGCCCGCGAAGCTCCCATGAGCGAGAGGCACGACGAGCCGACGAGCTCGGAGACGGGCTTGCCCAGGCTCTGCGCGGCCGCGGGGTTCGCGTCGTGGATGATGAACGAGCGATCGGGGCCGGGACGGACGACCAGCGCGGGTCGCAGCATGTGCTCGAAGATGGCCGAGAAGCGCGCCCGCCCCTCGATGACGTCGCGGAAGAGCGTCTGGAACGGCCGGAGCGAGCCGCGCAGGAGGATCGCGCGGTAGACGAAGTAGTACGCGACGACCTTCAACAGGTGGCCGACGACCGACGCGATGCCGAAGGGGGTGCGGTAGAACGCCAGCGACAACTCCGCGAGGATGGTCAGCGCGATCGACCACGTCATCAGGCGGACCGTGTCGGCCTCGAGGTGGGCGCGCGCCCTCCAGGTCAGCGCCCAGGACGCGGCCAGCACCAGGATCAGCACGAGCTCCGCGCCCGTCTTGAACGGCGTGACGCCGGTCAGGGCGATATACGCCACCGGGAGCCGGTCGGTCGGGAGCACGAGCGAAGCCAGGCCGACGGAGAGCGCTCCGAAGACCAGCCACGTGAGGAGGAAGCGCGGTCGGTGGGACGCCAGCAGGGGCGCGAGCAGCAGCGCGACGACCTGGACGAAGCGGGCACTCAGCCAGAGGTGGATCGCGGTGTCGGTGGACAGGTCGCCGAACACGCGCATGCCGGGGAAGGACAGCGTGTGCACGAGGTCGAGCAGGGCGGCCCACCCGTACCCGATACCGAGCACAGAAGCGTACGTGTCGCGCACCAGCCCGCGCGCGTTCCAGGCGTAGACGACGATTGCGACCGCGACGCCGACACAGAAGAGCTCGACCACGGCGTGGAAGAACTCGAAGTTGCGCGCCGACACCGCGAACAGCCCGACCAGCAACGCGACGCGTACCAGGCTGGCGCGCCACGGAACAAGGCGGGAGATGCCCGTGGGTGGGGGATCGGAGGGATGGACTGACCGGACGTGTTCCGCTTCCACGCGGCGAGTGTACCCGGCGTGGGGCTTCGACGGCAAGCCTTTGAAGGAAGGCCGGAACGGGCCGCGAGGGCGATGGAGGGCGCGATCAGCGCGGGCGGACGGGCGCTCGCGCCGTGGAGAGGCTGCCGGCCGAGTGGGCCATCTCGCCGAGCTTCCGGTGCAGGTCGAACATGGCGAGCGCGTTGGCCAGGGTGTCGACGAAGGCTGCGGCACCGTGGAACCCGAGGAACGGGCGGTCGTACAGGTGGTGCGTGTGGAACGACGGGTAGCCGAACTCGACCAGCGCCACCGGCAGGATCGCGAGGCCCAGGTTGTTCGAGACCATCAGGTCGACGCCACGCTCCGTCGCGTGCCGGACCACGAAGCGTCGAAGGGTGCTCATGCGCGGAAATTGCAGCATCGGCACGTCGGCGGGGACGACGTCGCGCACGCGGTACTCGGCGCGCGCGTGGTCGGGGCAGACCACGAGCGACGTCGACGCTCCCACGAGGCGCGTGGTGGCCAGGAAGCCGGGCAGCAGGTGGGGATCGCCGATATAGCCGAACCGCCGCCCCTGGAGCCGGAAGGGGATGACCCACTCGAAGCGCGGTACGATCGCGGACAGCTCGCGCTCGATCACGGCGCGCGCCGCGTCGCGGAGGTCCAGCGCGTCACCGATCTGCGTGAGCCACGCCTCGCTGGCTTCGAGCCCGAAGGGCAGGGCGCACTCGATCAAGCGCGCGCCCGTGCGGCGAGCCAGGAGTCGGGCGGCGCGGCGAGCGTACGGGAACGACAGGATGGTGCCCGCGTCACGCACCGCGCCCAACTCGGCGAAGCGCTGCCCCTCGAGCCACACCGAGGTGACCTCGAGCCCCAGGTCGCCGAGCAGGCGCCGGACTTCTCGCACGTTGCCGCGCTGATCCTCCTCGTTCCGGTCGAACAGGTGGCCCACGATGGCCACGCGGCGCGGATCCGGGTTTCCGCCGGTGACGTCGACGGAGCGCGCCAACGCCAGCAGCGTCTCGGCGTAGCCGTCGAGCCAGTCGCCCGACAGCGACTTGCCGGGGATGTGTACGGGAGCCTTGCCCGTGGCCGCGCCCACCTCGCGACACAGCGCTTCGTAGTCGGCGCCGGTGACGAACGCCATCGGCATCGACGTGAAGAGCACGCCGCCGGTGGCCGGGTGCGCCGCCAGCCGGGTGAGCGCCTCGCGGACCGACCCTTCCCGGCTGCGCGTCAGGTGCGCGGGGTGCAGGGCCGTGTTGGCCACACGGTGGTGCCCCGACACGCTGGTCAGCGTCGACAGCCAGTCGTGGTTGCCCTGCACGTACTGCGTCTTCATGTGGGCGCAGTCGGGTCCCTCGACGAGCAGGTAGGCGTCTTCGATGGCGTTGGTGGCCAGGTACGTGCCCACCATGTACGTGGCGGTCACGCGCTGGCTGTAGTCGGGCGGCGTCGCGCCCGCGTCGGGCTTCGGCTGCAGGCTCATGCTGTCGGACCTTTCGCGGAGGCCTGCCGCAGCCCCTCGGGGGTGCGCTGCAGAAAGCGCGCGTAGCGCCGATAGTAAGGGGTCGCGGCCAGCCCCTCGAGGCGCGCGAGGGTGCGCTGCAGGCCGTCGAGGCCCATCTCGAACCACGCCAGCGTGAAGCGGCCCTTGCCGGCCTGCGTGAGCCGCCAGTCGAACACGTGGTGCGAGAACACGGCGGCGCACTCGGAGGCGGCGAGCTTCTGGCGCAGCAGGTCGTCGTTGTTGAAGCCGGTGATGCGATGGCGCGTCGGGTTCGCGAAGCGCTCGTGGATGCTCGCGGCGGCCTTGCGGGCGCCGGCGCGGTCGTGGACCAGCAGGAAGACGTCGAGGCCGAAGCCGGCCTCCTCGAGCACGTCGACGAGGGGGATGCCCCAGGTGCGGGACGGGTCGGTCAGGTAGAAGGTCTCCTCACCGCGTACGACCAGCCCGAGCCGCTGGCCTTCGGCGTGCGCGCGGACCGCCGCGAGGTCCGCGTCGTGCGGGGCGAGAAGGTGAGACCACGCCGCGCCGACGTCGGTGTCGAGCCTCAGCGCGTCGACCACGGCCTTCAGCCACCGTCGCGTTCCCTCGATCCCATAGGGCGCCTGGGGCGCGATGCCCGGCACGCGCGACTTGAAGCGCACCTGGTCGTACAGGTGCTGCCACAGCTGGTTCGGCAGGAAGACGTTCAACGCCGCGTCCGGGAGGGCCTCCACGCGCGTCACGTCGAGCGCGGGCAGCAACTGCGTGTTGACGCGCACGCCCATCGCCTCGAGCAGGAGAACCACCTCGCGCGTGGCACGATCGTCCGCGAACCCGACCAGGTTCACGGCGCGGGGGTCGGGCGTCGTGCTGCGCGCCTCGGCCGCGAGGCGCTTCTCGACCAGCAGGCTGTCGAACACCGACGTCATCGACTTGGGCGTCACGGTCAGGTAGAGGAGCGGGACCGGGCTCTTGCGCTGGAACTCGCGCACCACGGACTCGACGTCTTCGCCGATCACCGTGGGCACGCACGTGTTCGAGCAGAACAGGATGCGATCGCTGCCCACCGCGTGCTCGGTGACGTACTCGAGCACGTCGCGCAGCTTCTGCGGGTTGCCGAGCACGACGTCCTGCTCGTCCAGGTCGGTCGTGACCATCGAGTCGCTGTCGTCGCCGTAGCGCGAGCCGTCGTCGTCGGTTGCGTGGGGCTCGACGGGGGCTCCCAGGCGGCGGATGCGGTCGTCCCAGGGGTAGTCGACCAGCGCCAGGATGGGGATGACCCCGTGGGGGTTCACCTGGTGGCACTCGCTGTCGCTGTGCTGGATGAACTGGAAGAGGCGCGTGGGATCGATGGAGTCGAGCTGCCCGCGCGCGATCTCGCCGCCCGCGAAGAAGTCGGCGTAGGCGTCGGGCGCGGCCCAGCTGTCGAGTTGGTTCGCGGGGCGCGCCTGGGCGTTCACGTCCGGCGGGAGCGCCAGCCCGGCCCCGCCGAGCTGCGGGTCGGCCGCCAGGATCGCGCCGAGATCCTCGATGGTCAGGGGCCCGAGCCGCACCGGGGCGCGCTCCAGGATGGCCTCGATCACCTCGACCGGGAGCTCGCCGCCGCGGAAGTAGGCGTTCAGGTGCGGCGTCTGGAACAGGCCGTTGGCGCCCTCGGCGGCACGCTCGAACGCGAAGACCACCGTCACGCCCTCGGCGGCTGCGAGCTCGACCTCGACGTGGTGCTCGACCCACCCGACCGAACGGACGGCCACGGGCGGCGGCAGGTGATCGACGCCGAGCAGGCGCGCGAGCTCGGCCCGACTCGCCGGACCCCCGGCCAGGCGCTTGCCGGACAGCTTCTCGATGCCGCTCGCCATGGTGCCCCTTACTCGACCGACCGGATGAACTCGAAGAAGCCGTCCTCGCTCAACGGCGTGGGCAGCGGCAACGCGGCCTTGTCGACGTCCCAGAGGCGGAGCGACAGGTCGGTGAGCGCGCGTGCCGCGGGACAGTCGGGGCAATCCTCGACGATGGTGAGCCGGCGGCGCTCGGCAGCCTGGATGCGCGGATCGCGCTCGATGACGGCCACGACCTGCGTGCCGAGGCGTCGCGCGAAGGCCTCGATGCTGGCCACGTTGGCGTCGCGGGAGCGCAGGTTGGCCACCAGGCCGGCCAGCGACGCGCCGTTTCGGTGGTACGTGTGGATCGCGCGCGCGATGTTGTTGGCTGCGAACATGGCCATGGGCTCCTCGGAGACCACGATGACCACCTTGTCGGCGAAGCGATCCCGGAGCGGCGCCGCGAACCCGCCGCACACCACGTCGCCGAGCACGTCGAAGACGGCCACGTCGTAGGCGTCGCCCTCCATCAGGCCCATCTCGTCGAGGAACTCGATGGCGCGCGCCACTCCGCGTCCTCCGCAGCCGAGCCCCGGCGGGGGGCCGCCGGCCTCGAGGGTGTGGATGCCGTGCCGACCGGGCGTGAGGATGGCGTTGGTGGCTACCGCCGTGGGATCGTCGCCCAGCACCTCGAGCACCGTGCGGATGCCGGCCACGCCATCGACCAGGCGCACCGCCGAGTCGGCCTTGGGGTCGCACCCCATGTGCAGCACGCGCCGGCCGGCCAGCGCGTAGCTGGCGCTGAGGCTCGTGGCCACCACGGATTTTCCGATGCCGCCCTTCCCGTAGACCGCGATCTTCTGCATTCCGCTCATCGTCCTTCACGTTGCGCGCGACGGCCCGCGTTCGTGACCGTTCACGTTACGCGCGGTGCTCCCGCGTTTCAACTGGCACGAACTCGCTCCAGCCCCGACGCTCGGCGTACACCGCCCATACTCCGGGACACCCGGCCTCGTACCGGCACGTGCGGCACTCGGCTCGCTTGACGCGCGCGAAGGCGTCCTTTCGCGAGCGCTTGGCCAGGTAGAAGCTCCCGTCTGCGGCCAGGTCGGCTTCCAGGATCTCCTGGCGAAGGCGGGTCGTGTCCCCATCCTCGACCGGCGGCCCCGTGAGCTCCCAGTCCCGGTCGTAGAGCACCACCTCCTTGCCGCGGTGGCCCGTGCTGCCAAGGTGCTCGAACTGCTCGTACAGCTCGACTTCTCCCCGTACGCTGCGGGGCAGGCCCTCGGTCACGCACGCGGGCACGTCCATCAGGCACACGCGCCGCACCTCGGCCGGCGGGAGCGTCGTCACCAGCTCGCGGAAGCGTCGTACGACGTCGCCGTAGGCCGGCATCAGGCGGTCGAAGTGCCTGGCCCCGAGGCCTCGCGCCATCATCACGTTGAACACGATCCGGTCGACCGCGAAGCCGGCCAGGAAGGCGTGGATGGCCGGCAGGTGCGGCAGGTTCCTGGCGGTCACCACGGTGCTCGTGGTCAGCTCGAGCCGACGGCGCGCCTTGAGCGCGCTGGCGTTCGCGAGCGCCTGACGCGTCTGGTCGAACGACCCGCGGGTTCGCGTCAGGCCATCGTGCAGCGTCGCCACGTGGCCGTGGATCGAGAGCGTCAGCTTGGTCAGGCCGACCCGCACCAGGCCTTCGAGGTAGGCGGGGTACGACAGCCTCCGGCCATTGCTGATGAGCGCCACGGTGCGGTAGCCGAGCTCGCGCGCCAGCTTGACGTAGTCGGGCAGGTGCGGGTTCAGCGTGGGCTCGCCGCTCGTGAACAGCACCTCGTCGCGCCCGGCGTAGGAGCGCAGCATCTCGCGGATGTCGGCGTCGGTCTGGCCCTCGATGTGGACCCGGCGCCGCTCGCGATCGTCTTCCATGCAGAACTGGCAGTTGTTGTTGCAGGTGGGGCCGATCAGCACGTGCAGCATGGACGCCTCACCCCCTGCCGAGGGGCACGAGCTCGGACAGGCCGAAACGCGTCGCGTACGCTGCGGGGACGCCCAGGCACGAGTCGGTCGCGACGCACGCCTTGCAGCCGGCGGCCTTCAGCCAGGGCGTACGTCCCGCCTCGTAGCCGGTCTGCCCGGGCTGCACGACCAGGCGCCGCCGAGCCTCGACGCGCTCGGTCGCGGGCAGCAGGCACAGCGGGATGGCCGCATGGGTACTGGCCGAGAGCGGATCGACGGCGAAGCCGAGCGCCTGCGCCTCGGCGGTTGCAGCCGTGAGCGTCCGGACCAGCGCGGGGTAGGGCGCGAGGTGGTCCGCGGCGCCGGGGTTGTACTCGGGGCAGATGAGCACCGAGAAGTGCAGGTTGGGGCGCGGACCATCGGACAGCAGGCCGGGCAGGGCCCTCACGAGCGTCGGCAGGTGCTCGAGGTTGCCGGCGGCGGCCAGCGTGTTGAGCGTGACGGTGTGCCCGGCCGCGAGCAGCGCCCGGATGCCGTCGAGGGCGCGCGGCAGCTGCCCGTGTGTCCCGGTCAGCCGATCGTAGGTCGGCTCGTCGACCGCGTGCAGCGACACGAAGAAACGCAGGCGCGCGTCGCGCGGCAGCTCGGCCACCGCACCCGGCCTCGCGAAGCCCACCGCGTTGGTCTGGATCTGCAGGTCGGCGATGGTCGGGAGCTCCAGCGCCGCGCGCACCAGCGCACCGAAGTCGTGGCGGAGCGTGGGCTCTCCCCCCGTCAGCGTCACGAGCGCCCCGGGCAGTCGCTCGGCCACCGCGGCCAGCAGGGCGAGCAACGACGCCCCCGACGGCTCGGCGTGCGGGGGTCCGGAGCAGAACGGGCACGCCTGGTTGCAGCGCGGCGTCGTGCGGACCAGCACCTCCGAGGCTGGACCCTCGGGCGTGGCGACGGTCTCGACGGTGACGAAGGGGAAACGCCGCTTCAATGCGTCCGGCGGGGGGTCGCCGGCGTCGCCGACTACGAACGTCCCCGGCCAGGACGCGGGCAGGCGCCCCTCGAGCCGCTCGAGCAGGCCCACGATCCGTTGGACGGCTCGCCGCTCCTCGACTCCCAGGCTGCGTGCGCCCCGGTAGCTGAACGAGAAGCGCTTCGTCGTCGCGAACGAGCGCTCGTCCCCGGAGCCGGGCTCGGCCTCGACGATCAGCGCCGGCCGGCCGGGGGTGGCCAGCACGAGCGACAGGGCGTCGTCGCGGGCCAGCAGCTCGAGCAGCGGCACCTCGACCTTGCGGAAGAGCGCGGCGAGGTTGCGGATCCAGGGCGGCGAAGGTTCGGCTCCGACGCTCACGGGGGCCTCCAGTCGACCGCTCGCAGCCTAGCAGAATCGGGTGGGCCGCGTCGCTACCAGATGAGCGAGAGCGGCTCGATGACGGCGGGATCCTCGTTCTTCAGGATGTCCAGGAGGTACTGGTAGCGACGCCGCTTGATCTCGCGGAACACGCGTCGCCCCTTGGCGAAGCTGGACGCGAACGCCATCACGTCGGCCTCGAGGGCCTCTCCGTCGGCGCACGCCTTCTCGACCACGTGCGCCTCGGCCAACTCGGCGCCGCCGCAGCGCTTGCCCGTCAGGTACATCTCGTTCAACTTCTGCTCGGGCACGGCCTTCCTGCAGATGGCGAGCATGCCGGGCAGGAACGGGATGTTCACGTCGACCTCGGGGAAGCAGAAGAACCCCTTGTCGGCACGCATGAAGCGGAAGTCGCACGCGCAGGCCATGATGGCCCCGTCGCCGAACGCGTGGCCGTTGATGGCCGCGATGACCGGGACCGGGAACGTGAGCAGGCGCGCGAACAGGTCGTCGAGGCGGTACAGGAAGCGCCGCACCTCGTCGTGGCGCGAGGGCTCGGGCCAGCAGCCCATGATCCACTGCAAGTCGATGCCCTGCGAGTAGTTCTTGTCGTCGGCCGAGGCGATGACGACCGCCGCCACGCCCTCGTCGGCCTCGGCCTGGTCGAGCGCGGTCAGCATGTCCTCGACGAAGGCCGGGTTGTGCAGGTTCTTGCCGCCGTCCATCACGACACGGGCGACGGTTCCGATCTTCTCGACACGAATGGCCATCGAATCCTCCCTGGGGTGGGTCGAACGGAGTGGAACGGGCTCCCGGACTACTCGGCGCACAGGTTCGCGGGCGGCCACGCGACGCCCTCGACCAGGTTGCACTGCTGGATGCCGGCGGGGCAGGGCGCGGCGTCGCACACGCGCGGCATGCCCTCGGGCACCTGCTCGGGCTTCAGCTCGAAGATCTGGAAGGCGGCGGGCTCGAGCCCGTCGGCCTCGGTGTAGACCTTCTCGAGGGACGGCGTCTTGTAGTACAGGCTCTCGATCGACATCTGTCCGTCCCAGGACGACAGGCCCGTTTCGGTGTCGACCGTGACGCGGCCCTGGATGACGGCGTCGCGGAGCGCGAAGGTGATGCTCACGATGGTGAGCTCGAGGGTGAAGGGCTCGCTCTTGAAGACCAGGCCCTTGTCGTCGCGCGTGAGCTTGCCGTGCGCTGTGAAGATGAAGCCCTGCTCGCCCTTGTCGAGGAAGAGCTCAGCGGGGTCGGTCGTGTTCTTGTCGGCGCCCGTGATGGGATCGGCGTCGGTCAGCAGCGCGATCCACTGGCCCGTGGCCTCGTCGACCTGGACGTCGCAGAAGAACTGCTGGGCCAGGCTGAAGCCTACCGGCGTCGCGATGTCCGAGAAGTACAGGTGCGGTCCCTCGTGGATGACGATGGGCTCGGTCGAGACCTCGGTCTCACCGCCGGCCTCGTCGATCGTGTCGTCGATCGGCACGATCGGCTCGATGATCTGGAAGGGCAGCGCGCGGACGACGTTCAGCTTGCGCCCGTCGGCGTCAGCCAGGGTGCCCCGGATCTCCATGACGAGCGGTCGGCCGGGGTTGCCGAAGGCGCCGGGCGGCACGTCGAGCGTGGCGCCGGTGCGGGCCTCGTCGAGCGTCAGCACCACGTCGGCGCCCTCGCCGCAGGGGCTGGTCGCGACGGTGCACGAGGCCAGCATGGGCGTGACGTCCGGCAGGCGCCGGCCCTCGCCGTCGTAGGCCGTGTTCTCGTTCGGCCACACGGCCAGCTCGAGCGACGCCGCCTCGACGGGCTCGGTGAACACGATCGGGATGGGCTGGCCCACCGCGTAGCGCCGGTCGGAGGGACCGCCCAGGCTGACGTCGGGCGGAGGGTTGTACGTGCAGCTTGCGGCCACCAGCGCGAGCAGGCAGAGGGGCGTGCGCATGGGTGCCTCCCTAGAATACGAACGTGAAGCGGTTCTGGACCAGGAACGACGGGACCGCGTCGCCGGACTCGTCCTTCAGCGCCGCGCCCGGGATCAGGGCGGCCCCTTCGAGCGTCCAGATGAAGTGCTGGCGGTACGTCCACTCGATCTGCAGGTCGAGCTCGGTGCCGTAGTAGCGCGCCGGCTTGCCGCCGTTCCAGTTGACGGCGTCGTCGGAGATGGCCGAGCCGTCCTCGTTCAGGAGCGTCATGATCGAGTCGACCACCGGCGCCGCGGACCACGCGAACAGCGCGCCCGTCCGGATGCCCAGGCCGTCGATGGGCTCGTAGCGCACCTGCGGGAAGACGCAGATCGCGTTCTGCACGCGCCCCTCGCTGGCCAACTCGGTCAGGGGGAAGGACTTGGTGCCCATGTTGCGCAGGTTCTGGATGCCTACGGCCGCCGACCGCGCGGTCTCGAAGGCCAGCACGTGCT
>Ga0172370_10009869_pt1 | contig 11064 bp, 6 predicted proteins | sample LakKiv5m_FD_114538 | JGI IMG/M metagenome (GOLD analysis project Ga0172370, IMG submission 114538) | Freshwater microbial communities from Kabuno Bay, South-Kivu, Congo - kab_022012_11.5m | ecosystem: Environmental > Aquatic > Freshwater > Lake | place: Democratic Republic of the Congo...
CCCCGATCCGAGAGCTGGTCGCGCTCGGCGAGAATCTGCGCCGGCACCTCCCCGCCGCCGCGCGCGTCCAGCCAGACGCGCCCCGAAGGGACCGCCTGCGCCATGCGCGCGTCGCCCGACTCGAGCTGCAGCACCTCGCCGTCCTCCAGCACGAACACATCCGAGGCGGAAAGCCCCATGCCCATGGCCGTGCGCGCGTGCGCCTGCATCATGCGCACGTCGCCGTGGACGGGCACGAAGCAGCGCGGGCGCACCGCGTCCAGCATGATGCGCTGCTCGTCCGCCTGTGCATGGCCGCTCGCGTGAATCGGGTCCAGCGCCTTCTCGACGATGCGCGCCCCCAGACGCGCCAGACGGTTGGACACGTCGGCGATCGCCATCTCGTTGCCGGGAATCGACCGCGAGGAAAACACGACCACGTCGCCGGGCTCGACCCGCACGGACGCGGCCCCGCCCGCCGCCAGCCGCGCCAGCGCGCTGCCCGGCTCGCCCTGCGCGCCGGTCGCCAGCACCAGAAGCCCGCGCGGCGGCACGCCCGCCGCCTGCTCGGGGTCGAGACGCACGCCCGGGGGCTCGCGGAAGATCCCGGCTTCGGACGCCAGCCGGACGTTGCGCCCCAGCCCGTGCCCCAGCAGCACCGCGCGCCGCCCCAGCGCCGCCGCCGTCTCCATGAGCCGCTGCACCCGATGGATGTTGGAGGCGAAAAGCGCAATGAATACGCGACCTTGCGCCTCCCGCACGACGCGCTCCAGCGTGCGGGCCACCTGCGCCTCGCCCACCGAAAAGCCCTCGCGCTCGGAGTTCGTGCTGTCGGACAGCAGCAGAGAAACGCCGGCCCGCCCCAGCTCGCAGAAGCGCGCGAGGTCCAGCCGCTCGCCGTCCAGCGGCGCGTGGTCGATCTTGAAGTCGCCCGTGTGGACGACCGTGCCCTCGCCCGTCTCGACGGCGAAGGCGCACCCGTCCGGGATGGAATGCGTCACCCGCAGCGGCTCGGCCAGGAACGGACCGGCCTCGAAGGGCACGCGCGGCGTCACCTCGCGCAAGTCCGCCCGCAGATCGTGCTCCGCGAGACGTTCGCGCACCAGCGCCAGCGTGAAGCGCGTGCCGAAGACGGGCACCGGGAACTCGCGCAGCAGCGACGCGAGCCCTCCGACGTGGTCCTCGTGCCCGTGCGTCAGCAGCACCGCGTCCAGCCCGCCCGCCTCGCGCAGGTAGCGCCGGTCCGGCACCGCCACCTCCACGCCCGGCACCCGGTCGTTCGGGAAGAGCACCCCGAAGTCCACCAGCACGCGCCGGCCGCCCTCCTCCAGCACCAGCGCGTTCATGCCCACTTCACCCAGACCGCCCAGCGGAATCACGCGCAGGCTCATGGGCGGGAAGAATAGCGGCGGTTGGACGGGCCCACCATGAGCGCGGCGTGCGGCCATGGTTCGACCGGCTCGCCACGAGCGCGCCGCCGCCCCGCGTGCGGCCGGGAGGCCGCCGACTGCGCCCGTCTCCCGTTGATTCGCCCGCCCGGGCACGGTACACGCCGCGCGCCATGACGGATGCCGCCCCGCCCTCCGAGGCCGACCGAATCGCGACGGAAGCCCGCCGGCGCCGGACCTTCGCGATCATCTCGCACCCCGACGCCGGCAAGACGACGCTCACCGAGAAACTGCTGCTCTACGGAGGCGCCATCCACCTCGCCGGCAGCGTGAAGGCCCGCCGCGCCGCCCGCCACGCCACCAGCGACTGGATGGAGCTGGAAAAGCAGCGCGGCATCTCCGTCACCACCAGCGTCCTGTCGTTTCCGTACGGCGGCTGCCAGGTCAACCTGCTCGACACCCCCGGCCACAAGGACTTCTCCGAGGACACCTACCGCACGCTCGCCGCCGCCGACAGCGCCGTCATGCTCATCGACGCGGCCAAGGGCGTCGAAGAGCAGACGGTCAAGCTGTTCAAGGTCTGCCGCATGCGCGGCATCCCCATCTTCACCTTCGTCAACAAACTGGACCGCCACGGACGCGACCCGCTGGACCTCGTGGACAACATCGAGAAGGTGCTGGGCATCCGCTCGTGCCCGGTGAACTGGCCCGTGGGCATGGGACCCGGCTTCCGCGGCGTCTACGACCGGCACCGCGGGCGCATGCTGCTGTTCGACTCCAGCGGGCGGCACGGCGAGGTGCGCGTCGGCACGCGCGAGGGCACCCTCGACGACCCCGAGCTGCGCGAAACCATCGGCGCCGAGGCGCACCGCAGACTCGTCGAGGAGGTCGAGATGCTCGACCTCGCCGGCGACCCGTTCGACCCCGTCCGCGTGCGCGCCGGAGAGCTCGCGCCCATGTTCTTCGGCTCCGCCATGACGAACTTCGGCGTCGAGCCCTTCCTGCAGGCCTTTCTGGAGCACGCGCCGCCGCCCCAGCCGCGGCGCACGACCGGCGGCACGATCGATCCGGAATGGGGGAATTTCAGCGGTTTCGTGTTCAAGATACAGGCGAACATGGACCCCGCGCACCGCGACCGCATCGCGTTCGTGCGCGTCGTGAGCGGCCGGTTCGAGCGCGGCATGGACGCCTGGCACCAGCGGCTGGGCAAGACGCTGCGCCTGGCGAAGTCCAACGCGTTCCTCGCGGCCGAGCGCACCGTGGCCGAGGAGGCGTTCCCGGGCGACGTCATCGGGCTGTTCGACCCCGGCGTCTTCCGCATCGGGGACACGCTCTCGGGCGCGCCCATGGAGCCGTTCGAGGGCATTCCGAGGTTTTCTCCCGAGCATTTCGTGCGCGTGCGCGCCGTCAACGCGATGAAGCGCAAGCAGCTCAAGGCGGGGCTCGACCAGCTCTCCGAGGAGGGCGCGATCCAGGTGTTCCGCACGCCCGGCAGCGGCGGCGAGAACCCGGTGCTGGGCGCCGTGGGCGCGCTGCAGTTCGACGTGCTCCAGTTCCGGCTGGAACACGAGTACGGGGTCGAAGTCGTGCAGGATCCGCTGCCTTTCACGATTGCGCGCTGGATTTCCGGCGGGCCCGTCGACCCGCGCGAATTCGAACACGGCGAAAGCTCGACGCTCGTCGAGGACAAGGACGGGCGGCCGCTGGCGCTGTTCCGCAACGACTGGGCGCTGCGCTGGGCGCAGGAACACTCGAAGGGGCTCGAGTTCCGCGAGGCGGCGGGCCAAGGGATCCCCGCCGAAAAGCTCGCCCGATAGTATCTGACCCGAATCGGTCGCCGGGGCGGCTTTCAAAAAGTCCAGTTGTTTCGCGGGGTTGGTCGTATCCCACCTGGACAAGTTGTCTCACGGTGAGACAACTTGTTCAGTGGTCCCGGATGTTCGTCTCGCCCCCGGCCCAGCGCCGGAACTCGACCCTTTTCGGCGGGGTTCCGGCGATGACCTGCACGGCCCTCGATGCGCCGACTACGGCCGCGGGTGCGCCGCGAGGAAGTCCCAGATTTTCCTGGAGAAATCGGACACCGGCACCGGCACGTGACCGGACGCGCGCATGGTCCAGAGCGTCACGTCGATGCCCGCCGGACATCCGAGGTACGACTCGACCCGCGTCTCGTCGAAGGGGATCACGAAGTCCAGGTTCATGTCGTCCCCCGACCTCGTGTACTCGCTGCACCTGTTCTTGCGCGCCCACGTGAGCGCGGTCCGCTCGGCGCCCGGATACGCGTGCAGCCGGCCGTCGCTGTGCGGAAGCGAGCCGCCCCCGTAGAGGATCACGGCGTCGAGCGTGCCGTGGATCTCCAGAACCGACACCGGCGCGGAGGCGTGGCAGGCACCGGGATCGTCCGACTGCGCGCCCGCGAGGCTCGCGACGGCGGCGACGCGCGGAGAGATCTCGCACGCCATGCGCTGCGACATGAAGGCGCCGTTCGAGTGCCCCACGAAGTACACGCGTTTCGGGTCGATCGCGATGACCGACTGGATTTCGTCGAGAAGACCCGTCAGATACGCGACGTCGTCGTTGCCGCGGTCGAACAGGTCGCAGCAGGCGTCCGTCGCGTTCCAGTAGCGTTCCAGCGCGGGATCGCGAAGACCGTCCGGCGCGACGTACACGAAGCCTTTCTCGTCGCCCAGCGCGGAGAGCTGCAAGTAGAAGTCCTGCGCCCAGCCCCAGGCCGAATACCCGTGCAGCAGCACCACCAGCGGCGCCGGATGCGCCGGGTCGTACCCCGCCGGCACGCGCGCGCGCACCGGGCGATCCGCCCCGAAAGGCCCTACCCACGTGGTCTCGGAGACGGGCCCGAGCAGCGGCGGCGAGCCCGCGTCGGGCGCCGCCGGGCCTGCGTCCGGGGTATCAAGCGGCGGGCCTGCGTCGGGGATGGCTGTCGATGAGCCGCCGTCCGGCGATTCGTGCGCACCGGCGTCGGGGGCGGTCGCCGGCAGGGTCCTTGCGTCGGCACAAGCGGCCAGCGCCAGAGCGACGAGGAGCGGGCGGCTGCGGGGCATCGGACCTCCGACACCCCACGGAATAGCGGGCCGCCGCCGAGCGGTCAACCGCCGCGCGCGTTCGCTCGGCTCGGGGCCACGCCCGTCGCCCCGAAGCCCAGCAGCGTCTTGCCCCTCCGGGCCGACGACCGCGCAGAAGGCGAGGAGTGCCGCGAGATCGGCGTCGTCGGAGCGGAGGGACTTCAGAAGCACCTCGCCGACCGGACAGGAGAAAGTGCGGGTCTGACCTTGCCGATCGGAAACGCTCTTCACCGTCCGCGGCGAGGACGCGCGCCCGTCAGCGCGGAAGCTCGACCGCGACCGGCTCCGCCCGATTCTCCCGCGTGCCGTCCCCGACCTGGCCGTGCGCGTTGTAGCCCCAGCAGCGCACCGAGCCGTCCGACAGCACCGCGCACGTGTGCGGCCTCATGCCGGCCGCGATCGCGATCGCCCCCTCGACGCCCCGGACCCGCACCGGTGCCGCGCTGTCGCGCATCGTGCCGTCGCCCAGCCCGCCGAACGCGTTGTTGCCCCAGCATTCGACCGATCCGTCCCGCTTCAGCGCGCAAGTGTGGATTCCGCCTACGGAAATCGCCGCCGCGTCGCGGAGTCCCGCCACCGCCACCGGCGACGGCCGGCTCTGCGTCGTCCCGTCGCCGAGCTGGCCGAAGCTGTTGTCGCCCCAGCACCGGACCGTGCCGTCGCCGCCCAGCGCGCACGAGTGGCCGTTGCCCGCACCGACCGCGACCGCTCCGGTTACGCCCGCGACCCGCGCGGGCAGAGGCACCGCCGGGTCGTCGCCTTCGCAGCCCTGGTCCGGCGATCGCGCCGGCCCCACGACCTCGCACGATGCCGTTCCCGCACCGGAATCGCCCGTCCCGAGACGCCCGCCCAGCGGCGAACCCCAGCAACGCACCGTCCCGTCGGACAGAACGGCGCACGTGTGCGAGCCTCCGACCGCCACGGACACCGCCGCCGAAATCCCGGATACCGGGCGCGGGTCCGGACGATCCGTGCGCGTCCCGTCGCCCAGTTCGCCCGAATGGTTGCCGCCCCAGCACAGAACGCGCCCGTCGCCCGCCACCACGCAGTCGTGCAGGCCGTGGCTCGCCGCGAGAACCGTCGCGCCTTCGATTCCGCCCACGCGGACCGGCGCGCCTTCGGGCTTCCCGTCCCAGCAGTCCACGCGGCCGCTCGCCGAGAGCGCGCACGTGTCCAGCGACGCAGAAAGCGCCACGACCGGCGCCGGCGCGGCGACGCGGCGCGGAACGGTCGGCGCGTCCGGGCGATCCGACAGGCCGCTGCCCCAGCAGGCGAGGCCGCCGTCGGCCAGCGCGACGCAGGTGTGCGGTCCGCCCGCCGCGACGATGCCGAGGGCTCGCACCGTCGCAGGCGCGGGCGGGGCGGGTTCGGCGGCGTCGCAGTCGTACGGGTACGTCGGACCGTCGGCGACGCGGTGGAAGCACGGAGGCGGCGGCTCGAAGGCGCCGAAGACGATCGGCTCGGTTCCGCCGAGAGCCCGAGGATCGCTGTCGAGCCCGCCGCATGCCGCGACGAACGCCGCAGAGAGAAGCCCGGCGGCCATGGCGCGAGGGAACGAGGGGACGAAGGCGGCGAGGGTCACGGCGACCTCCTGGTTCGACGGTTGCCGCGAGGGTCTTCAAGCACCGTGCCGTCCGATGCGCGGATGCAACCTGCCGGAATCGCTGTCTTTTTCGGAAAGGGCCGGGTGTCGGGTACCGGGCGTGCGACGGAAATTCACCGCGGACGCCGCGGCTTCGCCGCACGCTTCACAGGGCGAAGTCGACCGACAGGCCCTGGCGGAACACCTGCACCGTGTCGGGGCCGACGCCGGCGACGGTCCAGGAGAAGTCGAAGCTCAGCGCGAACCACTTCGCGGGGCGCCATTCGAAGCCGGCCCAGAGCTCGGCGCCCCATTTCGTGAAGCCGCCCGGGTCGTCGTCGGCGCCGCGCCCGCCGTCGCCGTCGGCATACGGGTCGTGAGGGGGGCCGCTCGTGTGGTGGTCGTCCCAGTCGAGATCGGCGAAAAGGCCGGGAATCGCGGTCGGCACCGCCGGCCATCCCAGCAGGTCGCGGCCGGCCACCACCACGCCCAGCGGCACGCCGACGCCGAGATACGGAACCCATCCGCGCCCGTCCTCGCCGCGCCAACGCCAGGTCACGCCGGGCGCCAGCTCCAGAACCCCGAAGTGGCCGGCGATGTCGAGGTGGAGCGGCATCCGGATGGCGAGCGACCGGCCCGCGTCCCAGCGCGGCGCCAGCCCCAGCGACACGCCCGCGGCCGTGCCGCCCGCGGCGGCGAACTCGGCGGCGCCCAGCATGGGGCCCGCAAGGTGCACGCCCGCACCCAGCGCGCCCTCGCGGCCCTCGGCACGTGCGGAGGGAGCGGCTGCAGCGGCCAGCAGGGCAAGTGCGAGCGGCGCGGTGCGCATGGAGGAAGCGTAGCACGGGGAGGTTCTCCCGTCCCGGCTCTCCCCCCCGGCCCCCCTCTCGTTTCGCTGCGAATCCCGACAAGAACAAGAGCGTCGGGATTCTCCGCGAAACGCGAGGGGGGAGGACGTTGCCTCGAATGCGGCCGCAACAGGCACAGCGACCTCCCCCCTCGCGTTTCGGACGCTCTTGTACTTGTCCGAAACGAGAGGGGGGCCGGGGGGGAGAGCCGGCCATCCCTGCCCCGCGGTACACTGCGCCCGGTCACATGCGTGGCAGGGGTTTCCGATGAGTCGAACCCTCCTGATGCTGGCGATCGCGGCGGCCGCGTGCCGGGAGCCGGCTCCACCCGGACCGGGCGGCGCCGACGGCGGTGCCGACGCGGGGCCCCCTCCGCCGCAGCTCTGTGGCGCCAAAGCGTGCGACGAGGGCGAGCGGTGTCTGGAGCGTCCCGGCGCCCCGGGCATTCCCGTGTGCATTGCCGCCGGCGACTGCCGCGCGGTGCCGCACGGGCGCGATCCGTTCGGCGAGGCGCTCGCGGCCGCCGGGCTCGACCGGTGCACCGCGAAGATGCCCGACGACTACCTGGGCCCGTTCCCCGCCTCGATCAAGCACGACCCGTGGCGGCTGCCGCACTTCGACCCCGTCCACACCCAGCCGCTCACCGCGCCCGGATGGGCCGAGAAACTCGTCGCCGACATGGGAGCGCCCGCCGAAGGCACCGCGGCCAGCACGGCCGTGTTTCGGGCCGCGGCGCTGCTCGGATATCCCGTCGGCGCGGTGCGGCGGGTCTACGCTCCGGACCCGAACGCGCCGCTCGCGACGGCCATGGCGCGGGTCTGCACGGCGCGCGGAAAGCCCTCGAATCCGGGGGAATTCGCGGCGGATGCCGACACGGTGCCTTACTCGCTGCAAGGCAAGGTCGCCTCGCTGCTCATGGCCGTGGCCGAAGCGGCCGACGCGCGCGACAAGGCGTTCTCGCTTGCGCCGTCGCTGCCGACGCTGTGGGGCGGCGCGGCGGCGTACATCCTGCCGAGCCGCACGGGGCGCCCGCCGGATCCCGCGGCGCCCGCGACGCAGGGCCTGCTGCTGCAGACCATCGACTGGGAGGAGCTGTACCAGGCCGCCTACACGCTGCTCGCGGCGCTGGAGGATCTGCAGCTCGAGTCCGAGGCCGGGCTCGAAGGCTTCCGCTTCGACCGCGAAACGCCGCTGGGGCGCGTGGTCATCGCCGACGCCGGCTCGCAGACCTGGGAGGACTCCGGCAAGCCGATCGCGCTGTTCGTGGACACCGGAGGCGACGACGTCTACCGCATCGCCGCCGGCGCCACGACGTCCGTGAACGTGCCGGTTTCGGTCTTCGTGGACTTGGGCGGCAACGACACCTACGGCTACGCGGAGGTGGCGGCCGCGGGCGACGAGGGCCGCCTGCCTTCCGACGCCGACGGGCGCTTCGCCGCGGGCGATCCGGCGCAGGGACAGACGCCGATTTCGGCGAGCGACCGGCCGCGCCAGGGCGCGGGACGGCTCGGAATCGGCATCCTGTACGACGCGGCGGGCAACGATCGCTACCGATCGCCCCGCATGGCGCAGGGGTTCGGCGCCATGGGCGTGGGCGTGCTCGTGGACCGCGAGGGCGACGACAAGTACGAGGCCGAGGCGGGGGCGCAGGGCTCGGCGACGTTCGGCATCGGGCTGCTGCTGGACGGGGCGGGCAACGACGAGCACCGGCTCTACACGTTCGGGCAAGGATTCGGCTACACGCGCGGCTTCGGTGCGCTCGTGGACGGCGACGGCGATGACCTCTACTTCGCGGATCCGGGCGATCCCGAGGAGGGCGGCGATCCGCTGTACTTCACGCCGCAGCTTCCGGGCCGGGGCAACAGCTCGTTCGTGCAGGGGGCGGGCTTCGGCCGGCGCGACGACGGGGGCGGCGGCTACATGAGCGGCGGGCTCGGACTGCTGGCGGACCTGGGCGAGGGGCGCGACCACTACGTCGCGAGCGTGTTCGGACAGGGCACCGGGTACTGGTTCGGCACCGGCGTGCTGCACGACGGCGGGGGCGACGACCTGTACGAAGGCAAGTGGTACGTGCAGGGGTCCGCGGCGCACTTCGCGCTGTGCGTGTTCCGCGACAAGGGTGGCAACGACCGGCACAACACCGAGCGCGTGAAACCGACCGCGACATCCATGGGCGTCGGCCACGACTTCTCGGTCGGATGGCTCTACGACGACGCGGGCGACGACACGTACAACGCGCCCGGGCTCTCCACGGGGTCCGGCAACGTCGACGGCTGGGGCTTCCTCGTCGACGGCGCGGGCACCGACCGGTACATCGTGCCCGGCGGGGCGGTCCTCGGAGGATTCGGCTCGGCCGCCGGCGAAGGCGGCTACGACTCGTTCCGGGCCTCGCGGCCGACGCTGGGTTTCCAGGTGGACGTCGGGGGCGCCGACACGTACACCATCGGCGGGAACGCCGCGGACTACGACGGGAAGCTCGTCAAGGCGCCGGAGAACACCGCCGCGCCGAAAGCGGCGGGCGTCCACCTGGATGCCAACGACGGGACGCTGCTCGTGCTGCCGTAGGCACGCCGGGGGGGCGGGCGCGCGTGTCGGAATGCCGCTCGGCCGCAGGCGAACCGGGTCCAATCTCGCCACGTGCGCAGGGGCTGGAAGACAATCGCCAAGCTGGGGAAGTGGAAACCATGCCCTCGGAAGGGGAATCCGGGGGTCCGTCGTCGATAGAACCGGCGTCGGAAGTGGTTTTCGGCACGAGGGAAGGGGTTTTCAGGTGGTCCGGAAGTGGTTTCCGTCCGACCTATGCCTACATCGGGGAGCGCGAAGGGCGATCGGCCGACGCGGCGGCCCGCAGCCGGCCTCGGGGGGCGTCGTTTCCCACCGGGAAGGGACCAACAGGGTTAGGCATCGGCTCGGGAACGGACCGCACACGGACGCCTGAGAAAAGTGCGTCCTGAAGGCTCTCGCTCCGTCGGTGCTACGGAACAACCAGTGAAGCGAGCCGGGATCTCAAGTCGGGATGTCGCGTGCTGGGTGCCATCTTCCTGTTCTTGTGGGTGTTGAATACCGCAACTTTTGCAATAACCTTGCCGGGCTCCTTTGAGGGGGCAACTCTCGCAAGAATGAATTCCGCCTTTCCATGCGTGACGTCTCGGAGGTACTGTCGCAGATCTCCTTGCAGGGGCTTCGGGCCGAGACTGGTGGTCCACCCTGTCGGAATTCCGCGCTGGAGCCTCTCGATCATGTCCCGTGTCGTAGCCTCTGCGTACTCCCTAGTATCCTGTTGCACACGAGCGTCACCGACCGATCGTGGCTTCAGACTCGAACGGTTCCACTTCACCTCTACCGCGAAGAAGTACCCTTTGGGAGGACCGTCGAAACACTCGCCGAAAAGGTCGAAGACATAGTTCCCGCTTCCTTCCAACACGATCCTGCATTCGCGGAGCAGCTCTTCTATGACATATTGACTGACCACATCCACAGCGAACTGCTCTGCCTCCTTGTTGTGTCGCCCCGATGGCATCAGTCGATCCTCGAGACGGGCAAGTTTCTCGCTGTCAACTTGAACGGGCAGCTCCACGAAGCGACTTCGCGCGGAATAGATGATGGGCAGGGCTTTCTTGGGGGGCGGCGGAGGCTTGACACTCGGCTCGTCCCCAAAGGTTACGATTATTTCTCCAAGCTCAGTGGTAATGCCAGCCTTTCGGAGTGAATCGCGCGACGCTCCGAGGCTAAGCAAGCGTTGAACATCGAATCTAGCGGGTTCATATTGAATCAGGCGGTTGATTCTGTTGAAATGGGACGAGACTGCATCTGCATTACATCCAGCATCGACAAGAACTCCCGCCGGGATCCCACTGCCGAGAAGCGTGCCAAGATGGAAGTAGTAGCTCGCGCCAATGGGGTCTGTAGCTAGCGCGTCTTCTGCGACCGCAGTCGTGAGCAAGAAGAGCGCCGCGAAGAGCCGGCTAGTTCGCTTCATCGTCATCTCCAGCAATGCACTCTTGCGTGGCAGTCGGCATCTGCAGCGCCAAGGCCACGAAGCCGTGGCAGGTCGGAAAAAGGGCTCCTCGCTATCGAGCATGGACGGCACTCGGGAGGGCGAGCGGTAGCCTGAAGTCGAGCTTCGAGAGCAGCAGGTAGATGATGGTCGCCATCTTGTTCGCCGAGCGGAAGCCGCGTGAGCG
>Ga0172370_10009870_pt1 | contig 11064 bp, 3 predicted proteins | sample LakKiv5m_FD_114538 | JGI IMG/M metagenome (GOLD analysis project Ga0172370, IMG submission 114538) | Freshwater microbial communities from Kabuno Bay, South-Kivu, Congo - kab_022012_11.5m | ecosystem: Environmental > Aquatic > Freshwater > Lake | place: Democratic Republic of the Congo...
ATGGACCGTTGGTTCGTTTGGGGTTTTGGGAACATGGTGGCCCGATAGCCCTGGTAATCCCGGAAAAATCGACATTTTCCTGTACGAAGATAACGACGGGAAACCGGCCGACAATCCCATTGATTTTTATGTTGAACAATCGACTTTCTACAAAGAGGAATGGTTTACCGGTGATGAACATGAAAGTTATTACAACTTTTCTTTCCCTTCACCGCTTGTGCTCCCTGCCGGTCATTACTGGATCAGTTTCAGGGTGCACGACAGCTACGACAAAGTTGGCCAGTGGGGATGGCAGGACAAAACCAACACCAACTGGGAACCCTGGCACTTCCGTAACCCGGCCGGTGGATTTCCGGGAAGCTTCACAACCTGGACACCCAGTACTTATGTTACTCCTTTTGGCTATGCCAACGATAACAGGTTTGCGCTTTACGGCACATCTTACAACAACGACCTGGCAACTCTGGCCATCACAAGCCCTGAAACCGGTTCATTAACCGCCAACGAAACCATCACTATCACCATTAAAAATCAGGGAACCAACACCCTGACAGGATTTGATGTTGCCTATCAGGTGAATGGCGGTAGCTGGGTGGTCGAAAATGTAGGTTCACTGGAACTTGAGGCTGAAGAAGCAGCCTCGTTCTCATTTGCCACAACCGCAGATTTGTCGGCAACCGGATTTTTTACCATCAACGCCAAAACCTTGCTCTCCGGCGATGAGCAGCCCGCCAACGATGCTGTTTCTGCTGAAGTGGTGAATTATGGCGCCATTTATCCGATGGTCAACAACGACACCATTCAGGTTACAACCTGTTCGGGTACTTTTACCGATATGGGGGGTGTTAATGGCATGATCAACAGCAGCGACAATGGTGTTATTACTTTCTTTCCCGGTGAAGCCGGCAAAAAAATCAAACTCGAATTCTTTGGAGAATGGAGTATTTCGCATACCACCAATGGTGTTAAGCCTTTCCGGATTTTTGACGGACCAGATGTAAATTCACCCTTGATTGGAGAATGGACACAAAATGACTGGCGGGATTACGGACTTAAACCAGAGATTATCAAAGCACTTGGGTCAACAGGCGCTATCACAGTCAGATATTTATGCCCTTCGTGGGACATGGCCGACGGATGGACAGCGCTGGTTTCGTGCTACCAACAGGCTGACGATGATTTTGCTGTTACTGATTTTATCATCGATCCGACACTGGTTTTCACCGACCGTGATATCCAGCTTACAGCCACTGTGCGCAACATTGGCGCCGTTGTCCAGGAAAAAGATGTTACTTTTTATGTTGATGAAATTCCTGTTGGGTCTGTAAATACGGGCACTGTCAATCCAACCGAAAGTACTACGGTAACTTTTGTTTACCAGTTTACTACTTCGGGGGATAAGGTAATAAAGGCTGCCGTTCCTGAAGATTCGGGCGAAGGTGACGATAATTTTAAAACAGTCGAAACTTTTGTTTACCAGAATGGCTGGTTTATCGAGATGTTTGATGACGGGTATTTTCCACCCGAAGACTGGACTCCGGGTCCATCATGGACAGGAGATTCATGGTCGTACCAGGGTTCGGGGGCTACCTCTTATGTAGAAACATTTATGGAAGATACGTTGAAAACCCCGTTGCTTCAGATTCATGAAGGCGATATCCTGACATTTTATGCCAATACCAGCTTATGGTGGCCTGGAAATTTAAAGGTTGTCTGGAAAAATAGTACTGGCGGTGAGTGGCAATTATTGGAATATATTGACCTGGGATTTTCTTCACAGTTTACACAAAAACAGATAGATGTATCGGCTGCTGCCGGAACCAGCTATCTTGGTTTCGTTAATGTCGGCGATGTGGCATGGTCGTGGGGCTCGCAAATTGGCATTGACAATGTAATTGGAATTGGCATCGAATTTTTCTATTTTGATAACGATATGAAAATGGTTGAATTCAATCCTGACCCTACACCTTCGAAGAACGAACCCATCAACTATGAAGTGACCGTGAAAAACAATGGCCTGAATGCCATGGAAACCGGTGATTATTCGGTAAAGATCATGCAGGTTACCGACGAAGGCGATGTTGAAATGGCATCAGTCCCTGGTATTGCCTGTATTTCGTTACAGGAGAAAGTTCACACCTTAACGGTTACATTCGACAAAATAGGCCCCGCTGAAATTTATGCAGTGGTTGAACTTAGTGGCGACCAGAAACCCGAAAACAATGCTTCCATTGTAAGACCAGTGTATGTTCAGGTGGATGGCACCGCTATTGTCCAGATCGGTGAAGGTACTGACGAATCCTGGGAAATTCCAAGTCCGCTGGGACAATCATTTACAGTAAGTGAAGTGATTTACTCAGCCAATCTTGTTAATCCGACTGATGTTACGGGTTACATTACTGGTATGGCCTATCATTTTCATAACTACAATACTGCACCTACTCTGGATGTTCCGATCATGATTTATGTGGGTGAAACCGATGAAACCAACCTTAGCGGAGGGTTCATCAATGGCAGCGCATTGACCAAAGTTGCCGAAACCCACATCGACTTACCCATGGGTCTTAATCAGCAATTGTACATTCCGTTCACGGTTCCCTACAATTATCAGGGTGGAAATCTTTGTGTTTTATTTTACAAACCGATGGATAATAACTGGTATTCGGGGGTGACATGGTTAGGTACAAATACTGGTCCGGATATTGATAATACCGCCGCATACACCACTTCGTACAATCCCCCTATTGATCCGGAAAACCTGGAACTTTGGGAACCAAATTTTGTTGCTTTCATGCCGAACACAACTTTTTATATTGCGAATGTTGGCACCGTGCCTTTGACTGGTTTTGTACGCAACGAGGTACAGGCTCCCCTTGAAGGCGCTTTGGTTGAAGTAATTGGTTTTGATAACTCAACCCTTTCTCTTGCCAATGGTTCTTATCAATTAAATAATCTGTTGGCATGGGAAACTGTTGTACAGGCTTCAAAATACGGATACTACGACAATCCCCAAAATATCGTTCTATATTCAGGTGAAGCTAACACACTCAACTTTACCATGACCTTGCTGCCTGTGAATAATGTGACAGCAACAGTTGTGGGCAACGACGATCCGATGCACTACCTCGAAGGCGCCCAGGTTACTCTTAACGGCTATGAAAATTACAGTTCTGTAGTTGGCGCTGATGGAACCTTTTCAATTCCGTCGGTATTTGGCGATAAAACCTATTCGCTTACAATAACTTATCAGGGATTTGACACCTATTCAGCCGAAGTTGATGTTTATCAGTCAGACCTGGATTTGGGTACGATAATGATGAATGAATCCATCCTCATCCCATTTTACACAAAAGCAGAGCAAATCAACCCGGGTGAGGTGAAGGTAACCTGGAACTCACCGATGGATGGTGTAGCTGACCTGCTCACTTATTCTTATGTCATCAACAACGGTTATACTGCCGAAATTGGCGAAGAAGTCTGGTTGGGCAATGTGTTTGAAATGGAACCGGGAACCATCACCCAGGTTTCGATGTACTGGAAACAATATAACGAAACATCCGGTACAGTAAGGCTTGATCTTGTTGATGGTGATGGCAACATTTTCTACTCGAGCGAACCATTTGAAACGGTTCACAATGGTTGGGTTTATGTGGATGTTCCAAATATAACTTTTGAAGGGGGAACTTTCTATACAATGGTTTATTGGGACGGAACACAAACCGAATTTACCGATTACCTGGCTGCTGACGCCTGGACGGCAGGAACGGGAATAAATTATGGTTATATTATGTATCCCGGCGAAATGCCTCATTTGGTTTCAGACCTTATTCCAGATTACGATATTACATTCCAGATGACTGTTGATATTGTAACCGCCGCACCTGAAACGGGCAGGTACAACAACGGATACAACATCTTCCGTGGTCCTTACTCCGACATTAACAACTGGGCAAGCTGGCAAAAGATCAACAATGAGCCGGTAACAGGCAATGAATACACCGATGTGGAATGGCCTCAACCAGAAGTTGGATACACTTATGGTGTACAGACTGTTTACACTACCGGTGTTTCGGATGTAAGTTTCTCAATGCCCATCATTCACAACCCGAACATGACCTGCGAAAATCCATGGGAAGTGGTTGTTACCGGCCTGGTTCATACCATCAGTATTCCGGCATCGGCTGCACCCAACATTTTTGGCGAACCGCTTACCACCGGCGACTGGATTGGTGTATTCTACCTTGACGAACAAGGAAACGAGGTTTGTGGCGGCGCAGTGAAGTGGGTTGTTTTTGGACGCGCAGTACTGCTTGCTTATGGCGACGATCCTACAACTCCTGAAAAAGACGGCTTTGCAGCCGGTGAGGAATTTAACTGGAGATTGTTTGATTGCAGCGCTTACGATGAATATCCTGCCGGGGCCACTTACGACCCAACCATGCCACAACAGGGTAATTTTGCTGACTTTGGCCTTTCAAAGGTTACAAGTCTGCAGGCTCAGTTTTGCCAGGATTATGCTTTCACATCCGGTTGGAACAGCATTTCAAGTTATATCGAAGCTTTTGAACCGAATGTTGAAGACATGTTTGCTCCGGTTGTAAATGACCTGGTGATCATGAGAAATCTCACCTCCGTTTATTGGCCATTGGAAGGAATCAACACCATCGGCGAATTCGATAATTACTCAGGGTACGTTTTGAAAATGACTGAAGATACCGGTTTTGAAATTTGCGGCGCTTCCTTCGCTACCAGCGAGATAACATTGGAAAATGCCGGATGGCACTACCTGCCTGTCTTGAGCGAGTGTTCAGTAAATGCAATGGATGTATTCGGTGCACATTTAGACGACATCGTAATTGTTCAAGACCTTATCGGAGTACAGGTTTTCTGGCCGGCTATGAATGTTTACACCCTCGAAACTCTCCAACCAGGAAAAGCTTACAAAATGAAGGTCATCAACCCGTTCACGGTCACATTCCCTGCTTGCGAATCGAGAAACCAGGTACCGGCAATGAGTCAGATCAACAGTTTTTCGACACCCTGGGGCAAGTTCAACATGACTCCCGCATCGCAACCTGTTGCTTTCAAAACCAACGCTCTTGGCGAAATGCAGCCGGGCGATATGATTGGCGCTTTCGATGCAAATAATAACCTCTGCGGTTTTGTGGAAATTACCAATACCTCCTTTTCGCAGGTTATTACATTGTTTGCCGACGATGTAACCACACTTGAGAAAGATGGCTTCACCGAAGGGGAAAACATCAGATTCAGGCTTTACAGAGCCGAAACCGGTGAAGAGTTTATGCTTACTGTTGTTTACGATATTTCGTTCGACAATGCCACCGGAAGCTATTTTTCAAACAGTCTTTCGGCTATTACCGGAGTGGTGATGGACATTACGGCCATCAGCAACCTGAACAATGCCGGAATCAGCATTTATCCAAATCCTGCTGACGATTACCTTGTTATCACAATTTCAGAAAATGATTTTGCAGACGCTGAGCTGACAGTAATTGACACCAAAGGCAGAAATGTGTTGGAAAACAGGATTTCCACAGCCAAGACTACGCTTGATATCAGCCATCTTCAGACAGGTATCTATTTTATTAAAATTAAAACGAACTCAAAAAATGAAATCAGCAAACTCATTGTGAGATAGCTTTCTTCATAAACGTTAGGTTTAGCCCCGCCAGGAAAAAGGCGGGGCTTTTTTTTTGTGTCGCGAAGTACTTAAAAACCTTCGGTAAAATGCTGCTTTTGCTTTATCGCATCCTTTCTGTTCGCATCAACAGGTCTTAATTAAGATCAATAGAAAAATTATCTTTGTAACTCATTATCGGTAATTCACGAATTATGGTTTTCAGATTAAGATTGATGTTGACATTTCTTTTGATGACAGGATTTTTATCTGTCAATGGAACCACCCCGACGGCAAAAGACAGCCTTTTGTTGCAAAACAAGCGTACTGAATCACCTATTGAAAAAATCAACATTTTGTTGAACATTTCAAAAATTGAGGAGAATCAAAATTCCGACAGTGCATTGTATTATGCCGAAAAAGCATACCAATATGCCTTAACTTATGAAAACCTTGAATTACAAACCAAAGCATTGGCCAGCATTTGTAGAATCCAATCTACAATGAACAATTTCATTGCCTGTGTTAATAATGCTGAAAAAGCAATTGACCTGGCACAAGTGACCGGACAAATAAGAGAAGAGGCCATTGCAAAAGGCATTCTTGCTGTAGTGTATGCCGAAACCGGCAACAATGACAGGAGTGCCGAATATTATTTTAATGCCCTGAAGTTGTTTGAAAAAATTGGAGATAAAAAAGAAATTGGGTTGGTATTGGGAAATATTGGGGCCGACCTGATGCTACAAAGGAATTTCGACAAAGCCATGGAGTATATCAACAAATCGTTGGAAATTTCGCGCCAGATAAACGATAAACAAGGGATTGCCCAACAGTACAATAACATTGCCGGTATTTATCTGGATCAAAAGAAAGACTATCCAAAAGCCATGGAATACTTTCAAAAAGCCAAAGCTGTGAATTTGGAGATCAACGACAGGTACCAAACGGGCATAAATCTGATTAACATCGGATCCATTTACAAACAACTAAATCAAGCTGATTCAGCGCTTCATTATTACAATCAGGCGTTGAATTTATTCACGGAAATTAATCACCCGCTCCGAAAAGCAGATGGTCTGGTACATCTTAGCCGGTTTTACTATACAAAAGACTTGGATTTGAGCCGGAAATATGCATTTGAAGCACTTGAAATTGGGCAACATCACAATTCCTTAAATTTAATTCTTGAGGCTTCTTCACTTCTCAACCAAATTTTTCTTTCAACGGGAGATACATCTCGTGCCTATTTTTATTCAGATTTACAGCATAATGTAAGGGATAGCCTTTATGCACTTCAAAACCAAAAGGCTATGTTTAAGCTCGAATTTCAGTATAATCAGGACAAAATTGAAAGGGAACGACAGCATAAGCAACAGCGAAATGGAATAATTTATGGTTTTGTTCTTTTCGGGCTGGTTACGGGTATTGTGATCGTATTACTGATCAATTCAAGGCAAAGAATAAAAATGAAAAACACCCAACTTGAAAAAGAACAAGTAGAGTCGAAACTTCGCTTTAAAAACAAAGAGCTTACGATAAACCTGATGGCATTACTTAAGAAAAATGAAATGTTGGAAGAAATCTCTGAACGACTCATCAGAATTGAGAAAGAGGGTGATAAACGGGATACGCGTGAAGCAGTTTCGATGTTAAACAAGGAATTGAAGCAAAACATTGATAACAAAATATGGAAAGAGTTTTCATCACGATTTCATGAAACCAACCACGTCTTCTACGATAAACTTCTTCAACAATTTCCACAACTATCGCAGAGTGAGTTGAAACTCTGCGCCTACCTTCGCCTGAATATGTCAACCAAAGAAATTTCAGATCTTACCGGACAAAGAATGGAATCAATTGATGTAGCGCGCTACCGGTTACGAAAGAAACTTGGAATTTCCAATTCCGATATCAATCTGGTTACATTTCTGACTCAAATTTAGTTTACATAGTCGGTAGCCCTTTCATCCGAACTCAAAACCTTCATTAAGGTACAGTCTACCGGCTTTCACAAATCAGTTTATCATTTTTCAAAATTTCACACATTGCTGTAAATGTGTGCATTAACCCTAATTGTTCGGATTTTGTATGGATGAATTCTTGTGAAGGTTCGGATTTTGTATGGCCGGTAAATTTGCAATCCGATACAAGACTATCTGATATTTGCCTGCTCATTTTCATCAACCATTTTTTACGTACATGAAAAAAATCCAACAGAAAGAAATTTCAAAAAATCAAGACACAATTTATGAAACCGATAATATTCCGGAAGAGCCGGATATTGATCCGTTTCTGAAAAAGAAACGAATTCAGAACATGGTTCTGCGTCGGATAATTGATCAAATAAAAGAAGAAGGGGGTGAAAATCCACCAGTTGATTCACAAAAAGAATTACCACAATGATGATTACAAAAGTTAATGTTGAAATCAATCTGCTTGAAATGAATGTTCAAATACTAATCAAATATTAATTAATAATTAAATTTATGAAAAAGATAACACTACTTTTTATCACATTAATTAGCCTGGCAGGCTTTGTAGAAGCTCAATGGCAATGGCAAAATCCAACCCCAACAGGGAACGAGCTTCGGTCGGTCAACTTTCCGGATGCTGAAACCGGTTATATTGTCGGGGCTTTTGGAACCATCCTGAAAACAACGGATGCAGGCAATAACTGGCAAATTATCAGAGATAATGAGGCTGAAAGGCTGTTATCGGTTGATTTTACAGATGCATTGAGCGGTGTAGCTGTTGGGATGAAAATTCTCAAAACCACAGATGGTGGCAGCAATTGGATTGAAATACCAAATGTCTCAGGACAGGAACTATTCACTGTTAAGTTTCCAGGTACAACAATTGGATATGCTGCTGGTAATGGGGGTACGATTCTCAAAACAACAAATGCTGGCGGAACCTGGGTACAACTAAATTCTAATACAACAGCTTACTTGTACTCCTCATTCTTTTTTAACGAAGAAACAGGCTATGTTGCAGGTGGTGATGGAACTGGTGGAGATCAGGGAAAACTCTTTAAAACCATTGATGGTGGACAAAACTGGGAACAGATTACAACAATAACTCCTTCATGGGGTGGATTTGTTTCAGTATATTTTACAGATTTTAATACAGGATATGTGGGATCGACCAATGGAGCAATTTTTAAAACCACAGATGGTGGTATTAACTGGACTATGCAAGCACCGGGTTTTGGAATGCCTCGTGAAATCTCTTTTTATGATAGCAATAACGGGTATTTTGTCACCGATGGGGGTGGCGTAGCTAAAACAACTGATGGAGGTACAACCTGGAACTTAACACTATTGGAATTTGGTGGTTGTGCAGCGTATTCTGTCTTTTCTCATTCAGAATCTACTGCATTTGTTGTCGGGTGTAATGGTAATATTTTTAAAACAACCGATGCTGGTCTGAATTGGACACAATACAAGATGAGCATCACTTCATCAAATCTTTATTCAATTGTCTTTACAAATAGTAGGAATGGTTATGCTGTCGGAACAAATAGTGCAATCATAAAAACCGAAAATTCAGGCAATAATTGGGAATTGATTAATTCACCAGTTAGTGGTATTATCTTTAATTCGGTATTCTTTAAAGATCAGGATAATGGTTTTATCGCTGGTAATTCAGGTAAATTGTTAACAAGTTCAAATGCAGGAACTGATTGGACAATTATTTCGACAGGAACTACCGCAAACCTTAACGGCATTCATTTTCCTACTTCTGATGTGGGATATGTTGCCGGACAGATGGGAACTTCCGGTAAAATTCTTAAAACTACGGATGGGGGTATAACCTGGACTCAATTGTCGAACACTGCAAGGACTCAGTATTCTGTTTATTTTACAAGTGTTGATACTGGGTACACTTGTGGTTCTGTCTCAACAGTTAGTGCCGGGATTCTTAAAACAATGGATGGAGGCACAAATTGGGTAAAGACAACGATCACCGAAACCACCATATTATATTCCATTGTCTTTCCACAAAAAGATACCGGTTATTGCGCAGGTTATGGTGGTGTGATCCTAAAAACAACCGATGCAGGAAACAGTTGGACACCCCTTAATACCGGACAATCAATGGGGATTATTAAATCACTATTTTTTCTTGATGCAAATACGGGCTATGCTATCTCAGGAAACAAACTCATAAAGACCACCGATGGTGGGCTGACCTGGGAACTGGAACAAATCAACCAAAATCTATTGGGGCAGCCTAAACTCTGGTGTCCTGATGAAAATACGATGTGGGCAGTAAGCAATTTGGGAACAATTTTATATAAGGGAATGGCCATTCCACCTTCTCTACCAATTGCTTATCAGGTTACCGGCGCTGGTTCATACTGTCAGGGTAGTGGAGGATTGGAAGTAGGCTTATCAGATTCGGAAACAGAGACAACCTATACCCTTTACAAAAATGATGTTGCACAGGAACCCACAGTTGCTGGTACCGGTTTACCAATAAATTTTGGACTGCAAACCGAAGGAATATACACCGTAGAAGGAACGAATTCCAGTGGTACTACTGTAATGACAGGAAGTGCTGAGATTACTGAAATCCTGCCTTTACCCGTTAATGTAACGATTACATCGGATCAGAACGACGTTTGCCCTGGAACTACGGTAACTTTCACCGCCACGCCCGAAAACGGAGGTTCACCCTCATACCAGTGGTTTGTAAACTCTTTACCCGTTGGTGATAACAGTGACCTGTTTGCTTACATTCCGGTAAACGAAGATGAAGTTTACGTTGAAATGACTTCCAGCTTAGGATGTGTTACCAACAATCCTGCAAGTTCCAATACGATCGTTATGTCTGTAATAGCTTGTCAGCCCTGGAACTACACCGTCACCGGCCAGGTGCACACCATCAACATCCCCACATCGGCTAATCCAAATATCAACGGAACCCCACTTGCCGCTGGCGACTGGATTGGTGTTTTCTTCGTTGATGGAAACGGCGTTGAACAGTGTGGCGGTGCAGTGCAATGGAACTTGCAGGGTTCGGTGATTAATGCTTACGGCAACGATCCAACCACCCCCGAAAAAGATGGATTTGCTGCCAATGAAACTTTTAAATGGCGAATGTTTAAAACAAGTTCTTCAATCGAATACCCGGCCGGAGCCACTTACGACGCTTCAATGCCTAACCAGGGCAATTTTGCCGATTTCGGTCTCTCGAAACTCACAAGCCTCCAGGTGATGGTGTGCCAGCAATTTGCATTTGCAACTGGTTGGAACAGCATTTCAAGCTACATTACTCCTTTTGATGCCGATGTAGAAGTGATGTTTGCTCCCATTGTGGATGAACTTACCATCATGAGAAACCTTACCAGCATTTACTGGCCTGGTGAAAACATCAACACCATCGGAAATTTTAACAATAATTCGGGTTATGCCCTGAAAGTG
>Ga0172370_10009871_pt1 | contig 11063 bp, 9 predicted proteins | sample LakKiv5m_FD_114538 | JGI IMG/M metagenome (GOLD analysis project Ga0172370, IMG submission 114538) | Freshwater microbial communities from Kabuno Bay, South-Kivu, Congo - kab_022012_11.5m | ecosystem: Environmental > Aquatic > Freshwater > Lake | place: Democratic Republic of the Congo...
CCTCCGGGCCATCGCCCAGCGTGGCACGGTGGCAGGCCATGCACGCCGCGTCCTCCTCCGAAAAGGGAGGCAAGGCCTTACGGAGCTCGTGACAAACACCGCACTGCTGTTGCACAGGCTTGGCAGGCTTGAAACGCTTCCTGGCGGTATCCGTTAGGGACGACTGGTAATGGGGATCGTGGCAGTGCAGGCAGTCCCTGTACGAACCCGGGGCCTTGACCTTGAGCTTTCCGTGGGTTCCGCGTTCAAGGTCGTCCATAATGGTCTCGTGGCAGGCCAGGCACTCCTCCGGCTGAAAAAAATCCCTTGTGCGTTTCGTCACATTTCTCGGATCCGGATGAAGGGTTTGGTCAACGATGTCCTCGTGGCACTCCCTGCATGACGTCTGGCCGTGGGCCGAGGCATGGAAGCGTGCCGGATCGATCATCCAGGAGCCCTGGGCCGCGGGAAGATGGAAGACCAGCAACGCCAGCATCCCGACAAGGATGCCCATCCCCGAACCAGCAGGCCCTCTCCGCCGTGCCCTATCTGCAAAACCGCTAACCATTCCCGAGATCTCAGCTACTCCACCGATTCCTCAATCCCCGAATCCCTTAATCCCTCACCCTGCCCACCACATAAGGCCCTTCCAGCACCACCATCACCTTTTTATGCTGGGCCAGGAGTCGGTTGACCGTCTCCTGCAGGTCGTCGATTGGGATCATTCCCATGGCCTTCAGGTCGGCGCCTGACATGGCGGGTGAATAGACGTAGATCGGTCCCGCATGGTCCACAGCCTGGTAAATGCTCTGGCAGCACCACTGATCGATCACGAAATCTTTCGGGTCGGCGTATTGCCTGCAGAAATCCTCATAATCGCATCCGGAGCGCATGACCTCACAAAACTCGGGGTTGCCCAAACCCTCCCGGCATTCACAGGCCACCACGATGGTCCCGCCCCGCTTCAGGATATTCTTGGCGGAGATCAGGGCCTTGCTGATCTGATAGAAGGTTGCATCCAGGGGAAACCCCCCGCCAGACGTGATCACCATGTCCAGTCGATCCTCCAGATCGATGACCGAATGCCGCCGCACCAGCTCGCAGCCGGCCAGGTGGGCCTGGTTGAAGTGACCGGCGAAGACGCCCGTAATTTCCCTTGCCTGGGTGACGACCACGTTCAGGATGAAATCCGCGCCCACCCGTTCCGTGACCCGAATCCCGTATTCGTGAAAGGGATTTCCCTCAGTCACGCAGTTGGTCACATTCGGGTGATCAATCATCTTGAAAGAATGCATGAACTTCATGGTCTCATAGCTGGAGATCCCCGGCAATATGGCCTTCCGGCCGCCCGAATACCCGGCGTAGAAATGAGGTTCGATCAGCCCGGTCAGTATTTTGAGGTCCGCATCCAGATAATGGGGGTTGATCTCGATGGGGGCGCCGTCAATCTCATCGACCTTTCGGTAGCTCTCGGGTTTACGGCAGTAGTGGTTGACGATCGTGTAGTTCTCCGCAATTTCCCGCCCCACCAGATAGACCAGTTCTTCCCCTAAGTTGGGCCGATGCATCCCCGTGGCGATAAGAAGGGTAATGGCCTTCCTTTCTATGCCGCTCTCCTCGAGGATCTTAAGGAGCGGAGGCAGAATCACCTTGTTGGGCACCGGCCGTGTAAAGTCGGAGATGACCACGCAGGCATCCTTCCTGCCTTTGGCGATCTGGGCCAATGGGGGGCTTTCGATCGGATCCGCGAGGGCACTATACACCGCATGCTGCGGATCGGAGACGGCCCTGAGCGGTTTCATCTCCAGGGTCGACACCCACTCCGGAAACCGCAGCGCCAGTGGATGTTCGCCGTACAGGAGTCGTGCAGTCTTGTCAGGCATGGTCTTCCTCCTTCATCAAAGTATCCGCTTACCCGTTGTTTAGGGCCCTGACCACGATATCGGTGATGTCCACTGCCTGGAGATCGAACTTCTCCCGTCTGGCCTTCCCCTTGATGGTCCGGACGCACTGCTGGCAGGCGGTGACCACGGTCCGTGCACCTGTCTGCCGCACCTCGTCAATCTTTTTTCGAGCGATCTGTCCCGAAAGGTCCGCATCCGCCATCTCCAGATTCCCGCCGCCGCCGCAGCAGATGCTCTGTTGGTGATGGCTGGCCAGTTCCAAAAACGTAAGCCCGGGAATCGACCGAAGGATCTCCCTCGGCGCCTCAAAGACCCCGGCATTCCTTCCCAGGTCGCAGGGGTCATGATAGGTCACGGTCTCATCCAATTCCCCGAGTGAAATAGAGCCGTCCCTGATCAGCCTTTCGATAAGCTCGGTGGAATGGGACAGCTTCAGGTCAGTGGTGTAGTGCTCCCGCCAGGTCCGGTAGCAGGATGGGCACGAAAATACCACTTCCTTCGCGCCCAGGGCCTTAACCCTTTCCAAGTTGTGCGTCATGAGTGTATCTAACGCCCCGGGCGCCCCTGCGCCGATCAGTGGAAAGCCGCAGCACCACTCCTCTCCCGCCAGAACGGCAAAGTCCACCCCGGCTGATTCGAGGATTCGGACCATGTTGCGGGGAATCGACTGGACCATGGGAAAGAAGGAGGCCACGCAGCCCACGAAATAGACCACGTCGGCCCGCGGCTTCTCGTAACGATGTTCGGGAAGCCCCCCGATGTCGTCCCGCCAGTCCCCCCGCTCTTCGTTGTCTTCATCCGATATATTATGGTTCCGCAAGAGGGATTCCACCGCGGCCTGGACATTCGGATGAAGACCCCTCTGCTTCACGATCTCCTCCCGCATTGCCAGAAATACCTTTTGTTGATCCACGCCGCTCGGGCAGGTGACCGTGCAGGCCCCGCACAACAGACACCTGGCAAAGATGTCCCGATACCGATCCGAGATCTCCAGGTCCCCAGCGGCGTATCGCTTGGCCAACTGAACCTTTCCCCTCGGCGTGTATTTCTCGAGAAGGAGGACCTTGCAGACCGGACAGGTGGCCATACAGAGTCCGCACTTGATGCACTGATCGAATTCGTTGGCAATATCATTCAGTATCATCTGATTTTCTCATTACAAAACAGAAATTCTCACACGAAGGCAGAAAGACACGAAAATATTCCTGTTAGCCTGCATGTTCTTGACTCTGTGTGCTTTGTGGCTTTGTGTGATCAACCCTATCCCCTAAAGGAAGCTGCCCGGATTCAAGATATTGTTGGGGTCAAAGACCCGCTTGATCCCGCGCATCAGCTCGATGGCAGTCCGGCTGAATTCCCTGGGCATGAAGCGATCCTTGGCAATACCGATCCCGTGCTCGCCGCTGAGGGTGCCGCCCATCCCGATGGCCGCATCCACCATCTCCTCCAGGGCCTTGTCCACCCGTGCCATCTCTTCCTTGTCGCGAAGGTCCGTCATGACGAGGGGATGGAGGTTTCCATCCCCCGCGTGGGCCAGGACACCGATTTTGATCTCATACCTTTCTGCGATATCGACGATCTTGCGAATCATGGCGGGGAGCATCTTGACCGGCACGGTGGCGTCTTCCACGATGCAGTTGGGCCTCAGACTGGCGACCGCGCCAAAGGCGGTCCGTCGCGCCTGCCACAGGCGGTTCGCCTCATCGGGCGTTCGGGCCCGTTCTACCTGAACTGCCCCCCTCTCCCTGCAAAAGGCCTCGATCCGCTTTCCCTGCTCCTCCACAGCCACTTCTTCGCCGTCCACCTCGATCAGAAGCAGGGCCTGCGCCTGATCGGAGAACTGCGCCCCCCCGTAGTTGCTGATCACATCCAATACCGTCCGATCGATCAGTTCCAGGGTGGTGGGGACGATGCCGGCCCCGATAATGGCCGACACCGTGGTGGCCGCATCGTCCAGATCGTCATAGATGGCCTGGAGCGTCGCCTTGGCAGGGGCAAGAGGCACGAGACGGACGATGATCTCCGTTATAATCCCCAAAGTCCCTTCGGAGCCGCACATGAGCCGTGTCAGATCGTACCCGCTCACGTTTTTGAGGGTCTTTCCGCCGGTCCGAATGACCTCTCCACTCGGGAGTACGACTTCGAGCCCCAAAAGGTAATCTCTGGTGACCCCGTATTTGACCCCCCGAGGTCCCCCGGCATTGAGGGCCACATTCCCTCCGATGGTGGAAACAAACATGCTGGCCGGATCGGGCGGATACATGAGCCCACAGGCAGCCACCGCCTTTTGGAGGTCTGCATTCACCACGCCAGGCTGCACCACGGCACATCTCGACTCGGGGTCTATTTCGAGGATCTGGTTGAGTCGGTGAAAGGCGATAATCATCCCCCCTTTTCTCGCCACCGAACTCCCGCAGATATTGGTGCCGGCCCCCCTCGGGATGATGTGGATCAGCTCCCGGTTGGCCACCTCCATTATCCGGGCGATCTCGTCCCGATCCCCCGGCACCAAAACGGCATCCGGCCTGAATTCCGGCAGAAACCCGTCGTAAGAATAAGTGACCAGGTCCTCGGGCGTATCCAGAAACCACTCATCCCCCACGATGACCCGAAACTCGTCTTTAATGGCATCTGAAATCATGCACTGTCTCCTCGGACTGGATACTCGATACTGGAATGCTCGATACTGGATACTGGATTCTGGATTCTGGATAGTGGTCGGTACATATCATGCAGCCTGCCACTCCTCGGTTCTGCCCTTGCTGTAGGTACCAAGCCGATGACAGTGGGTGCGAGTTCATTCGCACAGGGGCTTATGTCCAGCGTGCGCCCCTGGCGTTGCGGCTGAGGCCGCACCTACAGATTCTTGAAACCTACGCCGGACCCTGATAGATAGTATCTGCCGTCAGGGGTCACACCGACAATGTTGTGGTCGGTCATATACTGAAGCGTCTTGGGGGTGTAATCCCTGAGCCCCATGCGAAAGATGTTTTGACGGGCGTAGGGGAGATCAACGGCCGAGGATGCATCCATTGCCCCCTTTTCCTTGAGATCCCGGATTATACGCTTGAATGCCCGTGCCATCTGCCAGGCGTGATACTGCCTCGTCAAGATATAGACCGCCACCAGGGCGCAGATGCCGATAATGATCTTCCCCGCCTCTGACATATTCATGCCGCGTTTCTCCTCTGTCAAGCCGGCCCTTCTCGCTGAGCGGTGCATTTCTCTTGATTTAGTCTCGTCCGGGCGGTATAGATGGACTCACATCCGCTGATGAATTTGGTGCCGTTGCCTAACCTTTCAGCGGATAAGGCTTTAATGGGTAAATCCCGCTAAGAGCGGGACCTTATTCAAACAATGGAGGTGCTCCCATGATTCCTGACATCAAAAAAATCCTTTGTGCAACCGACCTGTCCAAAAACGCCGAATACGCCTTTGGCTATGCAGCGAGCCTGGCCAACCGCTACGGCGCAGGCATCACCCTCCTCCACGTTCTCGAGGATATGTCCCCTTACCGGGATTCCCTCATGATGAACATCCTGGGGGAGGAAAAGTGGAAAAGCCTGATGGAAACCAACAAAGAGAAGATCGTTCAGGACCTCAAGGGTCGGCTTGCAAAATTCTGCGACAGCATCAGCGCCCAAGTCCCTGCCTGTCCCTTTATCACGGACGATATCATCGTGAAAATCGGAAATCCGGTGGAGGTGATTCTCGAGGAGGCCCAAAAGAGCAACTGCGACCTGGTCGTCATGGGCACCCACGGACACGGTATTCTGGGGGATGCGATGATCGGAAGCGTATCCAGGCGGGTCGTTCGCCGCTGCACGAAGCCGGTCCTGGTGGTCCGCCTGCCCCAGAAGTAAACGAATCACAGACCTGATTTCCGCTTGACCTCCAGGGCCTTCAGCTCCTTCCGAATGATCTTCCCCGTGGTGGTCATGGGAAGTTCGGTCACGAATTCGATCTCCCGGGGATACTCATGGGCCGCCAACCGGACCTTGACGTATTTCTGGATCTCTTCCGCCAGTTCAGGGCCGGGGGTCACCCCGGCCTTTGGCAGAACAAAGGCCTTGACGACCTCTGTCCGGACCTTGTCCGGACTTCCCACGACCGCCACCATCGCCACGGCCGGGTGCTTCATAAGGCAGTCCTCGATCTCGGCCGGCCCGATCCGGTAACCCGAACTGGTGATGATGTCGTCCTTACGCCCTGAGAACCAGAAATAGCCGTCCTCGTCCTTCCTGGCCAGGTCGCCCGTGAGCCACCAATCCTTGATGAATTTTTCCTTTGTGGCCGCCTCGTTTCTCCAGTATCCCAGGCACATGACCGGATCCGGGCTCTTGATGGCCACCTCACCGATCGTTCCGGACGGCACAGCGTTGCCTTCCTCGTCCACCACCTCCACAACGTGACCCGGGATTGCCTTTCCCATCGAACCGGGGCGAATCTCCATCACCTCGGAGCAGACCCCCACCACCAGATTGACCTCGGTTTGGCCATAAAACTCATTGATGGTGAGACCCATGACCTTCCGGCCCCAGTCCAGCAGTTCTTCTCCCAGGGCCTCACCCCCGCTCCCGATGCTCCGCATGGCATATTCATGCCGGCTTCGCGGATCCGGAACCTGCCGCATCATCTTGAGGGCCGTGGGCGGCATAAAGGCGTTTCTCACCCCGTATTTGGCGATCAGGTGAAAGGCCTCTTCCGGATCGAATTTCTTGGCCCTTCGCGCCACCACCGGGACCCCGAAATGCCAGCTCGGGAGGAGCACGTCCATGAAGCCCCCCATCCAGGCCCAGTCCGCTGGGGTCCAGAAGAGATCGCTTTCCTTGGGAAAGAAGTTGTGGGGGAACTGGATGCCTGGCAGATGTCCCAACAAGACCCGATGGGCGTGCAGGGCCCCCTTGGGCGGCCCCGTGGTGCCTGAGGTATAGCTGATAAAGGCAGGATCATCGGCCCGGGTCTGCACCGGATCAAAGGATGCATCCCCCTTTTCGATCAGGTCCCAGAACCTGAGGGTGCCGTCCGGTGCCTTACCCCTGGCCAGGAGGACCACCTCCAGATGAGGCAGCCGGTCGCGGATCTCCAGGACCTTGGGGAGGTTGGCCTCGTCCGTCACGATCCCCCTGGCCTCACTGTTGGCGAGCCGGTACTCCAGGGCCTCGGTCCCGAAGAGGGTGAACAGCGGAATGGCCATGGCCCCCATCTTGTAAAGGGCGATGTGCATGATCCCGGCCTCGGGCGACTGGGGAAGCATGACGCCCACCCGGTCTCCCCGCTCAATGCCGTAGGCCTTGAGGCCATTGGCCAGACGGTTGGACAGCCTCTTCAGGTCCCAGAAGGCATACTGCTCCACCTGTCCCTGTTCATCCTCATAGATGAGGGCGAGCCGGTAGCGCTGCCCGGCCCATTTGTCGCAGATATCCACCCCGATGTTGTAGAATTCGGGGATATCCCATCGAAAGGCGTCGTATACCTCCTGGTAGGTCTTGCCCGGTTTCAGCATACCGTTCTCCTCACTTGACAAGGACCGTAGCCAGCCAGGTGATGGTCTGGGGGAATATGATGCAGATGATCAGGCCCAGTTCCATCAGCTCCCAGAAGGGCATGGCCCCCTTGATGATATCGCCCATGGTGACCTCGGGCGGCGCCACGCCCTTGAGATAGAAGAGAGCGTATCCGAAAGGCGGCGTCATGAACGAGTCCTGCATCATGACGGCCGTGCTCACCACAAACCAGACCATGTCGAACCCCAGGATCTTGGCAATGGGGAGAAAGACCGGGAAGGTGATCATGACGATCCCGATCCAGTCGATGAACATCCCGAGGATGAAGAGGATGAGCATCATGACGATGTAGGTCCCCCACTTTCCGAGATTCATTCCCAGCAGGAAGTCCTTGACCACGTCCCCGCCGCCGGAACCGAGGAAGATACCCACGAAGCAGCTCGCGCCCACCATGATGATGATGACCATGGAGGTGGTCTTGGCCGTGTTGGCCACGGTCTGATAGAGTGCCGCCCAACTGAACTTGCCATAGGCCAGGGCCATGACAAAGGCGATGATGGCGCCTACCCCTGCCGCCTCGGTAGGCGTGGCCACGCCGGAAAACATGGCGCCCAGGACCCCGACCACAAGGATCACGGGAGGAACAAGTGATCGAACCACCATCTTGGCGAGTTGTGCGCTGGAGACAGCGGCCCGTTCCTCCCTCGATATGGGCGGGCCCATCTCGGGATGCCGATAGCACTTGTAAAGAATGTAGGTCAGATAAAGGCACGAGAAAATGATGCCGGGGATGATGGCGCCGGCAAAGAGCTTGCCTACCGATAGACCGGACTGGTCGGCCATGACCACCAGCATGATGCTGGGCGGGATGAGGATCCCGAGGACCCCGCCGGCGCAGATGGTTCCCGCAGCCAGCCTCTTGTCATAGCCATATTTCAGCATGATGGGCAGCGAAAGGAGCCCCATGGTCACCACCGAGGCCCCGATGATGCCGGTGCAGGCCGCGAACAGGGTGGAGACCACGATCACCGCAACGGCCACGCCTCCCCGGATCTGGCCGAAGAGGATCCGCATGGTGTCGAACAGGTCCTCCGCCACCCCGGATTTGTCGAGCAACTGGGCCATGAAGATGAAGAGGGGGATGGCGACCAGGATATAGTTGTCCATCACGTCATAGGTGCGGTTCAAAAACATGTAAAAACAGGCCGGACCCCAGGCGATGTAGCCAAAGATGACTGCCAGACCTCCGAGGACAAAGGCCAGAGGGTGGCCCATGAAGATTCCCACCAGCAGACCGGCAAACATCAAAAAGGTAATCCATTCCGCGCTCATGGTTGTTCTCCCTTCACCGCTAAGTGGATGCTTCGAATGAAATTGGCGATCCCCTGGAGGAGGAGGAGGGCAAAGGTCACGGGGATGACCGTCTTGATCTCCGGGACAAAAGGGAGGGCCGCGGAACCGCTGGTCTCGTGCTGGACCCAGGAGGTATGGGCAAAGGAGATGCCGTAGTAGAAGAGAAGCCCGCAGAAGGGGAAGAAAAAGATGAGGTGATTGATGACCTCCAAAATCCCCTGAACCCTCGGCCTCATGCGGTTGAAGAGGAGGTCTATGCTCACATGGCCCTTGTGGAGGAGGGTATAGGCAGCCACCAGCATGAAGAGAGGGCCATAGATAAAATCGGTAACCTCGGTCGCCCAGATGTGCGGGGCGTTGAAGACCCTTCTGGAAATGACCTCATAGGCCACCACCCCGGTCAGGGGGATGATGAGCCAGATAAATATCCTTCCGGTCCATTCACTGATCCAATCCAATCCGTTCAAGAACGACTTGAGCTTCATACCATTCCCTTTCATTGACAACAGCCTTGGCCGTAACGATCCGTAAGAGGGACGATGTGAGGCCGCGGGCAGAGCCCTCCCGCCATCCGTGTAAGGCGTCTTTCCTCGACCGTCAAGGCCTAAGGACCCCCTCTTGCCCTTGGCCGCACCATGGAAAAGGCCTTTGGAGAGGCTCCCTCCAAAGGCCTTGTATCGAATTATTTGACCCCGAGTTTGTCACACTCTGCCAGCACCGCATCCACATATTTGGGGGTTTGTCCCTGACCGAACTTTCCGGCCATATCCCGCCAGACCTTGTATTGCTTCATGTATGTCATCATGGACTTAATGAGCCTGCCATACCAGGGCTGACCCTTGCCCATGGTCTCATTGATTTCCTTGATGTAGTATTGGCCCGCCAGTTCTTCCAGCTTCTGGAGGCTCGCATCGTCCAGTTTGACGATCTCGGTCCCCTTGTCGATAAACTGTTTGACGCCCCTGCCCGCATCCACTTCATAGAAGGCCAGAGACTTGGCTGCCGCCGCCTGGGCCCCGTACTTCAGGATCGCCTGGTACTCCTTGGGAAGCGCATCGTAGGCCTTGAGATTGACCATCATGCCGAGATGAGAGGCGGGCTGGAACCAGCACGGGACGCTCCAGTACTTGGTGATCTCGGCAAAGCCCATCTCCCAGTCCACGCCCGGGCTGCTGAATTCGGCCCCGTCCAGGGTGCCCCTCTCCACGGCCAGATAGATTTCGCCGCCGGGGAGTTTGACGGGCGCGGCCCCCACCATCTGCAGGATCGAGATGGTGGATCGGGCCGGGGTCCGGAGCTTCTTTCCCTTGTAGTCCTCGATGCTCTTGATGGGGCCCGTCTTGGCTGTGGTCCTGAAGCCCGATTCCATGGGGGTGGAGCCCAGGGTGAAATAGGTCATGCCAAAATTTCCGAAAAGCTCCTGGATAAGTTGCTGCCCCCCACATTCGTACACCCAGTTGAAATAGTCCACGTTGGTAAACCCGAAGGGGAAGGAACCGAGGATGTCAAAGCCCGGGTCCTTGGTCGCCCAGTAGGAGGGCCAGTCGCCCACCGCCTCCACCACGCCCTTGCTGCACGCGTCAAAATACTCAAACGCGCCCATGAGGGTTCCCGAGGGGAACCACTTGATCTCGAACTCCCCATTGGTCATCTCGCTCACATATTCGATCATTCGCTTGTCGCCGTAGTAGAGATTGATGGCAGGGGTCCAGGTGCTCCCCATTCTCCATTGGACCTTCTTGGCAAATGCAGTGCTTCCAAAGGCCAGAACCGTGGTCAATACGCCCAACATTACCCACATCTTGATCTTTCTCATTTTCCCCTCCATAGAATTAGAGATTTGATTGATTCCACTTGACGAAGGCCTCGACCCTTACGCAACTTCTCCTGAATCACCTCCCTTCCATAGTCTGTCTTCGGGGTTATCCATGTTGCGGGCCAAACGTGGACCTGAGGAGACGTTATCCACAAGAGGCTACCGCACCAAACAATCCTGGCGCAAACCATAAGAGCGTAGCCGTATTGAATGAGAGCGCATTTTGTAATGAAAGATGGCGGTTTTTACTCATAGCACAGCAGAGCGGCAATGTCACCAACTGAATGATAGCGTTGATCAAAGCAGAAATAGCGTCCTGCCATTTTTCGGGGGCAAAAAATCGTTTGACCCAACATGAAATTAGGCCTAACGGGCATTCAATTTGGTCCAGTAGTGTCCGGTTAACATTCAAATAAATTCAACTGGATAGGTCCGGTAGCAATCTCGTTTCTGTAATCGTCAACCGCCAGGGCCTGTAAAATGGGCTTTTTCTCAAAGAGAGCA
>Ga0172370_10009872_pt1 | contig 11063 bp, 7 predicted proteins | sample LakKiv5m_FD_114538 | JGI IMG/M metagenome (GOLD analysis project Ga0172370, IMG submission 114538) | Freshwater microbial communities from Kabuno Bay, South-Kivu, Congo - kab_022012_11.5m | ecosystem: Environmental > Aquatic > Freshwater > Lake | place: Democratic Republic of the Congo...
CTTGCGGCTTGTCGAGCAACATGAGAGCTACTATTTGACATCACGACAAGAGTACCTTTTTTCAGGCTTCGCGCCGGTCTATTGACGCCTGCCGGCTACATGCCTAGTATGTAGCGGTTTACTTTACCGGGGGGAGAAGCGGCATGCGCGTAAGCAGTGATTTCGAGTGCGGGAACGGGAAGAACATCCTGGAGATTGCGCCCGGCGAGTTTCGCGTCGAGGAAGTGGGCGAAGAGGCGCCGTATTGCAAGTATTTCAACGTGCGCGTGGATGGGGGAACGGAAGGCGGGGTCGCTCGCCTGCATATTTACCCCGACCCGGACCTGGGCGAGCAGGGGCGTGTCGGCTTCATCGGGCATTACCCGTCGCGCCTGTGGTTCACCGAGCCGTCGCTGGGGCACTGGATGCCGATCGCCAACCGCTGGCCGGACGCCGACCGGTTTTACGAAGACCACATCGAAACCGCGGTGGCGGTGCCGGCCGGGCAATCGGTTTATGTGGCCAGCAACCCGGTGTGGCGCTACTCCGACGCACTGAAATGGGCGGAGGAAAAGGCCGCGCAGGGCGCCGAATCGCTGCCGCTGGGAAAGAGCTATGAGGGTCGAACCATCCCGCGGCTGCACTTGCCGGCGAACGGCGACAACCCGCTCAAGGTGATGGTCCTCTCCGGTCAGCACCCCTCCGAGCACTGCGCGGCGCTGTGCGCCGCCGGCGTCGTCGATTTCCTCCTCTCCGCGCATCCGGAAGCGCTGGAGCTGCGCCGGGCATGCGAGGTGTGGGCCGTGCCGATGATCAACGTGGACGGCAACGTGCACGGGCGCAACGGCTTTAGCATGCAGAATGTTAACCCCTGCCGTGATTCCCTCGGCGCGGCAAAGGGGCAGGAGCCGGTCTCGGTCGAGCAGCAACTGCTCTGGCACTGGCTGGCGGACGAATACCAGCCCGATATCCTTTTCCACTTCCACGGTTACCTGGGCACGCGCGCCTGTGTCGATCCCCCTTATGACGGCATGTATGTCTTCGCCGATCCGGCGGCGGTCTATTCCTCCCCGCAGTCGCAGGCGCGCTACCGGCAGATCACCGACGCGCTGGTGTGGGACACGCCCGGCTCCAGCTCCTTCGTCCCCCCGCCCGAGCACGAGGAAGGCCATATCGATTACCAGCTCGCGCTCGCCTGCGGCACCCTTTCCGCCTTCTACGAGATCAACCACGGCTACGCCGGCACCATGGGCTCGAAAAAACGCGGCGCCGAGGTATTCCGCAAAGTTATGGGGGCGATGCTGAAATAATAGTTTTGAGTTGGGTTCCACCGTTTGTAAAACTGGAGAGATATTGTGATGATGCTCTTCCTTATCATTGCCTTGCTAACGCTGGGCCTGTGCTCGCAGGCCATTGCTGATGGCCTGACCTGGGTGGAAAACGGCCAACCCCGGGCAACGGTAATCGTGCCTGATGATGCCCTGCCCATAGCCGCCTACGCGACGCAGGAGCTGGTCGAGCACGTTCGCCTGGCCACCGGTGCGACGCTGCCCGTCATGTCCGAGGGGCAGGCCGGCGGCGTGGCGGGCGGGCGCATCTACGTGGGCAGCACGCGCGCCGCGAAGGATGCCGGCATCGACACAGGCGCGCTCGGTGATGAAACCTTTGTCCTGCGCGGCGGCGAAGGCGCGCTGTATATCGCCGGGCGCGACGGCAAAGGCCATCCGCTTAATTTCAACAACCCTGACAGCGGCACGCTGTGGGGCGTCTACGAGGTGCTCGAGCGGGTGCTGAAGGTGCGCTGGTTGTGGCCAGGCGAGCTGGGCACCGTGGTACCGCATGCCGACACCGTGCGCAGCCCCAGCTTTGATGAAACCGTCCCGCCGCGCTTCCAACTGCGCAGGATACGCCTGTATGACCGCTGGGAGGGTGATAACGTATATCTCGCGCTGACCGAGCAGCGCGATGCGCAGGCAAAGGGCATCGCCTTCTCCGAAGAGGGTTATGCGCGGTACCTGCGCGACCAGCTCGTCTTCATGCGGCGGCATCGTCTGGGGAACACCAGTCGTGAGGTCAGCACCCAGCATGGCTTTGAGGGCTGGTGGGAGCGCTATGGCAAGGAGCATCCAGAATGGTTCCAGAAGCTGCCGGAAGGCGAGATGCTGGACGAATGGCAACGCCGGTTTGGCTCGATGTGGGGATTGCCGCTGGACAAGGCGCACGGCCAGCGCGGTCCGGCTGACCTGGAATCGCCCAATCTGGTCTCCATGTGCGTGTCGAATGTGGAGCTGCAGCGCGAGATCGTGCGGCGCTGGCAGGAGGAGCGTGCGAAGAATCCGGGCAAGTTCGTGCCGCTTCAACTGGGCGAGAACGATATCTCGGCCTACTGCACCTGCGACGCCTGCCGCGCCCTGGATGATCCCCAGCCGACCGAGGCCGAGATGGCCGCCATGCCGCCCTCCGTGCGCGGGATGTACGAACCGATGAACGTAGCCCGGCGCTATGTGCTGTTCTGGAAAGGCGTATATGACATGGCCGCGGAGATCGACCCTGACGTGGTGGTCACCGCGCTGGTTTATCTGAACTATTTCGTCTGTCCCGACGACGTCAAGCTGAGTAAGAATATCGTGCTACCCTTCGTGCCGTGGGGTGGCTGGTGGTTTCCCCGCGATCCGCGCGAGCAGGAATGGGTGCGCGACCAGTGGCGGCAATGGCAGCGCACCGGCGCCACCCTGGTATATCGCCCGAACTATACCTGGACCGGCGCCGGCATGCCGTATGTGTATGCGCATCAAATGGCGGATATATATCAGTTTGCCTTGCGTCACGGGGCCGACGGCTTCGATTTCGACATGCTGAACGGCCAGTGGGCGGCCAACGGCACTACCCTCTACCTGCTTCACCGGCTGCACGAGCACCCGGAAATGGGTGTCGAGGAGCTGCTCGAAGAGTATTACCTGGCCTTCGGTCCCGCCGCACCCCATGTGAAGGCCTACTTCGACTACTGGGAGGCGCACACCACCGCCAACGGCCTCGTTGCCGGCGAGGTGATGGGCCGGAACAAGGCCAATAACCTGCATACCTACCTGCGCGCGGCCCATGATTTCTACCCGCCGGAGTCCTTTGACCGCGCCGAAGCGATCCTCGCGCAAGCCTGTAAAGCGGTGGAGGGGAACGACGACCCGCTGTATGCCCGGCGCGTGGATTTCCTCGCAAAAGGGCTGGCGCACGCGCGCCTGACGGCCCGCTTATCGGCGCTGTTCGCCGAAAAGGCCGATCCGGAGCGCATCCGCCAACAGGTGGAGGAGCTGGTCGCCTTCCGCCGCGAGACGGAAGGCCTCTGCATCGCTGACTTTACCAAATCCGGCGGCGACGAGCTGAAGTGCTTCGGCGATGGGTTCGATTTCACCATAAAGCCCAGCCCGTATAAGCCGGTTGAAATGAAGTGGAAAAAATAAGCCGCCTTCCCTGGGATCGCAGGCGTCCCGCGCCTGCCCTTCTGGTAAACGCGAGATACCTGGGCTCGCAGGCGTCCCGCGCCTGCACTTCTGGTAAGCGCGGGACGCCTGCGCCCAGGAACTACTGCTGATGCTCCTTAAGCATCGTATCCAAGTTCACCCGGAAGTAGGGAGCCACCAACAGCGGCCAATACGGGTCGTCGGCGGGATAGCGGTTCTGGATTTCCTCGATGGTTATGCGGTTGTTCTCCAGGAAGTTGACTGCCTGCCCGTGGTCGATGGTAACGCCGTTGCGGCGGGCAAGCTCGCCGAAGCGGGCATCGTATTGGTACAGCAGGTAGCCGTAATCGAAGCCGTCATGCACGTGGCGCACGCGGTCGATAAAGCGCTGCTGTTCGGCAGGCAATTTTGCGGTAACGTCTGCCGCCTCACTTAAATACTTTTGCAACTCACTCCAGAATTCGGGCCGCGCGGCCACCAGCGTGTTGGTCATGATGCCGGGGCGCTCCAGCGCGTAGTAGCGCTCGGCGGCCAGCCAGAACTTGCGCATCGGCCCGGCGGCGGGGCCGTAATACTTCGTGAAGAACTCCTCCAGCAGCAGGTCCACGTCGGCGTCCACGTCCCAGATCAGCCGGGCGGAGATATAGTGGTTCAACCCCTGTATGGCGAAGTTGGGCTGGTTCTCCAGCACCAGGAAGGTGCCGCCCAGCTCGTGAAAGGCGGGCAGGTCCTCGCGCATTTTGTGCACCATCGCCCACGGGCCGAAGTATTGCCAGTGACCGTAGTAATCGTAATAGCCATACTGCTTCAGCAGGCTGCCCCAGCCCTTCACCTGGCGGTAGAACTCGGCGTTGCGCGGGCTGGTGGGGTCGTTCCACGGGCGGCTATGATCGTAGTGCAGCGGGAAATCGCAGATGATGCCGGCGTGGTGGTCGTGCGGTTTCGCGCTGATCGGCACCTCGCGCTGGTTGGCGTAGACGAGGATGCCGAGGAACTTATCCCGGTATTTCGGATCCAGCCGGTCGTAGACTTCCTTGGAGAAATGCAACAGGCGGTCAGCTACCTCGGTGCCGTCCTCCTTCGTCTGACCGTATTGCCTGTCCAGCGCCAGGCAGCGGTCGCACAGGCACATCAGCCCGTAATCATTCGGATCGATGGAGGCGACGATGGCATTCGGGTTCTTCGCAAAGTAGTTATTGGTCTTCTTCGCCACGATGTCGATTACATCCGGGTTGGTCGAACAGAGATTGGTCCATGTCCACCCCATGTCGTTCAGGCGGATCTTCCCCTCGCGGTCGCGCGCATAGTAGTCGGGATATTTGTCGTAGGGGAATTCGGTCTTATTGATGAGGCTATACCAGTTGTGCCCGAAGCTCATGCGCCCGTCATTGACGAGGGCGCGGCTGCGCAGGTTCCAAATCGAATCCGCGCCCCAGCTTACGCCGGTGCATGAAAACCAGTTCGATCCCCGCGTCTCATCCAGCGCCGGCAGCCGCACCGTTTTGTCCTTTGGAATGATAATTTCCTCGCCAAGCTGCCGCGGCTGGAACCAGTGGCAGTCCAGGTGATCGGTAAGCAGGCCGTAAATGCCATTACGCAGGCCATCGGCGCTGCCAGCCTCGATGATGACGTCCTTGTCCCGGGTGAAGAGGTGGTAGGCGTCATACAGGCCTGCGCGCATCCGCATTTTCACCAGCCGCAGGCGGATCGCCGGGCCGGCCTGGTTTTCGACCAGCGGCAGCTCGGCGCCGCTCTGCAGCGCCATGCAGCGTTGCAAATCCTTCACAGCAGCAGCGATCTCTACCTTTGCATCTTCAGGCAGCATTTCCATGATGATCGTGTAATCCGTTTTCCCCTTCGCCGCCAGCGTCAGCACTGGCTTCGGCGCCTTGCGGGCTTTAATCTCCGTCTCGATGCTCGCCTGCGCCCGCGGGGCGTAGGTGGCGACCACGCGCGCCGCCTCGGTGATGCGGTCCTCCGGACGATCTTGAAAGGCGGTGGTGTCGGGGCCGAAAATGGCCACTGCGTGATCGGCTGCCGTGGTCACCGGACCGGGCTTTATCTCGATTTCCGGATCCGGCCCCTGCACGGCGATATACAGCTCGCGCTCGACCTTGCCGTCAATGCGGATCTCGCCGGTGAGGATTTCCCTGGTTAGGTTCGCCGGCGGAGTGAACTCCCACCTCCAGACCGCCGTTTCGTCGGCAGCCACCGTTTTCTCGAATCGCCCGCCGGCAAACCCTGTCGCTCTGGAAGGATTCAATAGCGCCGCTAGTTTCATCGGCTTAGAGCCCCTGTTGACGAGCTGCGTTCGGGCGACGATCCGATCTCCCTCCGCCGCGCTGGTGGTATAGACCGCCAGGTCGCGATAACGCGGCGAGGCCGCCCCCGCGCCCAGCACACCGCAGCATACGACGATAACGACAGCCAACTTGAACAGCATCCGGTATACCTCCTACGTTTTATTCGTTTACGACAGCGGACAGTCCTGCTCTCGTGCGATGGGGGGTGATGCCAATCGTCCCTGCCGGGAGGAAATGCATCGCGACGGGAAGAACACTCGTAACCGGCATGGATTTGACCGCCCACACCTTCATCCTCATCGCCCTGATCGTGACGCTGGCCAGCGCATTGCAGAGTTTCGTCGGCTTCGGCTTTGCCCTGTTCGCCATACCGCCGCTGCTCTTGCTCGGTTTGTCGCTGCCGGAGGCGGTGGCAATCAGCCTCTCCGGCACCTTTGTGCAGGGAATGGCGGCGACGGTGAAGCTGCACCGCCATATCCGCTGGCGCGAGATCGGCCTGCTGGTTGGAGTGCGCACGCTCGTTATTCCCGCAGGCCTGGGATTGATGGTCGTGCTTGTGCGGCTTGGCGAGGCGCAAACGAAGCAGGCGGTAGGCGCCGCGCTGCTCCTCGCGCTGGTCCTCTGGAGCGCCGTGCGCGTGCAGCCGCGCGAGCGGCTGGCCCCCGGCTGGGGGGTGGCCGCCGGGTTGGGCAGCGGCCTGCTGGGCGGCAGCGTGGGCATGGGCGGCCCGCCGTGCGTGCTGTGGGCGCTCGGCCACCGCTGGTCCAGCGAGCAGCTCCGCGCCTCGCTCTTCACCATCTTCTCCGTTACCGTACCGCTGCAGTTCATTCTGCTCTGGTGGCAGTTCGGCCCGCAGCCGATCCGCGCCGGCCTCCTCGGCTTCCTCCTCACCCCCCTCATCGCCGCCGGCGCCGCCCTCGGCCTGTGGCTCTCCACCCACCTCCCCACCGCCCACCTCCGCACCGCTATGCTGGGTTTACTGGCAGTGATGGCGGTATATGCGATCGTGCAGCCGCTGTTGCGGTAGAGTTCATTGACTGGTGATAAACCCGTGAGTTTGCCAGGAGCAAGCCCCGGCTCGTAGTAGGTCCCGTAAGGGCCGTGCCTGTTCACTGTTATAAAGCTCGTTTGTATGCAAGGAGTAAACCCTGTATTCTCGTACACAAACAGGCTTTATAACAGTGAACAGGCACGGCCCTTACGGGACCTACTACGAGCTGGGCTTACTCTTCCGTATAAATCACCTGTGCCAGGTCAGTTGCACTCAGAATGAAACATTATCTGTCACTCAATACACCGGCACCACCTCCAGCTCCCCCTCCTCCGGCCACCGGTACGGGGTGCCGAAGCGCGCTTTCATCTCCTCGTGCGGAAGGAAGGGGTCGTCGAGGCGCTGCAGCCAGCCGTCAAGATCGGTATGGAGCTCCTTCGCCACTTCCGCATATTCCGGCACGCCGGCCAGGTTGGTGAATTGATAGGGGTCGTGCTCGTTGTCGAAGAAGAGCCAGGGCTGGCGGTCGCTGGTTTCCGCGTAGGTGTAGCGCTCGGTGCGCACGCCGCGCCAGGCGGGGGTGGGCTTGTCCGGGCGGAAGACGTAGGGCGTGTATTGGGACAGGAAGGCGGAGCTCGGGCGCGGGGCATCGGGCCGGCCCTGTAGCGCGGCGGACAGGTCCTGCCCCTGCACCGTCTCCGGGGTCTCCAGGCCCATCAGTGCGGCGAGGGTGGGGAAGACATCCGGCGTGTTCACCAGCGTGTCGCAAACCTCCCCCTTGGGCAGGCCCGCCGGCCAGCGGACGATAAGCGGCACATTCACCGATTCCTCATACGGCACACACTTGTAGAGCAGTCCCTGCGACCACATCATGTCGCCGTGGTCGGAGGTGAAGACGATGATCGTGTTGTCGGCCGTGCCGTCCGCCTCCAGCCGCGCCAGCAGGCGACCGAGCAGGTCGTCCATCGAGGTAATGAGCGCGTAGTAATCGGCGGTGGTGGGGCGGTGCGACCACGCGGGGTCCAGGCTGTCGCGGGGAATGATCATGCCGTTCTGCCGCAGGCGCAGGCGGTCCGGATCATACAGCAGCCGGTACTTGTCCGGCACGCGCTCATACGGGTTGTGCGGCGCGCCCCAGGAGAGTACCAGGCAGAAGGGGCGGCCATCGTCGCCGTCCAGGAATTCCTCCGCCAACCCGGTCTGCACCTCTGGCTCGTACCCCGGCACGCGGATCATCTCCGGCGAATCCCGGTAATACATCGGCATGAAATACTCGTGGTTGCAGTTGTGCACTGCCCAGAAGTCGTCAAAGCCGGCGCGCCGGTGGCCCGGCGGGGTGAACTTCTCGCGCGGCATGCCGTCGATGTGCCACTTGCCGATGTAGCCGGTGCGGTATCCCGCGTCGCGGGCGACGCTGCCCAGCGTGGGCAGACTGCTGTCCCAGGTGGTGTCGTTGAACATCAGCCCGTGGGTGGTGGGGTAAGTGCCCGTCAGCAGCGTGGCGCGGTTGGGCGAGCAGATGGGCGTGGTGGACAGCCCATGCGCGCAGCGCACCCCATCTGCCGCCAGCCGGTCCAGGTTCGGAGTGATCATGTCGGTGTTGCCAGCGCAGCGCATGTCCATGCCGCGCATCTGGTCGGTGTAGATAATGAGCAGGTTGGGGCGGTCGGTGAACGGCATCGGTGTCTCCCTTTGTCGGCATTATAATGCATCTGCCGCATGGTGGCTATGCGGCGGGAGGAGAAGCAAGTGGCGAGTCGTAATTGGTAAATGGGCCGAATCGATCAGACATGTCCGATGTCCGATCGACCCGACTATAGGAGGCGACACAAGCCATGACCGTCTACGAGAACCTGATCTATAGCGAGCCTAACGGCATCCCGCTTGGCCTGGATATCTATCAACCGGCCGGCGACGGCCCGTTCCCGATCCTCATGCTGGTGCACGGCGGTGGGTGGTGCCAGGGCGATCGGCAGGGATATGTAGAGCACGGGCGGTACTTCGCCGAAGCGGGCTACCTGGCGGCGAGTATCGATTATCGGCTGGCGCCGGCAAATCCCTTTCCCGCCGCCTGCGATGACGTGACGGTGGCGGCGGCATGGCTCGTGGCCCATGCGGCGGAATACGGCGGCGATCCGGCGCGCTTTGGCGCCTACGGCGGCTCCGCCGGGGCGCACCTGGTGACCTGGCTGGCTACTGCGCCGGATACCCCGCTTACCTGCTGCGCCGAATGGGCGGGACCGATGGACATGCGCCGCGACCCGCTTACCCCGCCTTACCGGGCTTACGGGCTGGCCTTTATGAACAACTGCCCCCACGACGATCCGTCAGCCTATGCGTCGGCATCGCCGTATTTGCGCCTGACCGTAAATACGGCTCCCCTGCTGCTCATTCACGGCGTGGAGGATGCCGTCGTCCCCGCCGACCACGCCCGTTGGATGGCAGAGCGGGCGCGGGAGATTGGCGCTCCGGTCGAGTCGGTGCTGCTGCCCGGCGTCGGCCACACCGGCGGCGCCCCCAACGAGCCGTCGCTAGCGCCGGGGTGGGAGGCGATGATGGCCTTTTATGCGCGGCACCTGCAAGCGGTGCGGATAGTATAATAGGAATGTAACGGACTAAAAAAACAGGCAACCCCGTACGTAGTAAGTTGCCGATGAACCATTTTGGTTCACCGATGAGCATGAAAACGTCCTATTTTCATAGGAGCCACGCAGCCGCAGCGGAGTGGCGTTCGTGTTCAGGAAAGCTTCCCTATCAACGACGCCACTCCGCTGCGGCTGCGTGGCTAACTACAAACGGGCTTTCCGGTTTTTCGAGAAGGCTATGTTACCTCGATCTCCGCAAACACTGCGTAATGGTCGCTCGCATACACCCCATCCCGCGGCTCGCTCAGCGCCACTTCGCAGCGGGTGATGCGGGCGGGGTGGGCGTAGTCGTGGAAGGAGCCGAGGAAGATGTAATCGATGCGGCGGGCATGGCGCGACTGGTGGAAGCGCCTGTTAATCATCTCGGCGACGCCGGGGTTCTCGTGCGTCCAGGTGAAGCCGCCGCTGCCGTCGCCCGCCTCCTCCCAGGCATCGCGGAAGTGCACGCTCTGCCCGTTCAGCGACTGCCTGCCCGTCAGGAAGCGGATGCTGGCGCGGTCCGGCGCCGCGTCGAAATCGCCGGCGAGGATGGGCGGCAGCCCGGCGGGGTCGGCATGCCTATCGATCAGGTCGGCCAGCGCCAGTGCCTGCTCCTCGCGCTCGTATTCCCGGTTAAGCTCCCACGAGGGCTTCGCGCAGACGAAGAGCAGCGGCCCCGCCGGCGAAGCGGCACGTACCGCCAGCGCGGCATACGGGTAGGTAAGCGTCCGTTCGGTCAACTGCAGCGGCAGCACCTCCACCAGCTCGAGCGGCCAGCGGCTGGCGATGCAGCAGGCGTTGTCCTTCACCACCGACGGCGCCACCTCGTACTGGTGCAGGATATGGTAACCCAGCCCGTCCAGCACTTCCGCCGCCTGGTGCCGCCCGTTCGCGTATCCCGCCTCCTGAAAAGCCAGCAGGTCCGGCCTTAGTTCCTCGATCCCCCGCCGCAGCACCGCCATGCGCGCGGCATACGGCTCGGTAAACAGCCAGATATTCATGGTCAGCACGCGGATGGTGGTCGGCATGGCAAAACTCCTCTTTCTTCTTACTCTTTCTCTTTCTCTTACTCGCCTCCTTTTCCAGGAAGACGGAGGAAAAGAACGGATAAAGGTATCGTCGTTCTATCTGTTCTTTTCCTTCGTAACGCCAGCAGGTAGACCGGCAGCGGCACGTGGCGCGGGAGGGAGAGCGGTTCCATGCCTGAATGGTTTACCTTCTTTTTTCGTCGCTCGTAAATGGCGAAAAGAGCCGGTTGCCATTGCGGTTCGCGCAGAAATCGCCGCACATGCTGCAGGTGTCTTCCTTGGCAGGCCGGCGCGAGTCGCGGATGCCTCTCGCCAGCTCGGGGAAGAGGGCAAGGGAGAATTGCTCGTCCCACGCCATGTCCCTCCGGGCCAGCGCCATGGCGCGATCTTTTCTACGTACACGCTCGCCCAGCTTGCCGATGTCGCCGATGTGGCAAGCCAGCCTCGCGGCACGCACGCCCTCCCGCACATCCTGCTCGCTGGGCAACGCCAGGTGTTCTGCGGGGGTGATGTAGCACACCAGGTCGGCGCCGGCGCGCGAGCTGATGGCCGCCCCGATGGCCTGGGTGATGTGGTCATAGCCGGCGCCGATGTCGGTGGGCAGCGGGCCCAGCATGTAATACGGCGCGTTGCCGGACATGCGCTTCTCGATGAGGATATTGGCCTCGATCTCGTCCAGC
>Ga0172370_10009874_pt1 | contig 11061 bp, 9 predicted proteins | sample LakKiv5m_FD_114538 | JGI IMG/M metagenome (GOLD analysis project Ga0172370, IMG submission 114538) | Freshwater microbial communities from Kabuno Bay, South-Kivu, Congo - kab_022012_11.5m | ecosystem: Environmental > Aquatic > Freshwater > Lake | place: Democratic Republic of the Congo...
CGGAAAACGGCCCGGTCGTGAAGCCGGGCAGTGCGGCCGATAGCGAGTTGGTCAAGCTCGTCGCCGCTGGCAAGATGCCGAAGCGCGCCAACCGCCTGCCGGATAACCAGATCAAGATCCTGACCGACTGGGTGAACGCCGGCGCGCCGAACAACTGAGAGCGGCGCGGGCGTTTGCACAGTTTGCGTGTTTGACAAAACAACGCGCCCTGTTGTATGATTTGCTCACAATTGCATAGTGTATTACATAGGCTGTGACGGAGGAAAGTAAGCCAGGGGATAGCCTCCAGAGAGGTCGGGTCAGGGCTGCAAGCCCGGCCGGCGCAAACCTGACTGAAGTTCCCTTCTGAGCCTGACGGGTGAAACTGGAGGTTGGAGGTCAACCTTGAATCTTGGACCTTGAACTTCCAGCAAGTAGTCCGTCACGGTCGCCCGCCGTTACCTGGGCCGCCGGTAAGCTCGTGGAATCGCGCCGCCGGCATGAGGAGCCTCCGGCGAGTCGGAGGAACCAGGGTGGTACCGCGAAGTTCGTGCGCGCGCTTCGTCCCTGCGACGAGGCGCGCGCTTTCTTTTTAAAAAAATCGCAACCCTTTAGGGTCTCGCAGACCCTAAAGGGTTATGTCGAACGGAGGCAATAATATGTACGAAAATCTCGTCAAGTTACAAACGGCTGCCCTGGCGGAACTCGCCGCCGTTGCGGACGCTGAGGCGCTGGAAGCCTGGCGCGTCAAGTATCTCAGCCGCAAAGGCGGCGCGCTCGGCGAGGCCGTCAAGGTGCTGGGCACGCTGCCGCGCGAAGAGCGCCCGGCCTACGGACAGGCCGCCAACGAGGTCAAAACCGCGGTGGAGACCGCTTTTACGGAGCGCCAGGAGCGACTGAAGGCGGCCGCGCTGGAAGCGGAGTTGAGCGGCAGCGCGTTCGATGTGACGTTGCCCGGCCGGCCGCCCGCTTTTGGCCGCCTGCATGTGACCACGCAAAACTTGCGCCAGCTCTATGCGATCTTCGCCGAGATGGGCTTCCAGGTGTATGACGCGCCGGATGTGGAAACCGATGAGCTGAACTTCGGCTTGCTCAACATCCCGCCCTACCACCCGGCGCGCGATATGTGGGACACGTTCTGGGTCAGCCAGGGCGAGGTAGGGGCGGGCCACGCAGTCGCGACATCTACGGCTGCCCAAGCGCCCAGCCCCGCCCCGACACTGGTGATGCGCACGCACACCAGCCCCGGCCAGATTCGGGTGATGCGCGAACGCTGCCCGGAGCCGATCCGCGTGATCCTGCCCGGCAAATGCTACCGCTACGAGCAGATCACCGCCCGGTCTGAGCACCAGTTCTACCAGATGGAAGGGCTGGCCGTCGGCAAGGGCATCCGGCTGACCGACCTGATCGGAACGCTCCAGCAGTTCGCCCGGCGCATGTACGGCGCGGGGCGTCGGCTGCGGGTGCGCGGCAGCTACTTCCCTTTCACCGAGCCGAGCATCGAAGCGGACATGGATTGCATCCTGTGCGGCGGCAAGGGGTGCAGCGTCTGCAAATATAGCGGCTGGCTGGAGATCGCCGGCGCAGGGATGGTGCATCCGGTCGTGCTGCGCAACGGCGGCTACGATCCCGACATCTACAGCGGCTTCGCGTTCGGCATGGGGGTCGAGCGGCCGGCCATGCTCAAGTACACGATCAATGACATCCGGTATTTCTACGGGAACGATCTGCGCTTCTTGGGGCAGTTCGGTTGAGGTTGAAGGTTACAGGTTCCAAGTTGAAGGTTGCTGGGCGCTTACCTTGAATCTGCAACCTGCAGCCTGTAACCGAAACAAGGAGCATATGCAATGAAAGTGCCTCTGAGTTGGTTGAAAGACTACGTTGACATCACCCTGCCGGTGGAAAAGCTGGCGGAGCGATTGACCCTGGCCGGGCTGGAGGTGGATGCGATCCGGCGGATCGGCGCGATGTGGGAGCGCGACAAGCTCTTCGTCGGGCAGATCCTCTCCGTCACGCGCCATCCCGACGCCGACCGGCTGGTGTTGGCTCGCGTCGAGTATGGCGCGGCCGAGCCGTTGACCGTGGTCACGGGCGCGCCCAACCTGTACGCCTATGTCGGGCAGGATCTCAGCGGCGGCCGCGGGCCGAAGGTCGCGTTTGCCATCGTCGGCGCGCGGCTGATTGACGGCCACAGCGCCGAGCGCAAGATCGCCACCCTCAAGGCCGGCAAAATCCGCGGCATTGTTTCGCAGGGCATGGTCTGTTCCGAAAAAGAGCTTGACCTGAGCGATGAGCACGAGGGCATCCTGATCCTGTCGGCCGATGCGCCGGTGGGGACGCCGCTGGCCGACTATCTGGGCGACACGATCTTGGAGTTCGACATCAAGGGCGCGTTCGGCCATCTGCAATGCGCCGTCGGTATCGCGCGCGAGATCGCCGCGCTGACCGGGCAACCTCTGCGAAATCCGGCGCCCGCGCACTATCTGACCACCCCGCGCGTCGCCGACGCCGATTTCACCGGCATCGTGATCCGCGACCCCGACCTGTGCTTGCGCTACTCCGCGGCGCTGATCGAAGGGGTCGAGGTCGGGCCGTCGCCGCAGTGGATGCAGCAGCGGTTGGCGCGCGCCGGGATGCGGCCGATCAACAACATCGTGGATATCACCAACTACGTGATGTTGGAATTGGGCCAACCGCTCCACGCGTTCGACTACGATCTGCTGCGCAGTCGGGCCGGCGGCCGGCCGACGATCATCATGCGCCGTGCCTATCCCGGCGAACATCTGACCACGCTCGACGGCGTAGACCGGGCGCTCGACCCCGACATGCTGATGATCACCGACACGGCGGGCACGATCGCGGTCGGCGGCGTGATGGGCGGCGCGAACACCGAGGTTAACGACGGCACGACCGCAGTCTTGCTCGAGGCCGCGAACTTCGACTTCCTGAGCATCCGGCGCACGACACAGCTCCTCAAGCTGGCGAGCGAGGCCGGCAGCCGCTTCGGCAAACGGGTGGATCCCGAATTGACCATCGCCGCGCTGGCGCGCGCCGGGCAACTGATGGTCGAGTTGGGCGGCGGCGCGGTGCGGCCCGTCTACGGCGATGTCTATCCCAACCCGCCGGCTCAAAAGACCATTGCGCTCGATCCGGCCTACGTCAACCGGCTGCTCGGCATCGAGGCGCCGGTCGCGGAGATGGTACGGATTTTGCGGGCATTGGAGTTCGGCGTAGATGGTAAATTGGTAGATCGGGAAATTGGGAAATTGGGGGACGAATCCGCCAACCTACCAATCTACCAATCTACCAATCTACCAACCTACCAATCTACCAATCTACCAATCTACCAACCTACCAATCTCCTCGTCACCGTCCCCTCCCACCGCCAGGACGTGAACATTCCGGCCGACCTGGCCGAGGAGATCAGCCGCGTCTACGGCTATGACCGGATGCCGCACACTCTTTTGGAGGACGAACTGCCGCCCCAACGGCGTAACGTCGCGCTGGAAGGGGAAGAGAAGGTGCGCGATGTGCTGGTCGGCTGTGGGCTGAATGAGATCATCACCTATTCGATGATTGATCTGCGCGACGAGGCGCGTCTGTCTAGGGGCGAGGTCTCCTCGCCCGCGGGCGGGGAAATCCCGCCCCTACAGAACGTCATCGTTCTGAATCCGCTGTCGGCCGAGCGCGGCCATCTGCGCCGGACGCTGCTGCCCGGCCTGCTGAACACCGCGCGCGCGAACCTGCGTTTCGCCGAGCGGGTGGCGATCTTCGAGTTGGGCCGCGTCTTCATCCCGCGGCCCGCCGAGACGTTGCCGGCTGAACCGCGCCGCCTGAGCGCGCTGTTGGTCGGCCCGCGCGAGCCGCAGGGCTGGCAACCGCACGATACCGCGCCGCTCGGCTTCTTCGATCTGAAGGGGGTGATCGAAACGCTGCTGGCGCGGCTGGAACTGAAGGATGTGGCCTGGGAGCGCGGGGAGCACAGCGCCCTGCACAGCGGTCGCACCGCGCGCTTGCGGGTGGGCGGCCAGGACGCGGGCGTTGTCGGCGAACTGCATCCCCTCGTGCGCGCCGCGTTCGATCTCCCCAACATGCCGGTTGCGCTCATGGAACTCGATCTCGATGTGCTGCTGGCTGGCTGGGGCGCCGCCGAGCCGATGGCCGACATCTCCACGCAACCCGCCATCTACGAAGACGTGGCGATCATCGTGGACGAGGCGGTTCCCGCGGCGCAGGTCGCCGGGCTAATCCGCCAGGGCGGCGGCAAACTGCTGGTGGATCTGCGGCTGTTCGATGTCTACCGCGGCGGGCAGATCCCGGCGGGCAAAAAATCGCTGGCCTACAACCTGACGTTCCAGGCCGTGGATCGCACCCTGACCGACGAAGAGACGCGCAAGCTGCGCGCCAAGATCATCGGCCGCTTGGAACGCGAATTGGGCGCAACGCTGCGCGCATGAAACAGAGATCCTAAAGGTCTACGCGACCTTTAGGGTCTGCCTGCTGGCAACATGCGCGGCGTCATGGCGCTTGCGCGCACAATCCGTGATAATCTGATGTCGGGGATAACGAGCGTTTTCAGCAGCGGGAGGACAAAATGGGCTTCCTGGATAATTTGCGTAAAGCATTCAGCGGCCAGAACTTCAAGGGCGGCGGGGGCGGCGGCAGTCGCTTCGGCGACGACCCCAACACCTATTGGATTTATGCGCAATGCCGGCGCTGCGGCGAGCCGCTTAAGGCGCGCGTGAACCTGATGAATGAGCCGAGCGAAGCAGACGAGGGCGACGGCTGGATCGTCCACAAGGGGCTGGTCGGCTCCGGCGCCAATCGCTGTTTTCAGGTTGTGGATGTCACGCTGAAGTTCGACAGCAAGAAGCAGAACTTGATCGAGAGTGAGGCGGTGGGCGGGAAGCTGCTGACCGCCGAAGAGTATGAAGGTCTGGTAAGTCAAACGTGAAATACAAGGAGCATCCATTCATGCGTAAACCCATCCTGGCCGGCAACTGGAAGATGAACAAGACCCCGGCCGAAGCCGTCGAGTTCGTGCGGGCGCTCAGCCCGCTGGTCACACGTTACCCGCAAGTGGAAACTGTGGTTTGCCCGCCCTTCGTGGCGCTTCCCGCGGTCGCCGAGGCGCTGCGCGGCCTTCCGGTCGGTGTCGGCGCGCAGAATTGCCACTGGGCCGAGAACGGCGCGTACACTGGCGAAGTGTCCGTCGCAATGCTCAAAGGGCTTGCCGGTTACGTCATCATCGGCCACTCCGAGCGGCGCCAGTATTTCGCGGAAAGCGACGCAGGGGTCAACAAGAAGATCAAGGCTGCGTTGGCGCATGGCCTTGTGCCTATCGTCTGCGTGGGCGAAGACCTGGCGCAGAACGAAGCTGGCGTCACCGAGCCGTTCGTGCGCGGGCAAGTGGTCGCCGCGTTCGCCGGCCTCAGCGCAGAACAGGCGGCCGGCGTTGTCATCGCCTACGAACCGATCTGGGCCATCGGCACGGGCAAGACCGCCACAACCGAGGCGGCGAATCGCATCTGCGGGCGGGTCGTGCGGGGCGCCATCGCGCAGCTCTACGGGGCGACCGTGGCCGAAGCGATCCGCATCCAATACGGCGGGAGCGCCAACGAGAAGAATATCGGCGAGCTGATGGCGATGCCCGATATTGACGGCGCGTTGATCGGCGGCGCCAGCTTGAAGGTGGATGCCTTCACGGCCATGGTGCGCATCACCGCTGAGCTTTCCTGACAGAACTTACGCACTCTGCGCTTTCAGGCGGTCTGTGACCGCCGTTGGCCGTCGAAAACAGCATGGGTGGGCCAACGATGCCGGTCGCAGATAGCACGCCCCGTTGTTTCGGGCCCGGCTGGGGGCGTTCACTGCGTAAATCCTGTCCCTGACCGTGTCTCGTCATCTGCGGGATCTTGAATTCATGCTCACGCAGGCGATCCCGTAGATGGCGATACGTGTTTTTCCAAGATAGTGGCCGCGCCATGTCGCTTCTTCCGCAACTCTTCGCTTTCGCCCTCACCTTGACCTGCCTCCTGGTGTTGAGCCGGTGGATCACCCATCAGGTGCTCTGGCTCGGCCATCGCATCACGCGCAACGAAAGCGCGGCGCTGATCGGCTATTACCTGCTGTTTTTTCCGGGCATCCTGCTGCACGAGTTGAGCCATATTGTAATCGCGAAGATCGTCGGCCTGCGGGTCGGCAAGCTGAGTCTAGGACCGAAGGCGCGACGGAACTCGGTCGAGTTAGGATCGGTGATGGTGAGCCGCGGCGGGCCGTTGCGCGAGAGTCTGGTTGGGTTGGCGCCATTCCTGGGTGGCAGCGCGGCCTTGATTGCGATCGGTTATTGGGTGTTCGATGTGGCCGCGTTGGGGCAAGCCTGGTATGCGGGGGGCTGGCTGGCGGCCTTACGCGCGGCCGATGGCATCTGGCGTGTGCCCGACTTCTGGCTCTGGGCATACCTGGTCTTTGCGATCAGCAACGCGATGACGCCTAGCCCGGCCGACCGACAGCCCTGGCTGACCGCTGGCCTCTACGTTGCGTTGGCCCTGGTCGTCGCCTATCTTCTGGGCGGCCTCACGCTGCTGCCGCAGGGGTTCAGCGATCACGTGGCGGGCGTGCTGCAAGTGCTGACGCTGGCCTTTGCATTTACTCTAGTCCTTGACTCAGCTGCTTTCATTGTGTTATGGGGCGTTGATCGGCTTTTTAATTAGCTCCAAGCGCACGATCTCGCTGAAAGATCCAAAATGTAGGATGATCAAACGAACGGAACGTCAACTCAGAATTTCGGTCATTCACTACGAATTGGCCGATGCCCGGCAAGCTCTGAATCGTTGTAGCATGTCGAAACTCGCGGTTTTGCCCTGACAGCAGCGAGCGGTAGAAACTACTGATTGCCGGAAAGTCATCAGGTAAGGGCAAGTATTGATCTGCAAAGCGATCGCTCAGGATGATCCAATCGCACGCGGCGATCCAGGCCGCGATCTGGTGCGCCTGCGCGCCTTGCGTGCGTAGCGTGGCTGGGGTGTCGGGTAATACCCCTTGATGGTAACGCCGCGGGTAGTCGCTGGCCCAATAGAGTAATCCCCAGTTCAGGGGCACACCTTGATAGTTTCGCGTCGCGGTTTCCAAATAAGCTGGCCCACCCATACCGATCGGCGGCACGGCGAATCCTAAATCGGGCTCGTGGCAAATTGTCGCATTGCCTGGCGCATGTTGCATGATCCAAACGGCTGCCTGCAAGCGCGTATCTGGCCGTGAATAAATCCTGACATAGAGTAGGCCTGGGACGACGGATAGAATCACAGTGAATACGAGGAATGGCCAGACTCGGCTCGTATTGACTCTGTTTATCAGGTTTGCGAGTAACCAGCCTGCCAGGATACCTATTGGTGGCAACAGCACCAAGACATAACGAATGAATTTATCATGCTGGCTGGCAGAGAACAGGTAAAAGGTCAGGAAAACCAGTGCCACAAGGGCGATTTGACCAGTTATCGCATCAGTGCGCCAATTCCGGCAGTGGCGGATGATCCTTGCGGCGCCCGCGAGAAAACCAGTGTAACCGGCAAGCGTCAAGAATGGGCCTCCGCCCCAGGGGAAGAGGTGTGTCAAGTAGTAAGTCCAAGCCGCTGTATCGGCAAAATGTAAGGTATATGGCGGACGGAAGATACCGGCCGCGACTTTTATATTACTTAAGAATGCCCCTTGATAGAGATATGCCTGCCATCCATATCGGAAGAGGGTCGGCTGACCGACCAAAGCCAGACTGCTTGTAATTAAAAAGGTAACAACCAGGCGTCGCCAGCGATGCTGTGGATGGCTCAATGCGTGCGCCAGCACAACGGCCGGCAAAAGAAGCACTCCTGTAGGCTTACTGCCAATTGCGATACCCCAGGCGACAGCGAGTATAAGTGAGTCTCGCCAACGGCCCCGCGCCATAATGCGGAGACTGAAACAAATCCCCACCGCCGTGCCAGCCATGAGCAGGACATCGGTCGTGAAGAAGTGCGCCGATTGTACTATCAGCGGCGCGCCCATCAAGAGCGCAGCAGTCATCATCATGCCGCGCCGCCCGATAATCTGAAGTGTAGTGAGCGCCGTTGCCGCAACACCCAGGGCAACGATGAAAGCGCTGAGTTGACGCGCAAATACGAAGTTTGCTTCGCGGCCTGCTAGAAAGGCAACGCTGCGCAGGAGATAGACGGGCCAGCGGCCATAGTTGGTCCAAAATGGAATGTCCGGGTTGGGCGCCACGCGCGTCAGATAGGAGGACTCATCGGAATGAAAATCATACGGATAACCCCAGGAACTGCCATAGAGTCCAAACAGTAGGCTTATCAGGAAAACAACAACCAGGATAACGGGGTTTATTAACGATTTCGAGGCGAACGGGGGCACAGTCCGAAGATCGAAAACAAAATGCCTCGGCCATAGTTCGAGATTCTTGCTGAATCGTTCCCGAACGATACACCGAGGCATTAGAATCCTTACTCAAACCACATAGCACTTGCGGTGATACGCTACGTTATGCGAACGCGGCCGGCCGTTTTGCGTTTCTGTGATTTTGACCATCAACAGGTCGCCGAATGACACATCCTGCCCACACTTGGTGCAGTTGTGCCCACTGAGCGCCTTGCGGCGCTTTTCCAGGGTCGCGGTATCCGCACCCATCTTAGTTGCTTGAGCCATGAGATCACCCCCTTAGAAAGAAGCAGCGCCGTATGGCGCCGCGCTTGTTTACTAACGCTATTATCCGCAAAATGGGGCGAATGTCAAGTTACCTGCGCAGTCTCAATGAATGGGCCGGCTATCAGATAAGTTAAGAGACCTTACCTTGACCGCCTGCGACTCCTTTGTTATAATCGCGTTGTTCAGTTGGAATCTCGAAGAAGGTCGCGCTGCAAGGTCCAAAAGCGCAAGAGCCGATAGGAGACTGAATTTATGACTTCGCAGGCTACCGCCGTCGCCCAGCCGTCGCCGTTCTTCACCCCACGCCGCCTCCGTAGGATTCGCGAGGCCGGCCTTGGCTATCTGTTTCTACTGCCTGCTTTTGCGGTTCTTGTGATTTTCGAGTTTTTCCCCGTGTTCTACGGCCTCGGCATCAGCCTGTGCACGAACTATCGCATCCGCTTTCCAGAAGGCCAGTCTTGTGTCTATGGGCTGGCGAATTACATCAAAGCCTTTACCGATCCCAGCCAGGAGATGCTGCACTCCCTGTCAGTGACCGTCACCTATTCGCTGATTTCGGTTCCGCTCCAGTTGGGGCTGGCCCTCATTTTGGCGTACCTGCTCTTCCAGAATATCCGGGGCAAGGCCATCTTCCGCGTGCTCTTCTTTATGCCTTATATTACCCCGACGGTCGCCTCGGCTGCAGTGTGGGCGTTTCTCTACAGCCCCGACAAAGGGTTGATCAACGAAGTAATCACCGCTCTCGGCGGTCCGGCCTTGAAGTGGCTGGGTGAGCCGCGCGGTATCTTCCAGGTGATCGCAACCCTCAATGGGGGGAGCCTGCCAGCTATTTTGCAAGGCCCCAGCCTGGCGATGGTCGCGCTGATTATCTTCACCACCTGGGTCTTTGTCGGCTATGATACGGTGATCTTCCTGGCCGGGCTGGGCAACATCCCCGGCGAGCTTTATGAGGCGGCCAAGATTGATGGCGCTGGCGGCTGGCAGCTCTTCCGGCGCATCACCCTGCCCTTGTTATCGCCGACGACTTTCTTCCTGTTGCTGTTGACGGTGATCGGCACCTTCAAGGCGTTCAATCATATTTATGTTATGACGCTCGGCGGGCCGGGAAATGCGACCACGACGGCGAGCATCCTGATTTTCAAGCAAATGTACGAATACACGCGCTACGGCTATAGTGCGGCGCTCTCCTTCATCCTGTTTGCGATCATCCTGGTCATCACGATCATCCAAAATCGCGTTGCGGGCAGCCGCGTGGTGTATTCATAAGGGGGCAGGTGTCATGGCAATTCAGACGACTCAACCCCGTGTCATGCGCCCGGCGCGACCGTTGTCATGGAGCACCGTGGCAATCTATGCTGTGCTGATCTTGGGCGCCATCGTCGCGATTATCCCGTTCATTTATATGCTCACCACGTCGGTCAAGAGCTATGGCAGCTTGATTGCCGGCAACCTGTGGCCGTGGCCGCCACTGGGGACAGAGCCGGTGCAATGGATCAATTACCCGGATGCGATCTCGCAAATCGGGTTCGACCGGCAGTGGCAGATGCCCATGTTTTTCCGCTACACCATCAACAGCGTGATCGTGACCTTGGCCGTTGTCGTGGGCGTTTCCTTCACGTCGGTGCTGGCGGGGTATGCGTTTGCACAAATGGATATCCCCGGCAAGAACATCCTGTTCGTCCTGCTGCTGGCGACCATCATGATCCCCGGCGACCTGACCATCGTCCCCAAGGCTGTGATGATGTACCAGTTTCCTAATCCGTTCGGGACGGGATCGTGGTACAATACCTACCTGGCGTTGATCGTGCCGTTCCTCGCCAGCGTCTTTGGGATCTTTCTGCTGCGTCAGTTCTTTATGCAGATCCCGAAGGATCTGTTCGACGCGGCGGTGATTGATGGGGCCGGCCACGTCCGGTATCTCTTTCAGATTGTGCTACCGTTGTCGCGGCCGGCGCTGGTCTCCGTGGCGCTGCTGAATTTCATCTGGACGTGGGATAGCTTCAAGTGGCCGTTGTTGGTGACGCGCGATAGCAACATGCGTGTGCTGGCGGTCGGACTCCAGCAGTTCCTGGTGGGTGAAGGCGGCACGAAGACCCACCTGATGATGGCTTTCTCTTCGATGGTGATCGTTCCGGTGATCGTGTTCTACTTCTTTACCCAGAAGTATTTCACTGAAGGGATCACCACCACGGGGCTGAAGGGATGACCGAATGCAGAAGGAGGTGCGCCTGTATCCAGAGTTAAGTTGCGAACCTATCTACTGATCCATCGTTCTATTCAATCAGGAGGCAGAATGAAATCTCGTAAGCTGTTCGTTGTACTGAGTCTGCTGGTTGCGCTGTCTGTGTTTATGGCAGCGTGCGGGGCCCCGACCCCGGCGCCAGCCCCCAC